>Ga0114931_10000851_pt1 | contig 38337 bp, 29 predicted proteins | sample 2SBtaG_FD_89579 | JGI IMG/M metagenome (GOLD analysis project Ga0114931, IMG submission 89579) | Deep subsurface microbial communities from Kolumbo volcano to uncover new lineages of life (NeLLi) - 2SBTROV14_V59a metaG | ecosystem: Environmental > Aquatic > Marine > Volcanic | place: Kolumbo... | reverse complement strand
CCTGCGGGTCAGACTGCTTTGCCGCACAAGCTATCCAACCTGAAGGAAGTCGCTTCCCGGTGGCACAGCCTGAGCGTTCTACCCACGAACCTGACGGGCACCGCCCTTAGAAAAGTGCTTCTACTCAGGTATCTTCATACCCGAAGTGCGAGAAGTCTGAAACCGGAAAGAGATTTTGCGGCGTCGGTCGGATACAGCTATCCGATCCTGCGAACGCTCTTGCAGGTCTCACCTGGTCTCGAATTTGAAATGCTCGAAGCCCTGGAGGAAGCGCAACTGCTGACCGGCAATCTGGTCGACAAAGTCAATGTCTGTCCCTTCTGCGAACACACACAGCTGAACTTCCGCGAACTCTGCCCCAACTGCAACGCGATCGACATAGTGGAAGAAACCACCATTCATCACTACCGCTGCAGTTACGTCGGCCGGGAGACTGCCTTCCAAAATATGAATTCGCTGGTTTGCCCCAAATGCAGTCGTGAACTAAGACACATCGGCGTCGATTATGACAAGCCGGCAGAAATGCTCTGGTGCAACAACTGCAAGCATAATTTTGCCGAACCCAAGCTCTCCTGTTTCTGTCTTCATTGTGGCCGCACGTCCCGGCCTGAAGATATTTTCATCAAGAACATCAAATCGTATGCATTGACTCAGGAAGGCATGCTCGCGGCGCAGGAAGGGACGCTGCCGGGATATGGGTTGATCAATATCCTTAAGAAGGAGCTCGGCTTCTATAAACGGGAAGTTTTTGTAGACTACGTCCAACTTGAAATGGCACGCTGTCGCCGCTACAAATACGATTCTACTGTTGCTCGCTTTAGCCTCAAGGCCGCCAGCGATTCGCTCGATGAACAGCCGCTCAGGCATTCAAGAAAACTACGCAAGGACGTCGCGGCCGTTATCAGAGAAACTTTCCGCAAGACCGACCTTTTCACGGACTCACCTGATGGGGAAATCGTTTCATTATTTACCAACACCGATACTGACAGTAGCAACATCGCCTTCGACCGCCTTAACCAGAGTCTCAGCGCTCTTCTCGACACAAAAATGAATCTGGACTATGAATTGTACGACGTGGTCGAAGGGCGTGATCCGCTCAACCAATATCTTGAGACAATCCAGTGAACCTATCCTTCTTCACCGACTCGCTTCACTACCTGTTTCGACTGGAGCCGGAGAGTTTTTTTCGTGTCTTTTGGTACTTTCTTATATTTGATTTTCCGCGGTATATTTTTACAGATTTCATCATCTTGACGGAACAGTTGCTAGGGGTGTTTCATAGACGCCAAAATCGTGACTTCCTTCTCAGCCTGGAAGAAAGTCCGCCTCTGGTATCCGTTATTATACCTGTTTTGAATGAGGAAGCCACGATAGGCTGGACCGTCCGGAGTCTGCGAGAGCAGTCCTATGAAAATCTGGAAATCATCGTCATCGACGACGGTTCCAACGATCAAACACCCAACATCTGTCGCAAGCTAAAGGGTGGGCATCGCGATGTGCAATACCATCGCTTCTCACACCGGGCTGGAAAGTCAGCCGCCCTGAACTACGGCCTCAGATTTGCCCGTGGAGAGTACGTCATCTTCGTCGATTCGGACACGACATTTGACCGGGATGCAATTTTCTCGCTCATGACCGCTTTTGCAGATCCGAACGTCGGTGGTGTCTCGGGTAATCTGAAAGTGCGCAATTGCCGCACGAATCTCCTCACTCGTCTGCAGCAAATTGAGTATCTTTTCACGATCTCAATCGGACGCCGCATCCGCGCTGAATTTGACATTTTGCCGATCATCTCCGGCGCTTTTGGCGGATTCAGAAAAGACATTGTGTCTCTCGAGGGCCTGGGGGGACACGAACCCGGCCCGGGAAATGATTCAGATCTCGCCATTCGGGTAAGAAAAAAGGGCTATCGAATTGTGTTCGTACCGCACGCCAACTGCCTGACAAATGTGCCGGAGACGTCGTATAAATTATTGAAACAGCGCTCCCGCTGGGATCGAAATATTATTCGTAATCGCGTTCGCAAACACCGCGATGTCTTCAATCCGCGGTCAAAGAATTTTCGTTTGAAAGACGCTATGACCTTTGTCGATTCTATTTTCTTCCATGTGGTGCTTTCTATTCTCACGATTTTGTACCTGATTGATGTCAGCATCACCTATCCGGAGGCCATGCCCGCTCTCCTCCTGATCAACTTTTTCCTCTACTTTTGTGCAGAGCTGCTTGAGTTAGTCATCGCCACTATTTTCACAAACAGTCCGCGCGATCTGTGTCTGGCAATTTATATGCCCATTTTTAACCCCTACAAACTCATCCTGAAAGTCGTCAGAGTCGCAGCCTATTGTCAGGAATACTTCTTTAGATATTCCCTGCGCGACCCATTTGCCCCCTTCAAGGTGCGTCAAAAAATGGTGCAATGGTAAACACGACAAAACAACTTTTTTGTTGGAAATTGGCGGCTTTGCTGGCTGCGGCAAGCCTGCAGACACCCGCAGCGGCTCAGGAAAAATATCGCTTCGCTGACCTGCAGCGTCAGGTCGTCTTGAAGAATCTTTCGGTCTCTGCCACAGTAAATGAACAGGCCGCTTTGCAGGCGGATCTCGATGACATCCGTTTGTCCCAATTGCCGGAATTTAGTACGTACTATCGGTTTTTTCCAGACGACCTAACCTTCGCTGAAAATGCGTTTGGCACGACCCATTTTGTTGGACTGCGGCTTTCTCAGAACCTCGTCGATCTGATGAAAATACGGCCCGGCAGGATTCAAGCGGCAAAGGCTGCACTGGGGCTCAAAACGTTGCAGGTGGCAGACGAACAAGCAAAAGCCTTATTTGACTTTCGAATCGCATACGTCAACACGCTGGAACATCGCACGAAGCGTGACTATTATTCGAAATTGGCCAGCATCTCACAACAGCAATTACGCATCAAGGAAAAGCAATACGACCACCACCAGGAGCTACTACCCTCGGTGCTAGCGGTAGAGACCGAGGTCGACGATTACGAAAGTCAGGCTGCTTTCTCCGGGCGTCGAGTTGACAGTATGGAGCGCGCGCTGGCGGCCTATTTCGATGTGGCGGCGTCGCAATTGGCCTGGGATGATATTGAGGAGACGACCGAATTGCCCGGCTTGCCGGTTCTCCTTGCTTATGCCAGCAAGAATAGTCGAGCAGTCCAGCAATTCAAGCAGAGTAAGAATATCGAACTGGGTCGTGCGAAGGCATCGCAATACAATGATTTGCGTTTTACCCCATTCGTGGGCGTGCGCTTTCGCGGCGACCGTTTTGGGTCCCTCGGAACGGACCCTGAATTCGGATTCCGCTTCTCAATGCCACTCACCTACTTTCAAAAGAAAAACAACCGCGTGCGGCACCAGGAGGCCACGATTGTTGCGCTCCGGCAGAAAGCGGAGACGGCGGAAGAAACCCTTAAACATCGACTGAGTGAACTTTACGATCGGCAGGAGTTGGCTCAGGCTCAGTTTAGCCGCGCTGAAAAACAACGCTATATTTACCAGGAGAAATTGCGGATCGAAAAGTCAAGATCAGAGCAGATGGAAACCCTGGGATCTGGCAAACCCGAGACGCTCCTGCAATTGCAAATTGACTATCTCGAAAACGCGTTGAAGTCAAAATTGTATGCTTACGCCCGGCTCCGACTTTACTACGAAATCGTATACGCGTGCGGCGCCCGGGACGCCGAGGAGCTTCCCGAACAGGTGGAAACACCGTTGAGTAGTGCGGGTACGAGAAACGCTCTTTGGATTTGGCAAAGTGGCGATATCGTGGCCCACCGCGCCAAACGAATGGAACTGCTCAACTTCTGCCGCGCCTCCAACTTTGACCAGATTTACTTCTCTATCGACAGCCATTTGGCCCAGCAACTGGACTATGACCCGCGCATTGCGGCCTTTCTCCGAAAGCTGCACGCCGAGGGTCTCCGCATCTCGGCGCTGGTGGGCGATCCCAGTTGGGTCCGACCGAAGAGACGGCGAAAACTTGTCGACCGCGTCAATAAGATTGTGAGCTACAATGAACATTCGGCGGTTGAAGAGCAATTCGATGCCCTCCACATGGATATTGAACCTCACCTTCTACCGGAATGGCATGACCAGCAAGAGGCCGTGTTGCAAGATTATGTCGCCACGCTGAATACACTGCGCCAAACGCTCCGTGCTGCCAATTCGACGCTGGCCATAGAATTGGATGTACCTGTATCTTACAACAAGATTGCAGAGAACCGTCACATTAAGAATATCATCCGTTCTGCTGATACGGTCGTGATCATGGCTTACAACCGACCCGAGCCCGACCGCTTACTCTCTGCCGTTGGGAAATTGCTGGACATCTCGCAAGAATTTGGTAAACCGGTTGTGATCGGGTTGAATTCGGATGATTTTCAGACGCAGGAAGAGCTGACCAAGTTGATCGCAGAGATTCGCCAGACTGAACCCAACCTGTTCACTTTCAGCAAATTTGCCATTCACGATTACGCCGACTTCAAACGTCTAACGGAGAAACCAAATGAGAAGTAAGATTCTCAGAAATCGCCATGAGAGCTTCGTCAAGTCTCCGTCGGAGTCACGGAAACGGAACACTTCCTGGGGCAAGGTTCTCTATCTCATGGCCATTGCCGGCTTGACGGGCTACCTGGTGCAGTGGTCTTACGAGAACTTCATGTTCGTAACCGGCCTCGGATTCCTTGAGGCTGAAACGACCTACGTTGAAGCACGAACGCCAGGAAGAATCATCAAATTCTCCTGCCAGATCAACGACACTGTGAAAGTCGGTCAACCACTAGTAATATTGGGTCAGGCCCAGTCCGCGACATTCATTGGCAGTAACGGAAGTCCTTACACGGAGCAAGAGCGGCAGATAATCAACGCGGAAAGCAAGATCAAGCAACTTCAGGAAGAAATAGACTACAAAAATGATGAGGTTCGCAAACTCGCGAGGGAACATAGTCGCGGCAAAAAACTAATCGCCATAAACGTCATTACCCATCCAGAGTTGCTAAGCATTGAGGAAAAGCTCAAGAATGCAAGGTACGAGTTTTCGATACTGAACATTCAACTCGATGCTGCCATTAAGCTGCTGAAGTCATACAAGGAGCGCTACAATGTCAATGCTGGCATCGGGCTGATTGCGGGTGTGAGAGGAGAACGAGTGCTGTACGCCCAGGAGGATGGTATCGTCTCAAGTATTTTTAAAGAACGCGGGGAAGTGGCGCGTGTGGGGGAGCCCGTCATCAAGATCATGAATCAGAAGAAAGTTTTCATCCGTGCCTACTTTTCAGGTTCGCATGAGAATTCCCTGCATAAAGGGGACAAAGTCCGGGTTGTGTTTGCCAACGGAGAAAAATCAGAGGGCTTGGTAAGAGACATCCATCCAACCGCACACGCTGAGCCCGATGAGATTCAGAAACATTTCGGTGTGGCTGATCGCCATCTCATCGCCGAAATCGTGCCGGCAGGAAATGAAACCTGGCATCGGGTTCTCGAAACGAAGGTAAAAATTCTCTTGCCAAAGAAATGGATCTGACCACCTCGGCTATTACCATAAGGGGACATTCATGAAAGCGAATCGCCATTCATTTTTATATCTTGCAGCCGTACTTTTGCTCGCCCTTTACCTGTCTGGCTGCGCAGAAAATACCACGGGTCCCGAACAAGTCGACCGTCTTAAGGTCAATAACGATGCCGAAGCACTCAGCACCCGTATTCGTTATGTCGATGGCATCGCGGTGCCCCTCACCCCCGCCGAGAGCATCAAAACGACGTCGGGCGCGACACTCAGCAGTTCTGCTATCGAGCTCAAGTTACGGGCAGAAGTTGAGGCACCGGTTCTGGACGGTCAGACGCTGCATGCGAGTCATGTCTCTTTTGACCAGCGCCGAGTTTATGTTTCATACAGCACGATATTCAATGACTACCGTGGCGGCGTGGAAATCTTCGATGTCACCAACATTACGCAGCCACGCATCGTCTCTCAGGCCCTGCTTGCCGACACGGATGTCACCATCGCGCTCAAAACGGACGAAAAGCTTTTCATGGGTGAAGCGATCAATCCATATGACAACCCGGATCTTAAGAGTCCCGCAGCACTAGAAATCATCGACCTTAAGAACGGGGCACTGACCACGCAAACGCAGCGTTTCGATTTACCCAGTTTCAATGCCAACGATGTCAACTGTTTCGACAATACTATCTTCGTAACCAGCGGCACCACCGGCGGAGCGCTAACTATGTTCAACAACCATTCGCTCGAGTTCGCTCACCAGGTCATGCGGGATAGTGTAAAAGCAGTGGCCAAAAGTAGCGATTATGTGGTGGTCTTGGAAGGCACGGGGCGTCGGTTGCATTTGTACAAGCGCCACTCATGGGAATATGTCAGGACCATCGATGTTGGATGCCCCAACTTCTATCAGGCTAAGGCGGAAATGGCCGTGCTGGGCGACGATGTCTACCTATCGGCGCTTGGATGCGGGTTGATGGTAGTGGACCTGAAGACGGGCAGCGTTAGAAAGGGAATTCCGGCTCCCGCCGGCGGGCAAACCAACGCCATCTCAATCACAGACGATGGTTTGGTGTTCCTGGCCAATGGCAGCGACGGTCTCATGGTCGCTCGAATAACCGGCAACGATTTTGAAGTTCTTGGCACTGCCAGGTTTGAGGGCTCCACCAACTACGTCGCAGCAAGGGGTGACGACCTCTTCGTCGCCAACGGCATTGGCGGGTTGAAAATTCTTGAGATAGTGCGTTAGCCTCGAATATTCAGCAAAAACTAATGCGAAGGCCGCAGAGTCACGCTGAGAAAAACCAGAACACTTAATACTTTTGAAAGTTAGGTTGCAGCCGAACGTTCACGTAGACGCAAATTGCCTTTCCTCTGCCCCCCTGACTTACTGCAGCAAACTCCAGCCTTGCGGCACCGCGAGCAAATGCCGCGTCAGAAAATCGCTCATGGTAAAGCTGAGGAGAATAACCAGGAAGAGAAAACCGGCGGCCAGGTACACCCAGGTCAATTTACTGCTGTAGCGAACGTGCATAAAATAGAGAACCACCAGCATCGCCTTGAGGGTAGCAATGCCGAGTGCAACCACGTTATTCATCACGCCCAGATCGATAAAAGCCACCCAGACCGTCGTACCGGTTAGGATGAGAAGTGCAATAAAAATGAAGTAATAGACCCGGGTTGGGACGATATGTCTTGCCATCAGTGTCTTCCTATCAGGTAGAGCAACGGAAACAAATAGATCCAAACGATATCAACGAAATGCCAGTAGAGACCGATCATCTCGACCGGCGTGTTGTATTCGGATGAGTACCACCCCTGTCTGGCCCGCACAATGAGGTAAATCATGAGCCCGATACCGATGACCATATGAAAAGCGTGCATGCCTGTCATCGTAAAATAGAATGATAAAAAAATTCTAACCTGATCGGCAAACGGCCCTTCGAAGGTAAATCCGTCGCCCGGCAACAGGTGATGATGAATTTTATGAGAATATTCAACCGCTTTGACGCCCAGAAAAGCGGCGCCGAGAACAATCGTCAAACTCAGAAAGAGGACAATCTTGTTCTTGTCGCCCTTCTGAGCCCAATACACAGCGAGGGCCATCGTCAAGCTGCTACAGATCAGGACGGCTGTATTGATCGCCCCCAATTGCACGTCCAGCAGCGAACTACCCAAATGAAAAGCTTCCGGAAACTTGGTGCGGTAAACCAGGTATCCTGTGAAAAGGCCGCCAAAGAAAAGTATCTCGGTGACCAAAAAGGCCCACATTCCTAGAGAGGATGACTCGAATTGTTGCTCAAGATCCTCGAAGTGGTGTTGCAATGTGTGAGGCTGGCTGGCCAAGACTAGATCCTTATTTTAGCCAAACTTTTGGTTCATATTCATAGGCATCCTCGAGCACCACGGGCGTTACCTCAAAGTTTTGTTTGATAGGAGGCGAAGCAGCCTGTTCCCATTCCAACCCTTTCGCATTCCATGGATTGGTACTCGATTTCTTGCCATAGCGCAGAGACCACAGAAAATAGATAAGCGGGATGAGGTAACCAATTCCAAGAATGGTGGCACCGGCGGTCGATAGCACATTCAATATTTGAAATTCGTCCGGGTAAACATGGTAGCGTCGCGGCATGCCCAAATAGCCGACTATAAACTGCGGAAAAAAGGTCAAATGAAAGCCCACAAAGATAACCAGGGATGAGAACCGTGCCCAACCCTCAGGATAGAGTCGGCCGGTAATCTTTGGCCACCAAAAATGCATTCCTCCCAGATAGGCCATGATCGCTCCGCCCACCATAATATAGTGGAAATGTGCCACGACGAAATACGTGTCGTGCACATGCACGTCGACCGCGAGGGTGCCCAGGAAAATGCCTGTCAGCCCACCAATGGTAAAGAGTCCAATGAATCCGATCGCGTACAGCATTGGGGCCTGATAAGAGACAGATCCTTTGTAAAGCGTGGCCGTCCAGTTAAAGACCTTAATTGCCGATGGGATGGCCACCAGAAAGCTAAGAAAAGAAAAAACCAGGCTGGCGTAATTGGACTGACCGCTGGTAAACATGTGGTGACCCCATACCAGGAAGCCGAGAACAGCGATCGCTATACTCGAAAACGCAATAAAGGAGTAACCGAAGATTTTCTTCTTGGCAAAACAGGTCACTATTTCGCTGATGACACCCATAGCCGGCAAGATCATGATATACACAGCGGGATGAGAATAGAACCAGAACAGATGTTGAAATAAGAGAGGATCACCCCCGAGCTTGGGATCGAATATGCCGATATGAAAAAGTCTTTCGAGTCCCACCAGCACGATCGTGATGGCCACGACCGGCGTCCCCAAAACCTGAATGATACTGGTGGCGTAGTGCGCCCAAACAAAGAGAGGTAGTCGAAACCAGGTTAACCCCGGCGCCCGCATTTTGTGAATGGTCACCAGGAAGTTGAGCCCGGTGAGAATTGATGAAAAGCCACTGACAAAAACCCCGACGGCAGCCAGAATTACATTGGTGTTTGAGTAAGTACTGCTATGGGGCGTATAAAACGTCCATCCGGTATCGACGCCGCCAAAAACAATAGCTGCCAGCGTGAACAGGCCCCCGATAAAATAAATGTACCAACTGAGCAGATTCAGACGCGGGAAAGCCAAATCCTTGGCTCCGATCATCAACGGGATCAAGAAGTTGCCCAGCACGGCCGGAATAGATGGGATAAGGAAGAAAAAAATCATAACCATGCCGTGCATGGTGAACATCTTGTTGTACGTCTCTGCCTGCATCAGGTCGCCCTGGGGCGTCAAGAGCTCCAACCTGATCAGAACGGCGAAAATCCCACCGATGAAAAAGAAAAATGTAATTGAGAGCAGATAAAGGATGGCGATTCGCTTGTGGTCAATCGTGAGCAGCCACGATTTGGCACTAAAACCAGCGTTGAGATAGTTCTTAGTCGAACCGTTCGTGTGCTCGGCTAGTTGGTCTTCCCGGGGGTTGAAAACGGCGGTACCCATAGCTTAGTTGCTCCCATCCTGTGCTAAAGATTTGATGTAAGCAGTGATTTGTAAGATCCCAACTTCGCTCACCTGGCCTTTGAAGGTTGGCATGACTGGCTTATAGCCTGCGGCTATTTTGGCATTCGGGTCCAGGATGGATTCCCGAATGTACGCTTCGTCCACAATGACTGACCGGCCGTCCCGCAACCGCACACCCTTGCCATAGACTCCGACCAGAGAAGGCCCGCGCGCATTGGGTTTGTCGACATGACAGGTATGACATGCGAACTGTTGAAATTTCTTCTCCCCAATGACCTCAAGCGATTCGTTGGCAGTGCCGCCGCTTAACCAGTTTTGATAATCGGCTGGCTCTTGCACCACTACCTTCCCGATCATCTCCGAATGTTTCGTGCCACAATATTCTGCGCAAAACAAATGATATTGGCCTGGTTTTGTCGCCTCGAACCACATCGTCGTGTACCGGCCCGGCACAACGTCCTTTTTCATCCGAAACGCCGGAATATAAAAGCTGTGAATCACATCCTCCGTGGTCATGGTGAGCTTAATCGGCTGGCCCATCGGCACATGCAATTCATTGATCTCGCGCTGACCGGTCGGATGTTGAATGTGCCACATCCATTGTTTGCCGACGACATATATTTCCAGGGCATTGTCGGGCGGGTTATAGCCGTCAAAATAGAGCGAGGCACCCCAGGCAAAAGCGACCATTGTCAGCAACAATGGGATAATGGACCAAACCAATTCCAATTTGAGCAGGCCGGGGATTTCCTTCGGCACTTCTTCTTCTGAACGCCTTCGATACCTGACCGCAAACAAATAAATCAAAAAGAAGATCAAAACGGAAAAGAAGACGCTCACGGCAATCAGAAAAAAGTACAAAGCGTCGACCTGACCCGCCATGGTCGAGGCTTGATCCGGGAAAAGTTGAAATCCTTTATTCATTTCAGTTTGCCAATTAAGAATGAGCCGAAGCGGCACGCTTGGCCCGCCGATCCTTGCGTAGCATGGTGACCATGAAAGATACCAAGATCAGGACTGTCAAGGAGCCGAGGAGGCGAATGACGTTCATGATCACCAGTCCATATTTGCCAGTGGTCGGATCGTAATGATAGCAATAGAGGAGAATTTGATCGACCACCGAGCCAATTTTTTCCTGTCCGGCCTCAACCAAACCGAGTTTCACGTCTCGGGGTGCGTACTCAATACCGTAGAAATAGCGAGACAGCTTGCCTTCTGGAGTTGCGATCATGATGCCGCTGGCATGCACAAATTCATTGCGTTCTGGATTGAACGTATACTTGAAGCCCGCGGCTTGCGTTAGCTGTTTAATATTTTCTTCTTTTCCGGTAAGAAAATGCCACCCTTTCTCGGCGCCATGCCGGCCATATTTTGACATGTAAGTTCGTTTCTTCCCGAGCGCCAGATCGGGCGTTTCGCGTGGATCAAAGCTGAGTGTTACGACCTCAAAATCTTCTCCTATGTTGAAATCCAATGTGTTTACCACCTTGACGAGTCCATTCAGAATCATCGTGCAGAGCATCGGGCAATCGTAATAGACGAAGGATAGAATAACAGGTTTGTCGCCAAAATAATCTTGCAAGGTGACGTCCTGTCCGTGCGCGTCGACGAAATGCAGCGCCAACGGCAACTCCCCCTGCAGATTTTGGTCAATCCCCACGCCAGACAAATCGTTAGGCGCTACATTTGCCGTGCCGCCTTGTGCGAATGCGGCCGGGCAGAACATCATGACAACGGCCATTGGCCCTAGCACCAGCCAGTCGAATTTACGTTTTGCTTGACTCATTATCTTGCCTTACTTTGCAGCTTTTTTTTATCTGACATCCAATCAGCAAAATCCGGTCTGACGGGAAGCCCACGCTCCAAAACCTTTTCCATGGCCTCCGCGACAGGAATCCTGACGACTCCGGCATCGCGCTGCACCCAGCCATAACTGTTCAGAACGGAGTCTTCCTTTGCCTTAAATACGTGCCATTCGGCCTCGGGATTAACCTGCAAACGAAGCCCTGACGGCAGTTCCCGGTCCGGTGCCAGTGGCGAACGCGGCGTATTCGACTTTTCTCGTGCGCTGGTTAAGAATCCCAGAACGCCAGCCATCAACAAAAAAACCACGATCATCAGGCATAGCATCGCCAGCCCGGAAAAAATAACGGGGCGTACCTTTGCATCTGTCGGCTCATAGCCGACATTTCTATTCTTGTCCAGATCAAAATCAGTCATGTTGGAAGGCCTCCTGCAAGCGCGGATCCTTGATTGGCAGTAACGGGCGGCCCTTCAGGTTCGACAGGAAAACGGCCAGCCAAAGGCCCCCGATTCCGACCGGTGCGACTATATCCAACCAGTGAATGGTGATGCCATCCAGATGAAAGTTCGGCGCCAGGATCCAATAGAGATCAAAAAAGCGCATGATAATAATTCCGATGGCGACTCTGGCGAGAATATTGGCTTTCCTCTTGTTTCGTCGCATGAGCAGAAGCACAAAGGGTACCGCAAAATGAAAAAGGACCACAAAAATCGCCAGCCACTGCCAACCGCCATGTGAGCGCTGCAAGTACCAGGGAATTTCTTCAGGCAAATTACCCGACCAAATTATGAGGAACTGCGAAACGCCCATGTAGGCCCACAGTGCAACGAATGCCAGAATGAGGTTGCCGAGGTCATGGAAGTGCTTACGCTGGATAACGTTGGAAATGGGTTCCTGACCAGCTAGCCGACTCACGACCAAAGTGGCGAACGCCAGCGTGAGAAGAGCCTGCCCGACCACAAACATGAAGCCGAAAATCGTCGAAAACCAATGCGGATCGAGTGACATGACCCAATCGATCGAGGCAAAGGTAACTGTCAGAACATATAACAAAATAGCCGGGCCGCCCAGCCTTTCAAGACGTGTGGTGAGGGCGGGATCGCCAGATTTGTCTTGATCGCCCGACCACTTGGTGAACAGATAAAATAGAACGAACCAGATGAGAAAAAATATCCCCGTGCGGACGCCGAAGAAAGTCGGGTTCAGGTAGGCCTCCTTATGCTGCAAGATCGGATCAGCGGCCACGACATCTGGCTGGGCCCAGACATACAGCTCCTGCACCCCAAATAGAATCGGCAGGACCAAAACTGCCATGAGCGGCACGGTGCGTGCTCCGGATTCCAGGACGCGTTGAATAACGAATCCCCACTCGCCTGCCACCATGTGGTGTAAGGATAACAGCGCGATGCTGCCCAACGCGATGCCTATCCAGAAAAGATAACCAAAAAGGTATGATTGATAGAATTGCTCTGAATTTGAAAACGCGCCGAAAGCGCAGGCTGCCAGAGCAACAACTCCGATCACAAGAGACTTTTTTTGCAGAGCGCCGAGTTGAGATTCTATATTTTCAGACTTTTCCATAGTCAGTTTGGCGATAGTTTTTGTCCTGCGGTCGCGCTTAATTCTTCCACACGGCTATTTTGGCTTAGTTGCAGGACTCGGATATAAGCCGCGATTGCCCACCGGTCTTTCACCGGAATGCGGTCAGAATAATCGTACATGGCACCGATGCCGTTGGTCATAACATCAAAAAAGTGCCCGACCGGTGCATTACGCAGCCGTTCTATGTGGAAAGACGGCGGTGCCCGAAAGCCGCGTTCCACGATCATGCCGTGACCACTGCCGGTTTCGTCGTGGCAGGGTGAGCAGAAAATGTCAAATCGTTGCCGTCCTCTCTCCAACCACGCTTCCGTAATTGGGAACGGAAACGAAGCCACCAGTTCACCGTCTTTCGTGCCCTTGTAAAGATGTTCATCTAAACGCAAATGCCCGCGCGCGACCGTGCCGGCTACCAGCGGCCGGGAGGCCCGGTTGTCACCGAAAAAAGAATTCTGTTCTAGTGGCTCAAACCGGGGCTGATCATGCATATCCTGCCTGCAGCCGATGATAAGCCCGAATACAAGCATACAAGGAACGGCACCATATTTAAGGATCGACTTCAAAAACCCCTCGCGGATTAAGCGTTTCGATGAACTTCCTGGTTTCTTCCAAATCAAACTGCTCATCCTGACTTTCAATGCACAGAAAGAACTTATCACGCGAGGCAGATGCAAAGCGCGGGACATTGAAAACAGGATGATAGGGCTGCGGCAAGCCATTAAGCGCAAACATGCCGAGAACAGCCGCAAATGCCGCTACCAGGATCGTCAATTCGAACGTGATCGGGATAAACGATGGCCAACTATTGAGAGGCCTGCCGCCAATGTTAAGTGGGTAACTGACAGCGGCCGCATAGTATTGCATGCCAAAACCTAGCAGCGCGCCCGTGATCGCGCCAATCAGCACAATCAAAGGCAGTCTGGTCTTGTGAAAACCGACTGCTTCAGACAGCTCCTCAACAGGAAATGGCGAATAGGCATCCATTTGACGGTAGCCTGCCTCGTAAGCCTTTCGGGAAGCTTTGACCAAATCATCGGCTTCAGAGAATTCGGCCATCAGCCCGTATAGTTCATTTTGTGTAGACGTTGCCATATTTGTCGCTCTGCGTACTGCCGTTAGTTCTCTGCACCAACCAAAATCTAACCTAAACCATTCGCTTGCTTAATTCATAAACCACAAAGAGCGCTGAGAGCGCAAAGGCCATAGTGCTGTTATTGTTGGAATTAGGGTAACCATAGATTGCAAACAAAAAAACAGGCTCGAATCCTCTATCTGAGCACACAGGATATTGTTTTTATGCAACCTCTGCGCTCTCTGTGAACTCAGCGGTGAATAATTCCATGAGACCCTGCAAATTGGCCAGATCAAGCCTCTTGTACTCCCTTTTCCTCATCCTCGACCATAGTTCGCATTTCAAAAATAGATATCGCAGGGAGCACCCTTACAAACAGAAAAAGCAGCGTTAGAAAGAGCCCGATCGTACCGATGAAAGTGGCCCAATCCCAAATGGTGCCTGAGTACATGTCCCAGGAAGATGGCAGAAAGTCACGGTGCAGGCTGGTAACAACGATAATAAATCTCTCCAGCCACATGCCAACATTGACAAACATTGCCACAATAAACAGGGCCAAAGGACTGTTTTGGACTTTGCTAAACCAGATAAACTGCGGCATGACCGCGTTGCAAAAGAGCAGAGAATAAAAAACGTAACGATACGGCCCCATAAACCGGTTGCTAATCATGAACGATTCAAATTCGTTGCCGCTGTACCAGGCCGTGAAAATCTCCATGGTGTAGCCGTAAACAACGATGAGACCAGTGGCCAGCATGACTTTGGCCATGTTCTTCAGGTGGCGCATCGTGATAAAGTCTTCGAGACCATAAACTTTGCGCAACGGAATTGAAAGCGTCAACACCATGGCAAAACCGGCATAAATGGCGCCCGCGACAAAATAAGGGGGAAAGATAGTCGCGTGCCAACCCGGCGTAATCCCCATGGCGAAGTCGAAACTAACGACCGTATGGACTGAAATCACCAGCGGCGTCGCGAGTCCGGCCAGGAGCAGATAGGCCGTTTCATAACGGTGCCAATGCTTGGCAGAGCCACGCCATCCCATCGACAGCATGCCGTAAACGACTTTGGCTGTGCGGGCTTTGGCACGGTCACGAAGGGTGGCAAAATCTGGCACAAGACCCACATACCAAAAAAGCAACGATACGATGGCATAGGTGCTGACAGCGAACACATCCCAAACCAGCGGACTGCGAAACTGCGGCCACATCGACATCGTATTCGGATAGGGCAGCAGCCAGTAAAACAGCCAAGGCCGCCCCATGTGCAGTAAGGGAAACATTCCGGCAGCAGCCACCGCAAAAAGTGTCATCGCCTCGGCAAAGCGGTTGATCGAAGTCCGCCATTCCTGCCGCAGCAAGAGCAAGATTGCAGAAATCAAGGTGCCGGCGTGCCCGATTCCGATCCACCAGACAAAATTGATGATGGCAAAACCCCAACTAACCGGGACGTTGATTCCCCAAATGCCCACCCCACGCATGAGCAAATAGGCAGTAGAAGACAGAAACACCATGAGCAGAAGGAAGGCGATGCTAAACCCGATAAACCACGCCATCGGCGTCTTACGGGTCAAGACGATGCTAGTGATCTTGTCCGTGACGGACCCGTAGGTATGCCCGGGTTCGATGAAATGTGCTTCCGCTGCTTTGGCTGATCCGTTCTTCGCCATTAAGCTTCCGATATTTCTGGATTGGGATTCTTTATTTTCGCGAGATAAGACGTTCGCGGACGCGTCCCCAATTCGGTCAGAATGCCGTAATTGCGTTCCTCCGCTTTTAACTTAGCCACACGACTGTTCTTATCATTTATGTTGCCAAACACGATGGCATCTGCCGGACAGACTTGCTGGCAGGCTGTTACGATGTCGCCATCGCGAATCTCTCTCTCTTCTTTTTCAGCATTAATGCGCGCATGGCTGATGCGTTGAACGCAATATGAACATTTTTCCATCACGCCACGGAAACGAACCGTTACATCCGGATTCCGCATCAGCTTGAGGCTTTCAGTTTCATAATCAGCATATTTGTAGAAATTAAACCGCCGAACCTTATAAGGGCAATTGTTGGCACAATAGCGCGTGCCGACACAGCGGTTGTAAGTCATTTCGTTCAACCCCTCCGGGCTGTGCGTCGTAGCCGCCACCGGACAAACGACTTCGCACGGCGCAGCCTCGCAGTGCATGCACATGACCGGCTGGTGCAAGACATCTTTTGGTTCGTCCACGTCTCCGGCATAGTAGCGATCCACGCGTATCCAGTGCATCTCTCGGCCATTGAGCACCTCGCTCTTTCCGACGACCGCAATGTTGTTTTCGGCCTGGCAAGCAATTGTACACGCGTTGCAACCGACGCACGTATTGAGATCGACCGCCATGCCCCAGGCATAGCCATCATAAGGATATGGCGGATAGAGGCTCATCTCCGGACCGGGATCGTGCGCTTCCTCATGCAGCTTTTCCGGGTGCTCAAGATACTCTTTTAGCGTCGTGGAACGCACCAGGTCACGCCCTTCCATACTGCCGTGGTCCTGGGTCGAGGCCATCGATATCCTACGGCCGGTCTTCTTGAGAGTGACATCGCCGAGGCGCCACTGGCCCTGTGTCGACCGCAGCGGATAAACATCAAAGCCAGTATCCTTGCCAACTTTTCCGACGCGACGCCGGCCGTAGCCGAGGGTCACGGAAACAGCATTGGCCGGGTGACCGGGGGTAATCCAGATCGGGATGCTGATTGAGCGCGCGGCGACGGACAATTCAACCAGATCGCCATTTTGCAATTGCAATCGTTCAGCGGTAGCCGGTGAGATCTGCGCGGCATTGTCCCAGGTCAGTTTTGTCAGTGGCTTTGGCAGCTCCTGCAGCCAGCCATTATTAGCAAAACGGCCATCCCAAACGCTGGCATCGGGTCTAAAATTCAATTCCAGGCTGGTTTCGGATCCTGCACCAGGAGGCAGGGTCAACGCTACTCCGCGTCGCAAAGTTGGCTTTATCACTGGCGATGAACTGCCTGCCACGACCCCGTCGTGCAGCGCTATTTCCCACGTTCGTTCGAAATCAGCGCCGCGGATTCTTTTCCGCCAATATGCCCGAACGCTGTCATAGCCCGATTCGCCCGGTTTATCGAGCAGGCTCGACATCATTTCATAAGGGGACTTGCTGGCGTACAACGGTGCGATCAGGGGTTGGATGAGTGTAACCGTACCGTCAAAGGCCCTCGCATCTCCCCACGATTCAAGGTAGTGAGATTGAGGAACATGCCAATGTGATAGCTCAGATGTTTCGTTTTCATGCACTCCCAGATGAACGCGGGTCTTGACCTTCGAAAGAGCCTGAGAAAAATTTAGGTCCGCTGGTGCGGCAAAAACCGGATTGCCGCCGAAACACAGAAGCAAATCGACCTGATCGGTATTCATCTCATTTGTGAGGTCGCGCAAAGACTCCGTTTGAATAACCGGGTTCAGCTCTACCGGCGCAACATAGTGAACCGTCTTGCCCACGTTGCCTAGAGCAGCATTGAGAGCGTGGGCAAAATAGTGTACCGCGGGCGGTTGTTGCTCGCCTGCTACCACCAGACTGCGGCCTTTGTTTCTCTTTAAATCTCGTGCCAGCGCGGAAATCCAGTTGGCTTTACCGGGAAAACTATCCGTATGGGCATTTGCAACGCCGACGGCACCAGCCAGCGCAGCGGCGAAATGGGGTACTTCACCGGAAGTCAGGGAAAACCGGTGATCGGCGAGGGTTCCGGTGGTCGTGGGAGTGCTTTCAACCACATAAAGGCGGTTCATGCGGACACCCTGCTCCGGATTTCTCTTGGCCGAAAAGGCCCGACAGTAGGCCAGACTTCCCGGCATCCCGTCAAGCAGCTCTGCATCTAGAGTCACCACCACGTCTGCTTGCTGAAGATCGTAGATACAATCAACAAACTCGCCGAAAGCCAGTCGTGCACCCGCCCGCACATTATCCCGATTGCACGGTTCATACTGGTGCCATTTTGCCAGGGGAAATTGTTTCAAAAATTCCTCCAGTTGACTGGCCAGGGTCGGCGATGTCACGGTTTCTGTGAGAATCCGGATACCGGCACCATCTTTGATGCGTTGACCTTCAATCTCTTCCCGTAATGCCCCCAGGAAACTTTCCCATGTACTAATACTGCCGCGATTGAGCACGACCTTCGACCGTTCCGGGTCGTACATTTCCAGTATGGAAGCCTGGGCAAACGCATTCGTTGCTCCGAGGCTGGCAGGATGATCCGGATTCCCTTCGATCTTCGTTGGTCGCCCCATATGGCTTTCGGCCAGAACACCGGTGGCGTATCCACCAAGCACGAAAGCAGTAGCGAAAAACAGCGGCTTGCCGGGCACCATCTCTTCCGGCGCATCGACATAAGGCACGATTTTTTCTTCGGGCTGGCTGGTGCATGCACCCAACCCTGCCAGGGCGAGAGAGCCCGCCATAAGCTGCAAGAAATGCCGTCTACTCAAGCCATGGGCGGCATCGAAGGGACTTGAAGGAAACTCATTCTGCACGATTTGTTGGAACTCAGCGCTCTCGGCCAGCTGTTCGAGGCTCCGCCAGTAATCCCGGCCACGTTTCTGAGAAAGGTCAGCACGCAATGCGGACAAAGGCTGAGACGAGAGAGGGTTTTGTTCTTTGGTCATCGGTGACAGGTCGAACAATTGGTTAGACTTTTGATATGGTAGGCATCGACAAGTTTCGGCCCGAGTATCTTTTGCTCTATAGCAGAATGCCATTCCGAATTAAACACGAATTCACGAGGCCGAACATGTTCCTCGGGTGCCCTGTGACAGCCAAGGCACCATTCCATGTTCAAGGAATTCTCACGCCAGGTCAATGCCATTTCGCCGATAGGTCCGTGGCACGTGTCACACCCGATACCCTTGTTGACATGGATGCTATGATTGAAGTAGACGTAGTCCGGGAGGTCGTGGACTCGAATCCATTCCAGAGACTTGCCGGTGCGCCAGCTTTCGCGCACGGGTTCGAGCATGGCTGCATTGGTATGGATTTGCGAATGGCAGGTCATGCAGGTTTTGGTGGGTGGAATGCCCGCAAACGAACTCTCCTCAACTGATGTGTGACAGTAACGACAGTCCAAACCGAGTTGTGAGACATGGTGTTTGTGGCTGAAAGGCACCGGCTGCTTACGCACGACACGAGCCTGCGTTACGTAGGAAGAGCGTTCAATGGTTAGAAAAGCCCAGAGAGCCCCTGCCACAACGAAAACTGCACCGAAAATTGTAAATTTCGAAAAAGTGTTGGTGCTGGGATGAAAAATTTGAGCCATTTACGACCAGAAGATTCTATGCGAACGGAATCAAAATACGGTGGATATAGTAAAAACAGTCATTAAAATCAAGCTTGGCTATCTTTTATTTACAAATCTTCATCTTTTTTTGGAGCGATGGAAAAGACGCGGGCCTGCGATTTTTCATCTTTTTCAGTGGCGATCTCTGCTTCAGGGGTCTTGGGTTCACCCGCAATCACAAGTTTTTCGATTCTGATCGGCGTCCCTCCCATTGTGAAATCCGCCCCGCGAATTTGCTCATCGTCGATCACCCAGGTCGTCATTTGATGCGGGAAAGTTAAGAACAAGAACCTGACACGCCACCATCCCTTCTTACTATCCGGGATGATCTGTTCGACCCGTCCATAAAAAGCAGGCTTGTCATCGATGTGAATGAGTACGAGGTCTGTTTCGACGATGGAGGTCTTCTTAAAATCCATTTTTTCTGGGTGTCGTCCCTGAGCCGCGTCACAATACTAAATAATAAGGAAAGAGTCAACCAAAAATGTCTGCGAAATCTCGTTCACAAGAGAATTCACCTTGCGTTGCTTGCTATTCTTTCCGCCTAGATCAAACAAGCTTCACACCAAATCACCTTGAGTCGTTTCAACGTAACGTAGCCGAAACGTATCGAACGGTCACGCAACCTCACGGGCGGTTGGAACTCAAATCTGTCGCGCGCAAGTTACTTGTATTGTATAAGTCCCAGAAAACAGCTATTCTTATTCTAAGAACAGGCGGAACATGTCAAATATTACGAAACAGCTTCTCAACGGCGTCGCACCTTTCGTCCCGCATCCTCTTCTCCCCGGCGGCGATTTGCAAACACTGGCGGGCTACTACTTGCCAGGGCCGAAACGCCTGTCCGGCACCAAAACGCATCAGCTGACATGCCCGGACGGCGACCGACTCGTTCTCTGTGAAAATGCCGGTAGCCGAAAATCGTTAGTAAGCAAAAGTGTATTGTTCATCCACGGACTTGGTGGACACGCCGGATCGCCCTACATGCTCCGCATCGGCAAACTGTTTCAGCAAAGAGGCTGGACCGTTTTTCGGATGAATCATCGTGGCTGCGGGGAAGGACGCGGTCTGGCTCGCAAGACCTACCATTACGGCAAAAGTGATGACATCAGTCTGGTGCTTCGAAAAATGACCTGCCTTTACCAACGGCAACCGATCGTAGCGGTAGGTTTTTCGCTCAGCGGCAACGCCCTCCTCAAGCTGTTGGGTGAACAACAGGATGTGATTCCTGAACAGTTGGCGGGCGGGATCGCGGTCGCGCCACCGATCGACCTTTCAAAATGTGCTGCACAAATCCATGCAGTAAGAAACAGGCTCTACGAACACCGGTTCACCAAAATGCTGCGCGACGCCGTGGTGGAACGGCGACACCAATTCAATGACTTTCCGGATTTTTCCCTGCCCCCTAAAATGAGCATCCGTGACTTTGACGAGATCTGCACTGCACCGCTGCATGGCTTTCGTTCCGCAGAAGAGTACTACAGTCGCTGTAGTGCCAGACAATTCCTCCCGGGTCTGTCCCTTCCAACAGTGGTGCTCGGGGCGGCGGACGATCCTTTCATCCCATCCAACACGTTTGAGGGTCTACCGCGCAACGGGCGGCTGGCATGCTACGTCACCAGGAGCGGTGGACATATGGGCTACGTCTCGGCGCGGTCTACACCACCCGGTTCGCACCGATGGGGAGATTATGCGCTGCTCACCTTCTCAGAATCGATGCTCCGGTTACGGTAAGACAAGCCTGCGCCCGGCCGACCCTGACATCAGCCAAAAGGCACCGTCCGCCTTTTTATCGCGGATCACGAATACCAAACACTGCCGCAGCGGACGCTGGCAAGATGTTAATTTTCGTTGACATTTGTCGGGCGACAAACTATATTTCGTCGCTTTAACACCAGTCGAAATCACACTTCAGTTAAATTGTTAATCATTCAGGAGAAAAAGATGCTACAAAGAAGTAATCTTGTTCTTACAACGTTTATCTGGTTGTTATTCGTTGCTTTGGTGGGTTGTGAGCAACAGAAACAGAAAGAAGCACAACCAGCAAAGGCGATGCGAAAGGCAGTCGCACAAATGACGGCAACTACCGGCAACACAGCCCACGGGACTGTTACATTTACGGAAGTTGAAGGTGGAGTCGAAGTTCAGGCCGATTTCGAAGGCGTGCCGGGGGGAGAGCACGGCTTTCATATTCATGAAGTTGGTGATTGCAGCAGCGGGGATGGAAAATCGGCAGGTGGCCACTTTAACCCAGATGGTTATGCGCATGCCGGGCGCGATGCTGAGCAGCGCCACGTCGGCGACCTTGGCAATATCACAGCGGATGCCAACGGCGTGGCAAAGGCTGACTTTACTGACAGGGTCTTGAGTTTTGACGGCGCCCACTCCATTTTAGGCAGAGGCGTGATTCTGCATGCCGCGGCAGATGATATGACCTCGCAACCGACCGGTGCAGCCGGCGCACGCATTTCCTGCGGTGTGATCGAAGCGGCCGAATAGCTGCGCGTCGTTCGTCCAACTTCTTCCATGTCGTCCGATTTCGGCCCTAGTTTCTGGAATGAAAAAGGCCACGAGGATAAACCTCGTGGCCTTTTTCATTTTCGACTGAAACCACGCCCTGATTAGAAACAACAGGACCATGGCATCTTACATCTCATCTACAACTCGATGCGGGCACCAAGACGGAACTGACGCGGAATACCGAGGACTTCCAATCGTCCGGACGGGCTCGCATCGTCACGGAAGTTGAAAGCATTCCCACCCAAGTTGATGGCACGATACAGCGCCTCATATGCCCTGGCGCCGGTGGTTGCGTCAAGCCCATTCTGAACAGCCTGGTTAGATCGGGCCTGAATAACAGAGGCACTCAACGCCGAGTCATCCAGAAAGCCGTCATTGAACGCATTGCCGGTGCGGTTAAACACGTTGATGACGTTTTTCTTGTTGGTCAGATTCTGGACATACAGATAGAAATTCGTGTTGAACTTACCAACACTCACCGTCTTATCCAGACGAAAATCCAACTGGAAGTTCCAGGGCGTCGTCGAAGCATTGATGTTTTCCAAGGGACGCCTGGAACGGGGGTCAGTGATCTGGCCGCCCAGGGATTCATCCTGCTGTCCCAGATCGCCTTCGGCCAGCGTGTACGGATGCCCACTGCGGAAGGTGAACAGAAAGTTCGCCCCCAATTGTTCCAAAATCGGACCGCCGTCACCGCGGGCCCAACGGTAATCCAGATTAAAAGAACCAGTCTGGGCGCGATGGAAATTCAGCGGTGAGACCACGGTCGGCAATTCTTGCAATAATTCGACCGCTGCGATGGCCGAGGACGGGACTGAACCCGTCCCAAGGGCGCGTGAAAAGGTGTAGTTTACTTGCGCCGCCATACGGCTTGTGCGCCGCAGGGTCAGAGACGTCTCAACACCCGCCGTGGTCGAAAAATCGCCATTCTGCAAGATGTTGTAATCACCTGCCGGGGAAGTAGCATCAGCAATAGCACGCCGAAGCTGAATTTGGTCCTTGATGTTCTTGTAGAACGTCGTGATATCAAAGGCCGCATTGTCGCTGAATTGCTGGTTGAAGCCCATTTCGTACTGTGTCGTAATCTCTGGTTTCAACCCAAAGCCCGTCACGTTGGTCTGAAATGAGGAACCGCCGGTGAAAACGGCATCGTACCAGGTCGAGCCGTTGTAGATGTCGGTCAAGCGCGGCGCCTGCACAAAACGGCCGTACTGCATGTGAAATACGGTGCGGTCCGTGACCGGAAACGCGATGCCCACGCGCGGACTGAACTCCACATCCGCACCTTCTTCTACAATCTGATCCTCAAACAATCCGCGATTCTTTCGATCCCACGGCGGATTGGAGGGATCGACGAAGGTAAAGTCGTCGTTGTCAATCACGTCTAGGCGCACACCCGCGTTGATAACGATGTCATTCGCTTCGAATTTATCCTGCAAATAAGCAGAAAAATATTGTGGATTGTGGGCACCATCGACGCCACCGCGGTCAATTTCATTACCGAATACGTCATAGCCATAAGTCAATCTTGCACTGGAACCAACTGTAACTGCATAAGCACGTTGTGCATTCAAGTCACCGGCTACAGCGCGTCGAAAGTTGTCGGGATTGGTTTTAGCGCCGGTCAAAGCATTGCGGGCACCCAAAGCGCTATATTGGAAATTGCGGGCCGTCCAACGCTCATAAGACGCGCCAAACTTAACTTCGTGCTGCGGCAATTGAGTCGTGAAGTTAAACGTACCGCCAACGTAGTTACGTTTTCTCTTCGTTGTGGCTGAATTAGCAGGCGAATTAGGCGCCTCAAAGTCGAAGCCGTAGATCTGCATATTCTTGGTGCCACCGCGCCACAAGTTGTTCAGGCTAAAAAAATCGATGCCCTTGGCTGAGCTGGCCACGCTGTCCCACAAACCATAGAAGTTGTTTTTGAAAACAGGATCATAGCGAAATTCACGGCGGTCGAAGTAGTTCAAGTTTACTTCATAAAACGACTTTGAACTTAGTAGATGCGTTACTTTGAAGTTCAAGAGCGCCGTGCTGACTTCCTGCTGCTCTACCCGATCATTGAAGAGCATCTCGGTCACGTCACCGATGACCTCGTCCTGGCGGCGCCAGGAGGCCGAACCACCCAGGCGAAAAATGAACGGTTTGGCGTCATAAACCAGCGTGCCATTGCCAATCCACTCTTCGCGGCTGGCGTTGGGCACATTGTTCGAGTTCATGACGAGGCCTTTTTGCTGGATGATAGCCTCAAGGCCCGGGTCACGATTCTCTTCCAGAATCAAAGGAAAACGATTGTTAGCAAAATCCGGGGTGTCGGAATGCTGGAAGTTAAAACCTCTGTTGAAACGTTGAATCCGGTCATCCATCAAACGACGTTCACCGGCGACGAAAAACCGTAACTTGTTGTTGAACCCGGGGACCGGGCCGCCTAGAGTTGCTGTAAAATCACGATACCCAAAAGACGGTGTGCTTAAGAAAGTCTTGCCTGGATCTCCTGCCAAGTCATCGGTCTCAAACTGAAAGGTACCGTGATAGTCCTGTCCACCGCTTTTGAGGGTTTGGCGCACGATACCGGCGCTTGCGCCGCCGAATTCTGCATTGAACCCACCGGCCTGAACCTGAAACTCCTCCAGCGCTTCTGGAATGACATTCACGGGATTGTTACCACCCAGAGAGGTGGCTGCATCTCCCATTCTGTCCTGGACGCTGGCCCCTTCCAGAAAAAAACCGGTGCTGTTGGCACGGCCACCGCGGATAAAAATCTGGTTGTTAACAGAAACAATTCCCGGTTGCAGAGCAACCGCTGCTCCAACGCCCCGAAGAGGCAAATTCTTGATATCCTCGTAGGCACGGATGCGAACCGCATTGGTGGCATTCTTGTTCACCAGAGGACGTTCGGCGACAATGCTGATTTCACTGACCTCGAGCGCCTCACTGGGCAACTCAAAATCCATCTGAGTGGTTAAACCGGAATTCACGTGGACCTGATCGATCGTCACTTCGCGATATCCGATAAAGCCTGCTTTTACATCATACACTCCTGTCGGAACCGACAGAATAACAAACTCACCGTTGACGTTGGTGGCCGCACCAATTGTGCTGCCAACGACAATAACGTTGGCACCCGGCAATGCGTCACCCGTCTCGCGGTCGATCACTCTTCCCGTTATCTTTCCCGTTTGAGAAAAGGCAGAAGATGAGATCAGTAGCACGGCGACTAAGGTCATAAAAAGTTTACGTACCATCGGTTACCTCTTTTGTTAATTTATCATGGCTTGGTTAAGAAATGAAAATGACCTAAGTCAAAAACAACTCGCTTCCTAATACTTCAACTAACGGGATTGGCTGGTACTTACTTCTTCCTCAAGACAGATCAAACTCCTTCTCGACTCACCTCCTTTCGAGATTCCATTTTTTGAAAGTGTCGTGTTGCACAAAAAGCGGCACGCAAAAAGGCATACCATCTGACTAAGATAACGGGAAAAGCAAAGCACGGCGGGAATAAAGCTTGACTAACTATTCTTCATACAACTCTACTTTGTCTCTATTCCCTGGTCAGATATTTTTTTTATTTTTTTTTGCTATGGCCAAAGGAAAACACTTGTCGTGCGTCACAGCCGGTCCGGTAGTACTGATTCAAATTCAGAATCTTCGCCATGCCGCAAGGCAAGACTGCGATTACCTGAATGATTGAGACTACTACACTTAGTGGTTTTGCATCATTAGATATGAAAAAACTGAGACAAAGCCTTTTTCTAATAGACAACAGGCCACATTTATCTACTAAAAACGCTTGTTTCGCATGTGAATGGTGATTGGAAAGGCGAGATAGATCGTGCCGACTGGGACCCTACTGCCCCTACGGCTATCGGATTGCTTTACGCAGCCAGTTCAAGTACAGACTTCGTATTTACAACTGAGCTTGGCAGCACCCCAGAAATGAAATTGCTAGGCGCGCCCCGAGTCACTAAATAGTCGAGAATCATGGGCCTGAATGCATACAGTAGATTTTGACCAGGAACATAGCGCTGCTCGACCGCATAGAAGGTCGAATTGAGGGAACTACTTCTGGGCGATCTTGACCGCGAGTTTTGCCCATTCTTTTAAGATGGAATCCTCCTCCAGTACAGCTCCGGGCACCGAAAAATAGGGCATTTTGCCATGCTGTATGGGTCCCCATTCTTCAAATCGTGAGCGACTAGCATCATCGGCCTTGAGAAAGAATTTTCCCTGTGAATTGACGATACCAAACATCTTGCCTGATGCAAAGATACCATAACCGCCGAACATATCGCGGATGCTTATTTCGCCTATGGGTTCTAACCTCTCGACTATTACTTTGGCGGCTTCGGAAGCTTGGCCGGTTCGTTTTGCTCCTTTTTTACCCAGAGGTTCCTCGCAATTGAGCTAAGGTTAATGTCTTGTTCGTTCTCTAACCTGGAATTATTTGCCGGTGAATTGCCTTAACTCTCTTTTTCCTCCCGGTTTTTCGGGGGTGCATGAATTTCCAGGTTAATGCTTCGCCGACATCATCTTACTGGAGTGCAAGTGAACAAACGCCTGATTGAGACTATTGACCGCGTTGAAATTTTCGGCCTGCTCTCTCCATTGCCCGGCTTCAGCCTGCTGTCCTTTGCCCTCGTAGGCGAGGGCAATGCGATAGAGATTGAGCGGATTTTGCTGACTGGCCTGCTTGAGTTCCGACAACGCAGTATCGTACTGTTTTTCACTCAAGGCGATTCGCCCCGCCAATTGGTGACTCATTCTGATCTGCAAGCTGTTGTGAGCGGCCTGCGCCTGGCGGCCAAATTCACCTGCTTCTTCTTTAGCGGTAGCAAGATCCCAATTGGCGATCGCTACCTGGGTGAGATTAGCGTGATAAAACCTTTCCGCAAGTTGCTTCTGGTTCTCAGACAGACTCGATGCGCGTATGATGGCACGTGCTTGTTCAAATTCCTTCTCCGCCTGGTCCGCTTTACCAAATTGCAACAGAATGTTAGCCATGTTACCCAGATCACCCGCCATCGCCGAGGCGTCGTCGATACTTTCGGCCAGCTTGTACATCTTGTTGATTTCAGTGAGAGCACTTTGCGCATCTCCTTGAAAAACAAAAGAAATGGCCCTGGCAAAGTAGCCGGTCCGGCGCTGGCCATCATTGCCGGCACTTGCTATCATGTTATCTAATTCACGGCGGGCTGCTGCGTAATCACCCTGGTGATTGAGATTTGTCGCAATTCCCAAAGCCGAGGCAACAAAGGTCGGATCGTGGTCGAGCGCTTTTCTGTAATTCGCGATCGACTCATCGTATTTGCCCTCCTTGAGAAGGAGCTCAGCATAAGAATCGTACGGATTGGGGTCGTCAGGGATTAGCTGGATATATTTTTGGAAAATCCTCTCCGCTTCGTCGTACTTTCCAAGGAAACGATAAGCATAGCCCAATTGGTTGTACGGTGGTGAAAAATCGGAATTGATAGCAATCGCTTTTTGGTACTGCTGAATGGCTTCTTGCCACTGCTGTTGTCCAAAATAGAAACCGCCGAGCAGGTCTGGGCTCGTTCATCGCCCGGATATTTGCCAGCAAGTTCTTGCCACAACTTTTTTTGGCTGGCTGGATCGCCGTTGGCGCCAGCTTCTTGCCCTTTGATCCAAAGCCGTTCAGCGGCCGAGACACGATCCACCAGGGCCACCGCTTTTGCAAGAGAGCCAAAAAACATTTTCGCGCTTGTGGCGTTGAGGGCCACGTTCAGGTGAGCAAGTGCAAAATTCGGATCCTCCGTCACCGCTTTTTCGAACTCTTTTCTGGCATCGGCAGCCTTAAGCCGCTCTGCCAGGTCGCGGCCTTTCAGATAGGCCTCCTTGGCAGTAACAGAAGAGGTTGAGATCGGCATTTTCCCTCTATCATCAACAGCCGTGGCGCAGGCCGCCGTCGCAAGTAATAAACCGCCAAGAATGACCAAAGTTGTGTAGTTTGATTTTTTCATCCTGAAACTCCTTCGTGAAAGGTCAACACGGGTAACCAGACTGGCTCGTGCGCTTTTTCCACGCGTCAGCACGGCGCCGACTCACGCGTTGACATGTCTGATCCTGGATTGGAATGAATGAGTTTACGAAACAGGTGAGAAAGGTTGCTTGATGCAGGATAACCGGAGCTATTGCTATGACAAGAGGTCAGTTTTACGATGCGAAGGGCTGAAAGAGGTTGCGGTTACCTATCTCAAAAAGGTTTCGAAATCCGTTCAAGCAGCGCTTTGCGTTTGTCGCGGGAGACGGGCACTCTGGGGCTGTTAGCAACGACGACACAACCGCCCTCGCCGTCAGTATCGTTGTTCGGCCCACCGCGCCGATATTCCTTAAGGTGAGTGAGATTGATGAGATAAGAACGGTGCGTTCGAATGAAATTGTAATCAGCCAGAAACTCTTCAAATTCCTTCAGCGTCTTTGAGACCAGTTCGATTTTTTCACGGTTCTGAAAGTAAACGGTCGTGTAGTTCCCTTCCGCCTTACACACGGAAATATCCTTAATTTGATAGAACACAACACCCTGGGCGGTCGGGAATCCGATTTTTTGCGGCCGTTTGTTACCATCCTGCATGTTCTCAATCAGGGTAGTCAGGCGCACATCGCGGGGAATGTCTGTGCCTTTGCCGGCTAACTTGCTCCTGGCTTTTTCGAGAGCCGTCTGCAGGTCCTCAACATCGATTGGCTTGAGCAAATAATCCAGAGCACAGGCCCGGATGGCGCGGATGGCGTATTCATCGTAGGCTGTCGTAAAGATGATTTCCGGGTGTACATCCGCGATCTGGTGCACCAGATCAAAGCCGTCTTCGTTGGGCATTACGATGTCAAGAAAAATGAGGTCAGGCCGAAATTCCCGTACGACTTTCACACCTGTGCGGACCGATTCGGCCATGGCAACTACCTCGACATCATTACAATAATCGGCCAACAGGTTGCGCAGCAGCTTACGCCCTTTTTCTTCATCATCAATAATAATGGCTCGCATGTTCATTCCCGCTTACAATGTCTGATTAGGTACCTCAAATTTATAATATTCCAAGAAATAAGTTTCAACCGCAAAGTGCGAAAAGACGCAGAGAAGGCCATTTGTACTTCTGCAAGAACTTATCAATTGCAAAACATACCGCTCATATTATTAAAAACTTAAGTTGCTCTCAAAGCTCTGCATCTTCCGCGAAAGCTACGTTGAGTTCACTCTTTAATCATTCATGTCAGGTCGACATTTTCTTGAAAAACTAAACAGCGCGTATGGTACAGATCACGACGTTTCGATAGGAATCACAATCCTGACCCTCGTACCTGAACCTTTTCCGTTTTCGTTCGCCAAATCGATCACTTCGATCCCCCGGCCATTTCGGCGTAAAGCATTGAGTGTTTGCAGACGTTCCTGTGAAACCTTCATTCCTGTCGGTTTGTGTCTGCCATTGCCTCTTTCATTGAGTCTTCGCCCCTTTTCAATGCCGATACCGTTGTCTTCGATCAGACAATGAATGGCATCGTCCACAAGATCCAACTTGATATGGATCGCACCCTTGGTTCGCTTGAACCGTAGCCCGTGCTGAATCGCATTTTCAACAAACGGTTGAATTAAGAGCGTCGGTATTTCAATATTGTGGATGTCAATGTTTTTGTCAAGTTCAATATGATAGTTGAATTTTCCCTCAAAGCGGAGCTTTTCGAGCTCCAGGTAGAGTTTGAGGGCCTGCAATTCTTCCGAAACAGTGAGTGTCGCCTTATCCGAATTATCGAGAATACGACGAATCAACTTTGAAAACTTGGATAGATAATTATAAGCCGCCTTTTGTTCGTTGCTGGAGATGAAATATTGAATCGAATTGATCGTGTTGAACACAAAATGATGATTCATTTGGGAACGCAGGGCTTTTAGTTTCAACTCTGCAAATTTCTGCTCAAGCGCTGCCTTGCGCTTAGCCCGTTCTCGCCAGCGGTAAATTGCTAACAACATCACGGCAAGGCACCCGGCGACCGCCATGGTTCTGAACCACCAAGTTTGCCAAAAAGGAGGGCGCACTTCGAAGCGCAAAGACGTACCCGCTTCATTCCACACGCCATCGTTGTTGGAACCCTTGACGCGAAATACATATTCGCCAGGGCTCAGATTGGTGAAGGTTGCCACCCGATCATGACCGCAAGCGATCCAATGTTCGTGCAAGCCTTCAAGTTTATATGCGTACTGGTTGTTTCGGGGATTCGTGTAGTCAAGCGCAGCAAATTCAAACCCGATGAAATCATCCTTGTAGGAAAAACGGAGCGGAGCGTCGCCTCCGTGCCACTCGATATGCTGGTCGAATTTCCTAATACCCGTGATAACGACTGGCGGAATATAGGGATTATCTCTGACGCTGTCCGGGTGAAAGACGTTAAATCCATTGATGCCGCCGAACAACATCTTACCGTCTGCTGCCTTTGAATAAGCGTGCGCGTTGAACTCGCTGCTCTGCAAGCCATCCTCCACCGTGTAGTTGCGAAAGATCTGCGTGGTGGGATCGTAGCGGCTGAGACCGCGGTTGGTGCTGGCCCAAATACGACCGGAATCATCGCTCAGCACACCGTAAATAAAATTATTCGGCAGACCATCCCGCGTCGTGAACAGGATGCTTGTGTTGCTGCGCGGGTCAAAGCGGTTCAAGCCGTAGTCCGTCCCGAGCCAAAGGATGCCATGAGAGTCTTGTGCCACCGACATTACATAATCGCGTGCCAGGCTGTTTGGGTTATCCCGGTCGTGGCGGTAGCGCGTGAAAGTCCCGCTGTCTTTGTCAAACCTGTTGAGACCGGCATCGGCGGTGCCAACCCACAGGGCTCCGTCGGCATCTTCAAAAAGGCACATGACTCGGTTACTACTAAGGCTCTGGGAATCCTCCTCGCTGTGACGAAACTGTTGAAACTTTTCGGTACGCGGATCGAACCGGATGATCCCTCCACGGGGACTGGCAGCAATCCAAAGATACCCCTCGCGGTCTCCGCGCAACTCACTGAGACCACTTCGCTTTAGAATTGTCTCCCATGCCGGGCCCGTAAAGTAGTGGGCAAACGAATCCGACTCAGGTAGATATTTGTTCAGACCCTCTGTCGTCGTGCCCACCCAGATGTTGCCCGCGTTATCTTCGGCGATAGAGATAACATTGTTGCTGCTCAAACTACCACGATTAGATGGGTCATGTCTAAATATTTTGATAGACTGATCGCGAGGATCAAACCGATGCAGGCCGCCCCCACCGACGGTAGCCCAATAGCGGCCCCGGGAATCCTCAAGTAAGGCCCAAATGAGGCTGCCTTTGAGGTACTCCGGCGCCCGAATATCATTCTTGAAATGCTCAAATTTGACCCGGTCGGGACTATAATGGTTTAGGCCGCTGCCACCTGTACCAACCCACAGCCCGCCGGCGTTGTCGATGCAGAGCGTACTTACCGCGTTGCTACTGAGACCGTCTGGCGCGCCAATATCATAAACATAGCGCCTGAAAATGTTCTGACGGTCGGTTTCGTGTGCGAGCTTGAGTGGGACCCGGCTCAGACCATTAAATTCGGAGCTGACCCAAAGATTGGCATCTCCATCCTCTGCAATGTTTGTTACAAAGCCTGCAGCCAGAGTCTCACTATCATTCGCCTTGTGTCTATAAACAACAGATTTCCCGGTTGCAGGATTTAGGCGGAGCAAACCGTATGGACCGGCGCCCATCCACAGGAAACCATAGCTATCTTCATGAAGAGCTACTATAAAAAATGGCTTCAATTCCTCACCACGATCTGAAATGAGGGCATAAGAGGTAAAATGTTCAGTCAGCCGATCGAAAACAAAGAGCTGGCGAAAGTTGGCCACCCAAAACCTGCCACCGCTATCCTCATAGATATCTGAGATTCTATTGACACGAGAACCGAGCGAATCCAACCGAAAATAATCGAACGTTTCGGCCTCAGGGTTGAACCGCACAAGTCCATGCTCGGTCCCCAGCCACAATACATCTTTCGTATCATTGTAAAGGACGCTGACCGGATTTGTGTCGAATGGCAACTCTTCGACAAGTTTCTCACGGTAGTGATGAAATATTCCCGTCTTCAGATCCAGCCGGTCTAACCCGGGAAGGCGTGAAGATAGCCAAATGTCCCCATTTGCATCCTCGCAGATTGCGCTCACTGTCGAAACATCGGTCGAAGTCGAATCTGAAGGGTCATGCAGAAATGTTTTGAAATGCTGGCCATCATATTTGTTCAAGCCGGCCCCAGTCCCTACCCAAATAAAACCGCGGCTATCCTGCATGATGGCCAAACCCGAGTTTTGCGATAGACCATCGTCCACCGTCAGGTGTAGAAACCGAACCTCCGACTGAGCCAATAACAGATTCGTGCAGAAAAGTAGCGACAACAGTATCTTGCTGCTCAATATCGCTGCGACTTTGTAGAATATGTTCTCCACCATTACGATTTAATCTAGTGAAAATGCCTTCAAACGCAAGTTCTCTCTGGTCAAAGGCGCCCTTTTGTAAGCAAACGCCCGGCAAAGCCGGATGACATACGTATTACGTCGGACGCCTGAACTGGCAAGAACTTCCTTGACTTAGGTCGCTGGAAATCTAGATTTACTGAATGGTTTCCCGCTCGGACAAAGAATGAATAGGCAGCCGGCTCTGTACGTTATCACTGCGGCCACGTTGTGGGCAGTGGATGGCATCATTCTCCGGCCTCAGCTTTCTACCCTCCCCGTAACGCTGGTCGTGGTGATAGAAAGCGCGATTGTTGCCATCATTTTGACGCCATTTTTTCTGCGAAACCTGAGAGCCCTGGCCCGATTGGGCGCGGGTGATTGGCTGGCCTTTATTGGTGTGTCGGTCCTGGGCGGTGTCGTCGGGACAATGGTCATCACAAAGGCCCTGTTTTACGTCAACTATGTCAATCTCTCGATTGTCATCCTGATTCAAAAATTGCAACCTGTTTTTGCCCTGGCTCTGGCAGCACTCTTTCTCAAGGAACGACTTCCCGGGTTCTTTTTCTTTTGGTCGACCACGGCCATGCTCGGTGCCTACCTGATGACCTTTGGATTGACCCCGCCCAATTTTCAAACCGGCGATGAAACCACGCTCGCCGCCCTCTTTGCCGTGATCGCTGCGCTTGCGTTTGCGGCCTCCACCATTTTGAGCAAACGGGCATTAAAGAACGTCGGGTTTGGCGTGGCGACCTATCTACGGTTCTTGATCGCCACGCTTGTCATCCTCGTCATCGTCATCGCGGCAGGGCAGACCTCACACGTCCGTGATATTAGCCCGAAACAGTTTGCTGTTTTCCTTGTTATCGCTTTTAGCACCGGCGGCCCGGCGGTTTTCTTGTATTACTATGGACTTAAGCGCGTCACGGCATCCGTGGCGACGGTTTGCGAGCTGGCTTTTCCGCTCTCGGCCGTCTTACTAGAGTATTTTGTGCACGGGAATGTTCTTTCACCCCCGCAGTGGGCGGGAGTGGTTGTGCTCTTCCTCGGCATTTTTCAGGCCACTCGCAGCAACGGCAACCCGCCCGCGTCGGAGGCTAGCCGGCCCGACTCGCCTAAACCAGCAGAGTTCAACTCAAAGTTGAGAACCGCAGAAGGGTGACGCCCGGCGTGAAACAGGAGGTGCAGCGTCATATTCCAAAAGGCCGCGGCGTTCAAACAAGCCGAGTCGTGGCGACTCATTGTTAACAGTACCAACTCACAATCAGGAGGGATTCATGTCTGAAATCAAAGCATACGCTCCCGGAACATTTTGCTGGGCGGAACTCGCAACCACCGATGGTGAGGCCGCCAAGACTTTTTACGGACGTCTGCTCGGATCCAGCTTTCACGACTCTCCCGCAGGCCCGGACAAGCTGTACAGCATGATGCAACGCGACGGCAAAAACCTCGGCGCGCTTTACCAGATGAACCCGCAGCAAAAATCGCAAGGCATCCCGCCGCACTGGAATTCTTATGTCTCAGTAGAAAATGCGGATGCAACAACCGCCAATGCCAAGTCACTGGGCGGAACCGTTATTATGGATCCATTTGATGTTTTTACTGCGGGGCGAATGGCGATCATCCAGGACCCAACCGGGGCCATATTCTCCATTTGGCAACCAGAGGAGCACATTGGAGCACAACTCGTAAACGAGCCGGGAGCATTTTGCTGGAATGAACTGGCAACGCGCGATACGGCTAAAGCAAAATCGTTCTACACCTCTCTATTCGGATGGCATGCTGATGACCAGGACATGGGCGGCGGGGTCTACACTGTCTTCATGGTCGGTGACCGTATGAACGGTGGCATGATGGAAATACAAAAAGAATGGGGAGACGTGCCGCCAAATTGGATGGTCTACTGGACGGTGGCCGATTGTGATGAAAGTGTAAAGCAGGCTACGACGCTAGGGGCGCAGATAATGAATCCCCCAACGGACATTCCACAAATCGGCCGGTTCGCCGTTGTGCAAGATCCGCAAGGCGCGGTTTTCTCTATCATAAAGTTGGACAATCCGGAATAATTGCTAGCGTTGCTAATGGATATGGTTCATTGCTCGGATATCGGTGCGATGGCCGGTATCGTCTGCATTTTTTTGAAGGAAAATTAGACCGCCAAGACGCAATGAACGCAAAGAGCAAAATATGATGATGTACTTCTATTGCTTATCCAATAATTGTATTGGATAGGTCATCTTCGTGTTCAATCGTTTCTTTACTCTTTATTCTTTGCGAATTTTGCGCCTTTGCGGTTCATAATTTTAGTTGTGAACAATGCAGGCTAGTATCTAAACTCCTTGAATTTCACTCCAAAAAAAATCGAATACAACGTTGGCACGACGCCCAGGGTCAGGAGGGTGGCGAATAGCAGGCCAAACAAGATGGCAACAGCCATCGCCTCGAACAGCGGGCCGCCCCCCAACCAAAGTGGCACCAACCCGCCGACCGTTGTAGCGGTCGTCAACAAAATGGGGCGCAAGCGGCGCTGCGCGGATTCCAACACGGCGCGCGGCGGTTCTAATCCGTTGTCTTCGATTTCAATTCGAATACGGTCAATGAGGACGATGGCGTTGTTGATCACGATGCCCGACAGCGAAATAATCCCCAGAAAGGCGATGAATCCCAAGGGCTTCTGAGTAATTAACAAACCCAGAATGACACCGATTAGCCCGAGGGGAATTGTCAGCAAGATGATCGCCGGTCGACGCAAAGAATCGAACTGCCCAACCAGGAGCAGAATAATAAGAAGCCCGGCGATGGGCAATTTCTCGGTGATCGAATCATTTGCCTTACCGGATGACTCGATTTCACCACCCTGTTCGTATTTGTAACCGATCGGCCATGATTTGCTGACCTGCTTCAGCCACGGCTCGAGTTGATTTGAAATGGCAATCGCGTTGAAACCCGGTTCAAGGTTCGCCTCGATTGTGACGGTCCGCAGCCGGTCACGGCGCAGAATCTTGGCAGGTTGGAATTCGACCTCCACGTCAGCTACCTGCTTGAGGGGAACCGTGCGTCCGGTTGCCTGGGCATAAATATTGTGACTCTCGATCTTGCCGATATCCTTGCGGTCGGCTGCAACCGAACGGAGCACAACCGGAATCACATCGTCCTCTTCACGATAGTCAGTCGTTTCGATGCCGCTCAAAATGGTTTGTAAGGAAATGGCGATATCCTGATTGGTTAGCCCGGCCCGCTGAGCTCGGGGCTGGTTAATTTTGACAAAAAGCTTTTTAGTGCGCAGCCCCCAGTTGTCGCGGATGTCAACCACGCCCGGCAAAGACGAGAGTCTGCTTTTGACCTGGTCGCTCAGCTCAAACACCTTGTCGATTTCCTTCCCTGAAATCCGAACCTGCAACGGCGCTGCCACCGGCGGCCCCAGGGAGAGGGGTCCGATCGTAGCGGAAACGTCCGGAAAACTCTGCAGACAATATCTTTCGAGTTGGGGAACCAGGTCGGATTCCATTTGCCAGCGATCCGTGACGTTAAGCAGCAAGAAGGCATATTCCGGGCTGCGTGGCTCCTGCGTCAGGGACAAATAAAATCTCGGCGGCCCACTCCCGATGAACGCGGCCCAATCTATGATACCATCTCCTACCACATCGCCATCTTGGTCAAATTCCGCTCGCATGTCAGATTTAATGAAATGTGCCATTTGACTGATAATTTTCTCGGTTTTCTGAAGCGGGGTCCCGATCGGCAGTTTCAATTCCGCTGACATGACAGGTTTGTCATTTGCTGGAAAAAAGATTGAGGGAATAAATCGCATCAGTTGCAGCGATCCGAAAAAGACCAAAATAGTCGCGGCCAGCGTCAGCACGGGGTGCCGTAAAATGGTTAGAAGAGATGCTCGAAACAATCGATAAAAACGACCGTCGTAGGCCGACTCAGTCTGTTTTTTTATATTCAGAAAGAGAACGCAGAATAGCGGAATCATGCTGATAGCGAGGGTCCATGAGCAGAGCAGTGTGATGGTGACGACCTCAAAAATCGGCGCCGTGTATTCCCCAACGTTGGATTCCGCCAAGTAAATCGGCAGGAAGGCCACAGCCGTTGTAAGCGAGGCCACCAGGAGAGGAACGCGCAGCTCCGCGGCCGATGCAAAAGCGGCCTGAACGCGCGTTTTGCCTTCTGACATGCCCACCATGATCGACTCCGACATCACGATGGCATTGTCGACAAGAAGGCCCAACGAAATGATAAGCGCGGACAAGGACATTTGGTCCAGGCCGATCCCAAACCAGCCCATCACCATGAGCGACATGACCATGGCCATGGGAATCAGGCTGGCCACAACCAAACCCGTTCTCAAGCCAAGAAACAACAGCATGACCACCATCACGATGCCGATCGCCTGCAGCAAATTATTGACAAAGTCATCCACTTTGTTCGATACGAACTGTGGTTGGAAGTAGAGCATATCAAAATCGACCCCGATAGGGTAAGCCGCACGGAAGCGGGCAAGCTTTTCTGTGACAGCCTCCCCGAGGCTGATGATGTTACCACCTTCCCGCAGGCTGAGAGCGAGGACCAGGGCCGGCTGCCCGTTGTAAGTCGCTTTAGTGGTCGGCGGGTCGATATAGCCACGTTTGATTTCAACCAGATCCCCGAGGTAGACGAGGTCCGTTTTACCAGGCAGCTTGACCACCGTTCGCCTGAGTTCCTCTACAGACTCAAAATTGCCGCTGGGCTCCAAAACAATTTGTTCGTCTTCGGTGAAAAGCTCACCACCCGGAAAAATAATGTTGCGCGCGTCCAGGATGGATTTTAGCTGAGCCGGCGAAATACCCAGTTCAGCGAGCCTGGCATTATTAAATTCGACAAAGACACGCTCTTCCTGAGCGCCAGCAATCTCGACTTTTGCCACTTCATCGATCAACAGGAGTTCGTTGCGTGTATCATCGGCGATATCTTTCAACTCTGCATAGGTGTAGCCATCTCCTGTAATACTTACCAGAGTACCGAAAACGTCGCCGAACTCATCATTGACGGATGGACCGATAATGCCCGACGGCAGCTCATTGCGGGCCTTCTCAACCTTGCGGCGCAGACTATCCCAGATGGGTCGCAGGTTTTCGTAACTTTCCCGGATATTGACATAGATCAGTGACAAGCCCGGCTTCGATGTACTGTTGATAAAATCGATCTCCGGCATTTCCTGGATGACTTTTTCCAGCTTGTCCGTGACCAACTGTTCCACGCGTTCAGGACTGGCGCCGGGAAAGATGGTCTGCACAAATGCCGTCCGAATAATGAAGCCGGGATCCTCCGCCCTGGGCATCGATCGATAGGTAAGTAACCCCATAATGGTTATCAGAACCAGGGCGACACCGGTGATGCGTTTCTTTTCCAGAGCGATCTTGGTTAGGTTGATCAAGTCGCTTCTCCCCTATTCTGAAAAAATTCATCGGCACAGAGGCACAAAGTGCGCCAAGTATTAACAAAACGAATATCTACAGCCTGTTTTCTGTCGAGAAACATACTAAACTCGATCGAACAAGAGATTGTTCGTAAATCGAGGATTCCCCGTGTACTCTGTGTGGTCAATTTCATGAATACGACACGCTAGCAAAAAAGTGTCTCCGTCACGAGCAGCGAGCAACAGTTCGGTTTGTTGGCAAAGTGTCTCACCACATTTCTGGTATGAACAACCATCGATCTCGGGATTCGCAAAGGAGTTCAGTGTTCTAAGATAAACGCGCTAACGCCATGGCAGCGAAGAGAAGTCGCTCCGCCGTATCACAATCTAACTTTTTGCCCATCCTGAATGCGGCTGACGCCCGCCGTGACCACCAGATCGCCATCGGTGAGGCCTGTAAAGACTTCAAGCCCCGCATCGGTCAATTCGCCGATTTGAACACCCACCCTGTGCACAATGGCTGTGTCGCCACTGACCGGTTGCACGACATAAAGAAACCTGCCTTGCCGGTCTTCCGCGACAGCGACGGATGGCACCAAAATACGTTCCCGTTGG
>Ga0114931_10000850_pt1 | contig 38344 bp, 33 predicted proteins | sample 2SBtaG_FD_89579 | JGI IMG/M metagenome (GOLD analysis project Ga0114931, IMG submission 89579) | Deep subsurface microbial communities from Kolumbo volcano to uncover new lineages of life (NeLLi) - 2SBTROV14_V59a metaG | ecosystem: Environmental > Aquatic > Marine > Volcanic | place: Kolumbo... | reverse complement strand
GCAGCCCACAGACTGACGGAGCACGGACATCCGATTGTGCCACTGGGGATCAAGAAAGGAGAAGTAGCAGGTCATCAAATCCTCGATTTGCGTAAGAAGCCCCGGATAGAAGGCGTTGATACCATTACCCTCTATATCGGCCCGCGCCACCAGGCGGAATGGATGGATTACCTCATTTCCCTCAAACCCAGGCGCATCATCTTCAACCCCGGTACTGAGAATGAAGAATTTGAGAAGAAAGCCCGGGAAGCCGGAATAAAAACCGAAAAAGCCTGTACCCTCGTACTGCTTAGCACAGGGCAGTTTTAGAATACAATTGAAAGGTTGTTAAGACTTCTAGCTCGCTGAGAAATGCAAGCCTTGATTCTTTGCTTACTTTTTAATCAAGAAAAATAATAAAAAATGCAGATGGAAGCATCTGTTATACTTTATTACGTTAATTGGTTTATTTTACTGTACCAGAACATTCGTAATGTTCATTAATGTACTTAATTGATTCAAGGCAAATTTCTTTTAAAGCTTCAATGTTGATGTCAGCAAGTTTTTTTACATAAATACAAGCCTTCCCCATTTTGAATTTGCCGAGTTCAGCTAATAACGATTTGCTTCTTTCCGTATCAAAATATACATAGAGCGAGAATGCTGCTTTTCTTGGTGAAAATCCAAGAACAGGCGCATCACCTTCGTGTCCGCTAGCATATTTGTAGCGGTAGTTGTTAAATCCGATTATTGTTGGCCCCCACATTTTAGGTTCAGCACCAGACCATTCCTTCATCAATTCGATTAAGCGAAAACTGTCGGTCTTTTTCTGTTCGCTATCAACGTAGGAGTTTATAAAATCTGTCACATTTTTACCTGTGTAGGTTGTTTTTGTTTTTCCCATATTCCGGATTTGATTATCGCATCAAAATCTTATCTATTTTATAATCTTTTGCTAATTCATCATAATACTCATCCAAATATCCACATTTATTTACAAATCATATTCATCTGGTATTTCTTACATACGATAATTGCAAAATACGCATTTAATGAGTTGAGCATCTGGATTCACATTTGCTTTTCGGAAGAATGTTTCAAAAAGTTACTTTTAAATCAAGCAAAAAATAATAGAGATTACAGAACGGAGTGTAGAAACTCAAGCATACTTCGAAGCTACTATTGCTCCATGATTTTCCTAGTTCGCATGTCGGGTCTTCAAATTTAAAGGCCTATCCCTTTCCTCTACTCAAAGGATGATGTGTGAAAGAAAGCGTTCCGATCATCTCTTCACATGCCTGAATAGACCCGAAATATATACTTCAGGCGGGATTTTGTTCTTTCACTTCGAGTATTTTAAGCAGCTTTTCCACCACATAGTCCACCTCCTCGCGAGTATTATACTTTGAGAATGAAAAACGCACATTGCTGCGCTCTTCCGGTGCATTGAGGGCCCGCATCACATGCGAACCGATGTCCGAGCCGCTGCTACAGGCACTGCCACCCGAAGCAGCGATACCTTCAATATCAAGATTAAAAAGCAGCATGGATGATTTAGGGGAAGGAGGAAAAGAAACATTGAGTACGGTGAAGAGATAATCCCCTTCCTGCACTCCATTGAAAGTCACCCCCGGAATATCGCGCATGAGAGCATTTTTCATAGCATCCCTAACATTTCGTATCCGGGCTGCATGTGCTTCCATCCCTTCCACTGCCAGTTCCATGGCCTTTGCCAGACCGACAATTCCAGGCAGATTCTCGGTTCCAGCTAGCATATTGCGTTCCTGGGCACCGCCATGAATGAAAGGCTTCATCAAATGCCCCGAGCGAAGAAAAGAAAAGCCAACGCCTTTGGGCCCGTGAAATTTATGAGCCGAGCCAGTAAGAAAGTCGATGCCCGTCTTCTGTACATCTATGGGGAAGTGTGCAATAGCCTGCACGGTATCGGAATGAAAAAGGGCGCTATATTCTTTGCACAAGGCTGCTACCCTTTCGACATCCAATATATTTCCGATTTCATTGTTGGCATACATCAGCGATACCAAAGTCTTTCCTTTTTCTTCCCTCAGGAGTGACTCTAGGTTCTCATAATCTATCCTGCCGTATTCGTCCAGTGCTACATAATCTATCAGGACTCCTAGTTCTTCCAGGTCTTCCAGCGTGTGCAGCACACAATGGTGCTCAATGGCACTGCTGATGATGCGCTTCACCCCGAGCTCTTTTACGGCACATTTCAAAATCATATTGTTTGATTCCGTGCCTCCGCTGGTAAAGAAAATTTCTCCGGTGGAAGCATTCAGCAGTTCGGCTACTTTTTTCCTTGACCTTTCGATGGCAGCCCGAGTAAAACGCCCAAAAGAATGAATGGAAGAAGGATTTCCGTAATACTCACGCATGTACGGCATCATAGCTTCCAGCACTTCGGGATCGAGAGCCGTAGTGGCTGCATTGTCAAAATACACTTTCATGTATAAAAATTTAGCTCAAAATTAAGCATTTTTGAATTTCAGAATTTTGCAAGGCACTCTCCGTACATCATTCAATTCTAAAAATTGACCCTATGTCCAAGTTTTCTTTCACTATCTTTCTTCACAGCTCTTTTACTACCGCCTTGTTTTGCCTTTCTCTGTTCATTTCCTCCTGCAGACAGACAGCCGCCCCTCCATCAGACCGGGCATCCCTTACCGCTACGCCAGGATTTGTCCTTCTGCCACCGGAGCAAAGCGGGGTAGATTTCAGCAACCCCATTCGCGAAAGTAGCACATTTAACTACTTCAACTACCCCTATATCTATGCCGGAGGTGGTGTGGCCGTAGGCGATGTCAACGGTGACGGGCTCCCCGATCTTTTTTTTACGGCCAATATGGAGCCCAATCGCCTCTATCTGAACAAAGGCGATTTGCATTTTGAAAACATTACTTCTACAGCGGGCGTAGCGGGTAAAAAAGGCTGGTCAACCGGCTGTGCCATGCTGGATGTCAATGATGACGGATTTCTAGATATCTACGTTTGCTACTCGGGACCGATGCCGCGGGAAATACGTAGAAATGAACTCTTTATCAATGACGGCACGGGACATTTTACGGAATCGGCAGCCCGATATGGCCTCGATGATCCGGGTTTCAGCACTCAAATTTACCCCTTTGACTATGACCAGGACGGAGATATGGACCTTTACCTGCTCAGCCACCGAACGGACTTTAAAAACAGCAGCAAGGTGCTGGCTCCCCGTCCCGATCGCGGAGCTGACGAATACGATACCGACAAGCTTTTTCGCAACAATGGGGATGGCAACTTCAGCAACGTAACGGCCGAGGCCGGACTGATAAATCGGGGATTTGGCCTCAGCACGCTTTTTATGGATTTCAACGGTGACGGCTACAACGACATTTATGTGGCCAATGACTATCTCGAACCCGACAATCTCTATATCAACGATGGGAATGGTCATTTCAAAGATCGCTGCAATGATTTGATGCAGCACATTTCCTTTTATTCGATGGGCAGCGATGCGGCCGACATCAACAATGACGGCCTCGAGGACCTCTATGTGCTGGATATGGCCCCTCCCGAGCATGCTCGTTCCAAAGAGCTGATGGCGGGAATGGACAGCAAGGGTTTTAACGCATTGATAGATTACGGCTACAACTATCAGTATATGATCAACACCCTGCAACTAAATCGAGGTGAAGGACATTTCAGCGAGATTGCCCAGCTTGCAGGTCTTGACAAAACCGACTGGAGTTGGGCACCTCTTTTTATGGATTTTGATCTGGATGGCCTTAGGGATGTATTTGTGAGCAACGGCATCAAATATGATGTCACGGACAACGATTTCAAGAATTGGCTGCATGAAGAAGTAACACGCAAAGGCCCGGGACTGCCCTTTGACGAAGTGATGAAAAAAATGCCGCAATCACAAGTGCCTAACTTCTTCATGCGCAACGAAGGGCAACTCCATTTTCGTAAGATGAACAAAGACTGGAATCTGACGGCTGTTCAAAATGCCAATGGGGCCGCTTGGGCCGATCTGGACGGGGATGGTGACCTTGATATTATTACCAATAATGTCGATGCAAAGTCGGGGATATTTATCAATCAGGCAGAAAAGAACGGAAATCATTATCTGAAAGTCAGGCTCGAAGGCCCACCGGGCAACCGTTTGGGGGCCGGTAGCGAAATCACGTTGCAGGTCGGTGATGAGCAACGAAGCGAACAATTTCGTTGGATACGCGGCTATCAGTCCTCGTGCCAACCTATCATGCACTTCGGATTAGGGAGCCATACGCAGGTAGATAAGTTGGTCCTTCGCTGGCCCGATGGACGCATTAGCCGGAGGCAGCATGTCCCGGTCGATGCAACAATTACTCTGCACTGGGACGATGCCTCGGAAGCCATGGCGAAAAATAATGTCCCGAAGCTATTCGCTCCTACCGAAAAGCACGGCATTGACTTTGTTCATAGCGAAAAGGAATATGATGACTATGCTCGCGAACTCCTCTTGCCACATAAAATCTCACAAAGCGGGCCGCAAATTGCCCGGGCTGATATCAATGGTGATGACCGGGATGATCTTTTTATAGGTGGTGCTGCCGGTGAGGCTGGAGCCTTATATGTGCAGAACAAGAAAGGCCGTTTCTCCCGAATACGTGGACCCTGGCAGCAGGATCGTGGCAGCGAAGATCTCTCGGCCCTCTTTTTCGATGCCGATTCGGATGGTGACCCTGATCTCTACGTCTGCAGTGGAAGCAATGAATTTGAAGAAGGAGACCCGCGGCTCCGCGACCGCCTTTATCTCAATGATGGCAACGGGCATTTCAGCAAAGCAAGAGATTGGCTGCCACCACTGGCCTCGGCAAGCAAGGTCGCAGTGGCTGCCGACTGGGATGGCGATGGCGATGAAGACCTTTTCGTGGGCGGACAGGTGCTACCGGGGCGCTATCCATTTTCTCCGCGTTCCTACCTCTTGCGCAATGAAGGCGGGCACTTTGTCGATGCCACGTCCCAACTCTCCCCGGAATTGCAGCAGCCCGGTTTGATCAGCGATGCCGCTTTTGCGGATTTCGATGGTGATGGCGACCCCGATCTACTGCTGGCAGGCGAATGGACACCCATTCGACTCTTCATCAATGAAGGCGACCGCTTTAATGAGCAAAGCACGAATGCCGGATTCTCAAACAGCAACGGTTGGTGGTGCAGCCTCAAAGTAGTAGACATTGATGGAGACGGGGATCAGGACATTGTTGCGGGCAATATTGGAGAAAACAATAAATTTCATCCTTCGGAAGAAACACCGCTGCATGTCTATGCCTATGATTTTGATCACAACGGCAGCCTGGATATTGTACTCTCAAAAACATTGAAAAGCAAGGAACGGGTACCCGTCCGGGGGCGGCAGTGCAGCTCCGAACAGATGCCCTTCATCAAGGAGAAATTTCCCAGCTATCACAGTTTTGCCACGGCAGATCTCGAAGATATTTACAGGCGCGAAGAACTCGACAGTGCCTTGCATCTTGAGGCGTACACCTTCAGCAGCAAGCTCTGGATAAATGACGGTAAGGGCCATTTTGAAGCGCGTAGATTACCTGTGGAAGTCCAGATTTCGCCCATTTATGGCATCGTAGCCCGGGATCTCAATGCAGACGGGCATGTCGATCTGATCATGGCTGGGAACCGCTATGGCAGTGAAGTAGAAACGCCCCGTTATGATGCCGGCTGGGGGACCGTATTGCTGGGTGACGGTCAGGGCGGATTTAAAGCACTTGCCCCTAAAGAAAGCGGTTTTTATGCCGGAGGAAACCTCCACGGCCTAATAGATGTTTATCTTAGCGAGAGAAGTACTCTACTGATTGTTGCAGCTGTCAATAACGCTCCGCTTGAAATCTATCGGTTTAATAGTAAAATGCAATAAAAATGAAGCCTATCCAATCCTTCGGCATCCTATTAATCCTTGCATTGCTATTTTCCCTCCCCGCCTGCCTCCATATCGACTTGAATGAACAAGTCCCTCCTTGCATTGAGCATATGATTAAGCAACGCAGGCGTGCTCCTGTTCAGAACCCCCCGGCAGAAGTGTGGAAGTGGAAGGTAAACGGCCAAATCTATTATTATTTCACTGGTGATTGCTGCGACCAGTTCAATGAGCTCTACGATAGCGAGTGTAACTATGTCTGCGCCCCCGATGGTGGATTGTCCGGACAGGGAGATGGCCAGTGTCCCGTCTTTGGCGCACCCATAGAAAAAAGCCTAATTTGGAAAGATTCGCGAAAATAAAAGCGCTTAAAAAGGATTTATCTTTTTGCGAAGGATAATCCTTTTCTTTGATGAGTAAAAATGCGCTAAAACAGCTTAAATGCCATTTAAATCTCCCGTAAAGAAAAGCAAAACCGGCAATAGCCGGGGCGCTCAGGGTCTCGGTACTTTTGAAGGAGTCTTCACGCCCTCCATCCTGACCATCCTCGGGGTTATCATGTATTTGCGTTTTGGTTGGGTAGTGGGTCACGTAGGACTTACAGGTACCTTTATCATTGTTACTCTGGCCACACTTATCACTTTCCTCACGGGCCTTTCGATCAGCGCCATCGCCACCGATCAACGTGTAAGAACAGGCGGGGCCTATTATATGATCAGTCGTTCCCTCGGCATAGAGTCGGGTGGAGCCATCGGCATACCGCTCTACCTGGCACAGGCCCTTTCCATAGCCTTATATACGGTCGGTTTTGCCGAGAGTGTAACAGAGGTTTTTCCTCAACTTAATTTTCATCTGGTGGGCATAGTGACGACCCTGCTCGTAGGTATCCTGGCACTCGGTTCTCCCCGTGTAGCCCTGCGAACTCAATATTTTATTATGGCAGGTATTGCCCTTTCACTCATCTCTCTATTGTTCGGCAGTCCACTCGAAGGAGTAGCCTACGATGCAGTTGCTGGTCTCCCCGGTGAAAATCTCCCCGACTCTCCTTCCTTTTGGCGGGTATTTGCCGTTTTCTTTCCGGCCGTAACGGGCATCATGGCCGGTGTCAATATGTCGAACGACCTGAAGCATCCCGGGCGATCAATACCACGCGGCACCATGGCGGCCATTGCTGTGGGCTATCTCATCTATATGACCATTCCCTTTATCCTTATCCAGCGGGCCGATACGAACAGCCTGATCTCCGATCCGTTGATCATGCGCAGGATTGCTTTTTGGGGTGATGCCATACTTATCGGAGTTTGGGGAGCTACCCTTTCGAGTGCGCTCGGCAGTGTGCTGGGTGCTCCCCGGGTATTGCAGGCCCTCGCACGTGACGGTGTATTGCCGCGATCGCTGCGTTGGCTTGGCAAAGGCCGGGGAACTGCCGATGTGCCCCGCAACGGTACCCTCTTTACCTTAGCCATTGCACTCTTTGCCGTGGCCCTAGGCAACCTAAACCTTATTGCACCGGTGCTGACTATGTTCTTCCTTACGACATATGGGGTCTTGAATATCACGGCCGGCATCGAGCGCTTGCTCGGAAGTCCCTCTTTCCGTCCACGATTTCGAGTGCACTGGAGTTTTTCTATGCTCGGGGCTGCCGGCTGCCTGGGGGTCATGTTTCTGATCAACCCCATCGCCACCGTTGTAGCTTTTCTCTTCATCAGCCTGTTGTTTCTATGGCTTGAACGCAGGGAACTCCGAACTTCCTTTGGAGATGTGCGAAATGGTATTTGGCTTAGCATCACCCGGGCCGGGCTACTGCGTCTGGGCAATGAAAATACAAGTAAGTCATGGCGCCCTCATCCCCTCGTCCTCTCGGGGGCACCCACCAGGCGCTGGCAACTTATCGAACTGGCCTCGAAAATTACCCGCAACAGTGGTCTCATGACTGTGGCCATGGTGGTTACCTCTCCCGATTTTAGCAGCAAGCGCATCCCTCAGTCCGAACAGCATATCCTGAATTTTCTGAACAAAAAAGGCATCCGCAGCCTCGTGCGTGTGATCACCGCCCCCTCTCCTTTCAAAGGTGCTACTATGCTTGCCAAGGCATACGGCATGGGCTCCATGGTGCCCAACAGCATAATTATGGGTAATAATGAAAACAGCGATACCCTAAGCGAATATTGCCGGCTGATCAGCAGCTTTCACCGGCAAAACCGCAATGTGCTCATCCTTTCATCAGGCAAAGATGCTGCCCCTTTTGGCAAGAAAGAAAAAATTGATATCTGGTGGGGCGGGCTGAAAGGCAATGGAGGTCTTATGATCATTTTGGCCTACCTGATCCAATCAAATCCCGATTGGTGGAAGTCAACCGTCACACTGAAGATGATTGTAAAAGATGCAAAAGCACGTGATGGAGCGGAAGAAAACCTGCGATCGATCATTGAGCGGCTGCGCACCGGCTTTCACTTTGAGGTAATTGTCTCGGAAGGCCGGCCCTTTCATGAGATTATTGCTGCTTCCTCATCAGCCTGTGATCTTGTTTTCCTGGGCATGGCTCGTCCGGGCGATGATGAAGAACAGTTTAAATTATATTTCAACAACTATCAAGACCGAATCCGAAAGCTCCCAACCACAATTATGACCCTTTCGGCACCCGGCATTTCTTTTGGAGGCATCCTGATGCGCGAAGACGAGTGGGAATCATTCGGGGCCTAATGGCAAACAGTATCCTTCGCTTTATCCACTTACGTACTTTTCTCTATTCACAAGAAATGGCTGAATGCAAATGAAAAGGAATGGAAATAATTAAAGTAAGCGCTAATATTTTTTAGTATAGACAGACTTTCCCATCTTCTTCACCTTGCCCTTCATTTAAAAAAGAGGAAAAACCTGATGAGAATCAGTAGCTATTAAAGTTAGTAAAAATTGCATCGATGTATTGCATTGCGGCTTTTTCCACAGAATCCTTATACTTTTGAGCATCGCATTCCAGCGGAATTGTTTTTGACAAGTAGCTGTCTGAAACATGAAAAATCGTCATTGTGCCGATAGAGCTGCCCCAAAGGTCACTTTGTGAGCTTTTCGCAGCCTTATATTTTCTATCCTCAAATATACCGGGTATTTCCAGGTCTTTTTTAAGTTCCATACTGGCGGATGCCAAGGGCTTAATTTCTCTTTCCGCAAAATAAAATTGACCGTAGGTATTTGGTCCCGATGAAATTCGCAAGTTTGGCCTTACGACAATCTTAGCAACTCCGCCAACCGTCTTTGACAATGACTTACTGAAACCCGATTCGGCATCTTCTACAAAAAGAACATTCAGGTTTAGTTTAGTCACAAGCGCCCCACCCAATTGAGCGGATAATTTGTAAGCATTAAATCTATTCTTTTCTTTGCCTTTTGAGGTAGTTCTCCTTATCATATATTGGTAATTATTCGGAACTACACTTACCAAGCCCGGGAATTGAGCCTCACTAGCAGTTCCTCCGGATTTCATTTCAAAGCCTTCATATTGCTTAGCTGTCGAAGCTTCATTTGCAGAAATAATTTCATACCCCGCTTCCTTTAGCTTATTTAGATAATATTCGTAAATTTTATCTGTAATTTCTTGTATATCTTTCGTCTCCAGCCCTTTAACTCCAAGGGTCAAGCCCACTTTAGCATCCCCTCTATATCCTCCTCCAATTTCCCTTCCCCCACTTGCTGTTTCGGTCTGACTATATAATAACTGATAATTTACACGCACTTCTGCCACATACACCTTTTTAATTGCTTTTGAGAATTTATTCTTTCCCATCACAATTGCCTTTATCTTTATATCTTGCCCGAAGGATATCATTGAAATAAGGAAGAAACTCATGGTCAGAAATATTTTCTTTTTCATTTTAATTGGTGTTCTATTTTGTGAGTATAATTTTTTAAGTGCTTAATTATATATTTTCTGTCATTTGTGCTATAATTCATAAGCCTTTTTGAAGGGTAAAATTATCTGCCCAATGGAGCAATCGTAAAATAAAGGCTCTTTCCTTATCATATCAAATTCTCTATTTACAAAATAGAAAATCATCCAAATTATATTTAAATTGATGCTTATCAATGATTTTAGATTTATAGAAATTAACTTTTAATTTATTCAGCTAAACTGTAACAGTTTAATATTTTCCAAATACCTGCCTCTTTACTAAGAATGAAATAATTGATATGGTTTGATGTTTTTCCGTTATCTAATGCGACTTCTGTCACAACCCTAACAAAGGCAACAATTCCCTTATCAATACGAACAGAATAATCCAGAATGGTTTCAGTATGTCTGCTGGCATTTGATCTTGTTTTTAAGTTCTCGAGGAATTCATCGATACTTAATGTAAAGGTGCGCCATTTCCCATTTATACTTGCTATTCCCGTTATGTTGGCTTTTGGGCTAAATAATCCATATATTGAATCCGGTTCATAATTGCCAACCGCCTCCTGAAACTGCTTTACCAATTGAAGGATAACAGATTTTTCCTTATTTGTACTTAAGGTATCACTCTGCTGAGCGGAGACATAAAACCCAAATGTGAGAAAAAAAAAAGCAAAGAATAATTTTTTTCATTTTTCATCTATTAATGAAGCAAAACACTCTTTAAATTTTTTGTGGTCACTATAAACTTAAGGTATATAAAACCACAAACATTTGGATAAAGGTAATTACTTTTTTTTAATAAGTATTTTGAGACAAAAAGACTTGTACTCATACCAAGAAATAATATACCTCTCTATTCCATTTCACTCAGGAGGCCGTCACTCAGTTCAAGATTGTGAAACACGTTATTGACATCTTCGTCTTCTTCGAGCGTTTCAATCAGTCGCAATGCCTTGCGGGCTTCGTCATCGGGCAGGGTGTTGGTCATGGTCGGAATGCGCTGCAACTCGGCTTTTATCACATCTATGCCCTTTTCTTCCAGTGCCTTTTGCATATTCCCGAAATCCTCAAAGTTGGTGCTAATATAGACCCGGTCCTCTTCTTCATCAAATTCCACATCTTCCGCCCCGGCATCAATCAGTTCGAGGGTCAGCTCGTCTTCGTCCCTCTCGCCTTTCTTTATCTCGAAGATGCCCTTGCGCTCGAAAAGAAAATCCACCGAGCCATTGGTAGCCAGGCTTCCTCCGTATTTATTGAATATGGAGCGTACATTGCTGATCGTACGGTTTTGATTGTCGGTAGTGCACTCCACAAAAACCGCAATACCTCCCGGTGCATAACCTTCATAATGCAATTCCAACAGATCTTTTGCATTGCTGTCCGAAGCTTTTTTAATCGCTCTCTCGATATTTTCTTTGGGCATATTAACCCCTTTCGCATTGGCAATGGCCATGCGAAGGCGGGGATTGAAATCCGGATCATTGCTGCCTCCTTCTTTTACCGCAATGTGAATCTCCTTGATAATGCGTGAAAACTCCTTGGAACGTTTGGCATCGGTTGCCCCCTTTTTCCTCTTGATTTTTGACCACTTATTATGTCCTGACATATTTCTTTATTTTAATTTTAATTCTCGCAATTCAGCATGCTTCAGCAAGATTTCAAAAACCCGGTAAACAGGCAATCCCATCACATTGAAATAATTTCCATCAATCTTTTCGATTGCCACCATCCCAAACCAATCCTGAATACCATAGGCTCCAGCCTTGTCCATCGCTTCGCCCCCCTGCACGTAATGCCGGATCAGTTCCACCGGTAAAGTTCTGAAATATACATCGGTAAAATCAGAAAATGCATATTCCAATCTGTCACGTTTCATGCAGACCCCTGTCACTACTGTATGCCTGCGACCGCTCATGCGTCTGAGGTGCGTTTCGGCTTCTTTGCTGTCAACCGGTTTCTCGATAATCTCCCCGTCAAGGATCACCACGGTATCGGCTGTGATCAGCCATTCCCCAGCTTCGATCTGCTCTTCCACGGCTCTGGCTTTTAGCCGTGCCAGATACAAGGGTACATCGCGAATGTCCATCTCACGGGGATAATGCTCTTCGACCTGCGGCAGCAGAATCCGGAACGAATAGCCCAGTTTACGAATGAGTTCCTGCCTGCGCGGTGATGCGGAAGCCAGTGCGATTTTCACATTTTTGAATTGCATTCAGAAAAAATATTTTTCAGGATTGCCGAGAAGGTGCAAAAATAACATAGAAAGTATGCCTGCCAGCATAATGACTTTCACCTCATTGCTCAGGCGATGATAGGCCTTTCGGGTATCCGCCTTGCGCAGGCCTGCCAGCAGAGCAATAAGGGGCAAAATTACAGCAAAAAAACCATAGAGAGCCAGAAGATAATGTCCGGCCAGAGCTTCCATAAAGGTGACAAAAGAGACGGCCAACAAGAGCAGAATTGCAAAGAAAATAGCAATGAGGCGGGCCGTTCGCTTACCCGCCACATTGGGCAATGTACGGCAAAAGAAGACTTCATCCCCCCGAATGTCTTCGAGATCTTTTATTAGCTCGCGAAGCATGGATATGAGGAAGGCAAATAAAGCGTAGGCCATCACCAGCAGTGCTACTACAGCCGTAGCTTGATCGTAGGAAGCCGGACGATTGATAATCCATATTTCGAAAAGAGCCACAATCACTACCGAAAGAGCCGTGAGAAGAGAGACGACAATATTGCCGATAAGAGGAGTACACTTCAGCGTAGCCGAATAAAACCAGAGCAGAACGGCTGCCACAAGGTGAATGCTCACAAGGTGGAGACGTCCAATTGAGAAAGCCACATAGCCCCCCAAGGCAATGCCTATAAATGTGATCAGCCAGTGCAGGAAGATAGCTTCTCGCCTGCTCAGGTGCCTATCCACCACCAGGCTACTGGGTTTGTTGATCTGGTCAATCTTTACATCAAAATAATCATTGATAATGTAGCCTCCGGCTGCAATCAGCACCGTGGAGAGGTTGAGTAGAAAAAAAAGTCGCGTATCGAGGGCCGGCTCAATGCCGTAATAGCGAAAAACAGGCAAAACGAGGCTATAGCGGCAGAGCCACTCTGCGAGGAAGATAAAAACAAGATTGATCGGACGGATGATTCGAAAAAATGCGAATACCTGTTTCATACCGGTCAAAAATAACGTTTAGCACGAAAGTCCCAGAGGGTGCAAGGCCTCATCAACGATAGTGATTTCGGATATGCTCGCTCAAGAGGCGATAGAGGGTTTCGAGCGTTGGATCGGCAATCATGTCGAGATGTCGTTCAATGGTTTTTTTATCTCCTCTGCGGGCCGGGCCCGTCTGAGCCGCTCCGGGCCCCATGGCAATGGCTTTATCCACTGTTTCGCGAATGAGCGGATAAAGTACATCAAAGTCGAGGTCTTCCTTTTCGACAAACTCTTTGGCCATGGCCAGGAGGTGATTAACAAAATTATTCGCCATTACGGCTGCAAGATGATATTTATGACGATCGGCACTGCTCACTTCACGCAAGTCCTCAGAAATAGCAGCTGCAAGCGATTGCAGCTTTTTCAACTCTTTCGGGCCCGAGGCTTCGAGGAGCAGCGGTACTTCACGAAAATTCAGCGGGCGCTCTTTTGAAAAAGTCTGCAGGGGGTACAAAACTCCGTAGTGCACGGCTCCCTGGGCAAGCACCTGCATGGGCACCGATCCCGAAGTGTGCAAAAGCAGTGCTTCCTTTAGTTGCAATTCCTCGGCAATCGGGGCGATGGCATCATCTGTAGTGGCTATCAAAACAATGCCACGGTCATCAAGCTCCGCAAGACCGTCAAGTGCCCTGCTACCCAGCTCCGCAGCCAAGGCAGCTGAATGAACAGGTGTCCGGCTGTAAACCGCATTTACGTTAATGCCGGCATGCAATAGAGCTCTTCCCAGATGAAAAGCCACATTGCCCGAACCGATCATCGTAATCTCATACCTTTTCATCTTTCTTTTTTGCACGTCTGATTTGGTTGATCCTGTGCATCATGGAGATAATAAATCCTAGCATCATCAGGGCCACGCTAAACCAAAGCACACCAATCCAGGGAAAGACAATGGCCTTCAAAATCACCCAGTCATTGTAGTCGCTAATGCGAAAGGCCACCTTTCCTGCAGCCGGATCGATACCCATCACTTCTACGATCATCTTTTGCTTTTCGAGGGTATCGGGAATGCCAATAAAGCGATTACCCGAAACCATAAAGGACGCACCCAGATCTATCTTGTTTTGCATATCATCGAGCGTAAGGCGGGCCACGGCTGTCAATCCTGAATCGCTTTCACCCAATCTACCAATACCGTTAAAATGCATCACACCCCGACTTGTAAAGAAGCTATCCCCTATGGCCACGCGTTCAATCTGTATATCGGGGATGGCCCGGGGGCGGCCGTTTTGATCGCTGGTCGGAATGGATGAGACATGTGTAAAAATATCCCGACTGAGAAAGTGGGCGGTAGATGGGTTGGACACCAGACCCATAGACGGGTGATTCATGATGTGCGGACGCAAAATGAAAGAATCAAGCAGGGCTCCTGTTTTGGGGTCATATTTGCGATAGAGAATATTGAAGTAGTAATCATTCCCTAGTACCTCACGGCCCGTATAAGTAACCTCATATTCATCCATGAAATAGGTCTGCCCCTGGAGCAGATAGAGATTGTTTTGTTTAAAGTTCTTGTCAAATCCCTGACCAAAGTCCACTCCGAGGTAATTTTTGGATATGATTCTGCTATGGCCCAGGGAAATGACCGTAAAGGCCAGAAATAATCCGAAGCCGGCATGGGTAAGGGTTGATCCACCACGGCCGATTTTCCCCTTCACAATGGTGATGAGATAATGTAGGTTTGCAATAGCGGCAAAAAGACCTGCAAAGAGCAAAACCAGGTAGGAGCCTCTCTCAAAGTGATAGAAATATTCGAAAACACCTGTGATCACAAGGGCGATAATTGCTGGGATCATAATGCGCCAGAGCCAGATACGTATTTTACTTTCTTTAAACTTCAGAAATTGTACAGCTCCCGTCAATAGGGCTATGATAACTCCGAACCAGAGTTGAATTTTATTATAGAATTCCACCTGTTCCTTTGGTACGGCATAGTTGGCCCGAAATCCGGTGCCCAAAAGATGGTTGACCGAAGCCAGAATTTTATTGAATACCGGAAGGGAAGTGCTGAAAATAATCTGGATGGCCGAAAACAGCAGGATGAGCGAGCCGATAAACATCCAAAATTCGCGGCTTGATATCTTTTCTTCTCTTTCTACTACCGGCATTTTTTTCCAGTTGTAAATTATCAGAACGAGTGCAGGGAGGACAATGGCAAATATGAGCACCAAGAGTTGCCCCTGCATACCGAGATCGGTAAATGAATGAACACTGGCATCGCCCAGGATACCACTGCGAGTAAGGAAAGTGGAATAGAGTACGAGAAAAACAGCGATGAGGAAGAAAACAACCGTAGCGCGAAGAGACCTTCCTGTAGAGCGAAATATGAGGAGGGTATGCAAGCCCGCAACAAGGGTCAGCCAGGGCACAAGTGAGGCATTCTCGACCGGATCCCAGGCCCAGAATCCACCAAAGCTAAGGGCCTCATAGGCCCACATGCCGCCCATCAGAATGCCAATACCCAGAATCATGGAAGCCAGGATTGTCCATGGAAGTGCCGGCTTTATCCAGGCCTTGTATTCACGATTAACCATGCCCGAAACGGCAAAAGCAAAAGGCACCAGCGTAAGGCTAAAGCCAAGAAATAGCGTAGGTGGATGGATGACCATCCAGTAGTTTTGCAGCAGGGGATTGAGTCCTTGCGGTCTAATGCGCGTGAGGTAATCCGAAAAGAGGAAAATGGCATTGTCGCTAAATTCAAGTCGCGACAAGACAAAAGGGCTGACACCCAAGCGGATTTCTTCCGTCAGAAATTGACTCACCTGGCCAAAATCGACCAGAAGCCAAATCAAAAAAGCATTGACCGGCAAGGCCAGAACGACAAACATCCAGCGTAGGGGAAGTTTTTTCTTTCGGAAGATAAGGAAGAGGTTCCAGCCGGGGAGAATGCTGCTCCAGGGCCGCAGGCCGTTTTCCCGGAAGAGATAAAAGAGGGGCAGGTTCATGCTTAGAAAAAGTGCCGCCAGAGCGATCCCGCGTGGCATATAAATGCCCAGCAACATGGAACTAAGTATAAGCTGTAAAGCCGCAAAGGTGCCCACCACTGCCGGTAGCCACTTTTTAGAGCTCGTGAAAATCATAACAGAACCAATCACAGCCTGCCAGAAGAGCCAAAGAAGAAAACTTCCCTGCTGTCCACTCCAAAAGCAGGAAATCAGATACTCCAAAGGCATTTCCAGATTCGAATGTTCGCGAACATAATCATATTCGAAATGATGTCCAAAGATCAACTGATAGAGGATGGCTACAGACGAAAAGATAGCCACGGAGTGGAGCAAAAAGGCCCACTTACCGAGGCGAAACCAAGCTGATTTATCTTTCACCGTGCGGCTGCTGTGGTAAAAAAGAAAGGAAAAGAACGACATGCCAGCTGCTATAAAGGCCAGAATGATTAAAAAGTGGCCCACTTGTCCCTGCCAGAGACTCTCACCTATATATTGTATTTCCATGGATTATTCGCCCTCTTTAATGGCAATTTCCGCATCGGTATATTTTGAGGGGCACTTGGTCTGAATTCCATCGGCATAAAAAACGTCCCCATTCATCTTGCCGATCAACACGATCTCATTGGCCAGCTCAAAATCCTGGGGTTTGTCGGTATTGGCCACCACCTTGCGTTCATAGCCATCGCGGTCGCGAAAGTAGAAGGAAAAGACATCGGCATTTTGTTGTGGGTTATAGTCCATTCCTTTTTCCTTAATCAGCTCTCCGGCAACATGAAATTCTTTGTTGGGAGCCTTTGCAGCTTGACTGAAGTTGGCATAGCTGCTATAATCTCCCATCATAAGGATGATGACGGCCATCACCACTGCCAGAAAGATCAACAAAATTATATGTGTACGTTTCATTTCGGACTCCCTTTTACTATGATAAAAAGCAACGCAAAGATAGGGATATTGGTTCTTCCCTACTCAATACCAAATCTAAAAATATCCTTAAAAACCATTCTCTCTAACTCACATAGACGCTTACTATTATCCTCCTGCATATATTTGCGTTATGGACATGACTTCACTATTCGGTTACATGGCAGCCATCGCTACTACACTTTCTTTCATTCCGCAGACCATCAAGACTTTCCGCACACGAGATACGGAATCCCTCTCGCTTGGCATGTATGCTTTTTTTACTTTCGGGGTCACTTGTTGGCTTATTTACGGTATTTTACTGGGCGAATGGCCCATTATTCTGGCCAATACGTTGACACTTTTACTGGCACTTTCCATCTTGGGAATGAAACTCCGGTATGGTTGACAGGCGGCTTTCAGACCTGCCTTGATTTTCGCTGATGCAACTGAATTGCAATTTTTACGTTTTAGATAGTACTTTTACATAGCGTTCATCCGAAACATTACACCCTAATGAAATTTTCGATTTTTGCTCTTGTTTTCTCATTCTTTCCCTTTGCTCTCTTTGCTTCCAACAATCCGATTCTTCCGGATAAACTTCCTTCGGATACCTTTAATGTAATGAACCTGCCTTGGGTGCATTCAGCTGAGAGCTACCGATCAGTGGCTTCAGACATTGAGACGGACGAGGAGGGTAATGTCTATGTCTGCGGTTATTTTGAGCAATGGGTCAACCTCGGTAAGGGTGAAATAGCTGCTGAAGGAGATGAACAAAACAGCAGCGATATTTTCCTGGCCAAATACGATGCCCTCGGCAATTTGCTCTGGCTCGAAACGGCCGGAAGCAAAGAAGATGACAAGGCCCTTTCGATGGACATTTCAGGCGATAATATTTACATCACCGGTTATTTCAGTCATATCTGCTATTTCGGTGGGCAGCGCCTGCTGACAAAAGACCGGCAGAATATGTTCCTGGCCAGCTACAGCCGACAAGGGAAGATAAAATGGGTCATACAGGCCCAGAGTGATGGTATCCTTCGGGGTCAGGCCGTGGCTGCCGATGTCAATGGAAATGTTTATGTGACCGGAAATTTCAGAAAATCGGTACAATTCGGGCCCTACCATGTCAGTGCCCGGATGGACAAAAATGCCTATCTGGCAAAATTTGATAGTCTTGGAAAGGTGCAGTGGCTAAAACAATTCGGAGGCGGCAATAGCCTCATCACCTACCTCTATGTGTACGACATCGAATGCGATGCCAACAACGATATCCTCGTAGCCGGTGAAATGATGGGCCGGGTGCGCTTTGATCAAATCAGCTATACGACCCGCTCAGAATACTTACGCGAAGGGGCCCTTCCCCGCAGGGAAGTCTTTATGGCTCGATACAGTGCGGACGGAAAGGTGAAATGGTTGAAAAGTATGGCACTGGAGGCCAACTTCGGTGACATGAACATTGCCGCCAACAACGATATTCTTATCACCGGCTACTTTACGGGATCTCTGGACGGTAAGAAAAAAGGCCAGGCCCTTTTCGGCCGGAAAGTAGTACAAACACACCCCGACCCCTTTGGTGACAACACTGAAGATATTTATATAGCGCGCTACAGCCCAGAGGGCAGCCTCCGTTGGGCTCTTGCCTTTGGAGGCGAAGCCCAGGATCGAGGGCAAGGTATCAGCAGTGATCGCGAGGGAAATGTATATGTGACCGGTTTCTTCACCGGGCAGATGGAGTTTGGTAAATCCCTCATCGAATCGAAAAGATACCGGGCCGACAAAAAAGACATATTCACCGCAAGGATCAACGCAGACGGTAGCCCGGCCTGGATCAGGCGGGCCGGGAGCAGCAAAGAAGACATGGGCAGCGCCATTGCCACCGATCCCTTCGGCAATGTGTTTGTCAGCGGCACTTTTGAAGGCAATGCCAACTTCGGACAAAACTGGGTTTCCAGTAAAATGTACCAAAATGCATTCATCGCCAAATACCACAGCAGCCTGCCCGAATGAGCCAAAGGTCCCCAACATGGAAGATCATTTGTAATCCGAAAGCCGGAGCCGGCAGGGCGATCAAAGATTGGGCACAGATCGAAAATATATTCAGAAAATACGGGATACACTACGAATACCACTCCAGCGAATATCACAGGCATGCCGTCAAACTGGCAGAAGAAGCGTATGATAAGGGCTTCAGACACTTTGTAGCCGTAGGTGGTGACGGCACCCTCAATGAATTGGTAAACGGAGTAGCAGCCCGTGGAAAGGCACGACTGAAAAACTCGGAATTCGCTCTTATCCCGGTAGGAAAAGGCAACGACTGGGCACGCTCCACGCATGTTCCCCATACATATGAAAAAGCCGTGGCCCTGTTAAAGAACGGGAAGAAAGGCAATCAGGATATAGGATGTGTGCGCTGGACAAATGCAAGCGGGAATGTAGAAGAGCGCCTCTTTGTCAACATGTTTGGAGCCGGCTTCGATTCTTTCGTGGTAGAGCACCTTGTAAAGAAGGTTGAAAAGAATAAGAAACTTTCGACCATGAGCTACCTGCTCGGATTGCTTCGTTCGCTTTTTTCCTATAAAAGCCAACCGGCCCACATCGACATCGGGGGGCAAGTACTAGAAGTCCCCCTATTTACCCTGGCGGCCGGCATTGGAGAGTACAACGGAGGAGGCATGCGCCAGTGTCCCGGATCTGACATGAATGACGAATTGCTCGAAATCACGGTAGTACACGATGTATCGCTGCTTACCGTCATCTTCAACCTGCCCGGTCTTTTTAGCGGAAAATTTGTAAAACGCAAAGAAGTGAGCCGGCATCGTAGTCGTGTGCTAAAACTTGAAGGAGCCAATATTTCCATGGAAGTGGACGGTGAATTGTTGGGGAATGCACCGGGAGAGATTTATATCATCAAAGAAAAGCTGCACACCCGCGTACCTTAGCCTAAAATTGAGCGCTATGACACTTGACTTTCTAATCGTGGGGCAGGGACTGGCAGGCACGGCCCTGGCGGCCGAGTTGCTCAAACGTGACAGGAAATTTATGGTTATCGACCGATTCCACAGGAATAGCTCATCCTTAGTGGCTACCGGTCTTATTAATCCCGTGATTGCTCGAAACCTGAATATGTACTGGAATGCGGACTATTTTCTGCCTCATGCTGAAAAGCAATACCGGCACATGGAGAAACTGTTGGGCGAATCCTTTTACTCTCCACTTAAGATGTTGCGCATATTCCGCTCCGAAGAGGAGCGTGAGAAACTTAAGCTGCGTCTTGAAAAATACCCCAATCCCTATGTGGACGGTTTTAACATGGAAGTACCTGATGGAATTGAAGCACCCTTTGGAAGCGCTGCTATCCGGGGAGTGGCCTATCTTGAGCTGAAAAGGTTGCTACCGGCCATGCGGCAGTACCTGCGAGATGCCGGCATTTTGCTTGAAGAGCAATTTGACTACGATAAACTTATCTGTGAAGACTACACGCTGCAGTATGGGCTTTGGCAGGCGGATCGCATCCTATTTGCCGAAGGCACAGGGGTGCTCAAAAATCCATGGTTTCCGTATTTGCCTTTTGCCTTTACCAAAGGTGAATTGCTGACCCTCGAAATAAAGGATGGGCCGCCACACACCGTCATCAGCAAAGGACACAACCTGGTACCCATAGCAGAAAAAATTTATAAATTCGGAGCAACTTATGCCTGGGATTTTAACAATGTGCAACCCACACCCGCAGCGCGCGTGCTGCTTGAAAAGCGACTTCGGGATCTGCTTCGCCTACCCTATAAGATCATCGGACAGGAAGCCGGCATCCGGCCTACGGTACGAGACCGCAAACCCCTCCTCGGCACTACCGGCAGCGACCCCCGCATTGCTATCCTCAACGGACTCGGCAGCCATGGTGCCATCATGGCACCGGCTCTGGCACGCGACTTAATAGATTATTTGGAAAACGGCAAGCCCCTTATGAAGCAGGTACGGATTGACAGGCAAATCAAGGCCCACAATAGCTAAGAAACACTGTCCTTTTTGCTCCTAATCTTCATCCCGTATTTGTTGGCGAAAGCTCGCTGTGCATCGGCAAAGTTGATCTCATAGCTCTTGATCTCTTTGCGAAAACGGTTGTACAGGCGATCCATCTCGTCAATGTCCGCCTCTGTGATCTGATTTTCTCCTTTCGAAAGTAGATCACCAATCTCCTTCAATTCTTTTTCGGTCAGCTGTCTGTAGTATTGAAACATTTCGAGTGCTGCATCCCGCAGTTCTGTATCTCCTTCATAGGGTGGTAATTTCTCCACATTCGCAATCACCCCATCAATCTCATGCAGCAACGCTTCACGGGCCCCCTCAATTTTATCCTTATCATAGCTTTCATAGGCCTTATTAAGCGCACTGAAACGCTGGATAATGAGATTTTGCTCTGATACCAGATAGTCGTTGTAAGCGGCCGGCCCCTCCAGTTTTTGCCCCTCCGGAGTAATCACCGAAAATTCCTTTTTGCCACAGGCGACTATCAGCAGTAATAAAAATAAAATCCCAAAATACTTCGCTTTCATTTCTTCCTTCAATTTGCCTGCAAAGTTAATGAAACGGAATGCCATATCTTTGTATTATATGTCAATTGATACGGACAAAAGAATAATAATTACAGGGGCTGCAGGATTTATAGGAAGTGTTCTGGCAGGATATTACAAGCGATTGGGATATGAAGCTTTGATTCTTGTGGATGATTTCAGTCGCAAGGAAAAGGAACCCAACTTTCGCGACAAAATCGGATATCGTTTTATCGACCGGAGAGAATTTTCTGCACTGAGCCGAAACCTTGAAGCCGATGCACTCATTCATCTGGGCGCCCGCACCGATACCACTGAGCAGGATACCGGCATCTTCAATGAGCTCAACCTCGAATATTCTAAAATGATCTGGAAATTGGCCGTCACACGCCAGATACCTCTCATTTATGCTTCTTCTGCGGCTACTTACGGCCGTGGTGAGCAGGGCTACGCAGACGATCATGCGCTCATACCGTTGCTTCGGCCTTTAAATCCCTATGGTCAGTCAAAACAGAATTTTGACCTGTGGGTACTGGCACAGGAAAAGCAGCCCCCATTTTGGGCCGGATTAAAATTTTTCAACGTCTATGGTCCCAATGAATACCACAAGGGACGCATGGCTTCGGTGGTTTTTCATGCCTACCGGCAAATAATGGAAAGTGGCAAGATGAAACTCTTCCGCTCGCACCGCCCCGATGTGGCCGATGGTATGCAGATGAGGGATTTTATATATGTATTGGATGTGGTGCAGGTTATTGATTTCCTGCTACGCGAAAAGCCGGAAAGTGGCCTCTACAACCTTGGCAGCGGGCGGGCCCAGACCTTTCTCGAATTGGTTCATGCGGTATTTGAAGCCCTGGACAAGAAGCCCCGAATAGAATTTATTGACACCCCAGCAGATATCCGCGAGAGCTATCAATACTTCACCGAGGCCCCGATGGATAAACTGCGCAAAGCCGGCTACAAGGCCGATTTTAAAAGTCTCGGAGAAGGTGTACCGGAATATGTGAAGCAATATTTGAGCAAAGAGCGTATATATTAATGGCAGGATTTCCTGCGTTTTCCTGTGGCAGCACAGATACTTTCGCTGTCGCTTTTATTTATCTTACCTCAAGAATAGTGTTTGCCATCTGAAATCACATGCGATCACCCCGGGTTTTCATATATCTCATTTTTCTTTGCCTTACCCTTTTCATGCCGATATTTGCAAAAGGGCAGATCAACAGCACCCTTCACAGCAAAAGCTTTACTACCCTCAGAGATACGCTAAAACTTGACAGCCTTCCTCTGGTTCCCGGATCGCTAGAGGTCAATGATCCGTTAGGCGGCATTATAGACAGCAGCTACTACGCATGGGATGCGCTTCATGCTTTGCTATGGTGGAAGAAAAAACCTGCTTTCGACAGCATATTTATTCGCTATCGAGTTTTGAGCCTTGATCTTAACAGGGTATTTCTCCATAAATCCGATTCACTCATCAGGGAATATCCCAAAATTATTGATAATCCCTACCTCGTCCGGGCGGCAGAACCAGGGCGTCTTGATTTCGGCCAAATGGACTACAACGGCTCTTTTGCCCGCGGGTTGAGTTTCGGGAATACCCAAAACCTGGTACTCAATTCTTCTTTCAACCTCCAGCTCAACGGAGAACTGGGCGATGGCATCTTGATGCGTGCCGCACTGACAGATAACAACATTCCCATTCAACCCGAGGGAAATACCCAGCAAATTCAGGACTTTGACCGGGTTTTTATTGAGTTTAGCAAGAAAGACAATCGACTGCAAGTCGGTGATTTCTACCTATCAGGAAGGCCTTCGCATTTTCTGAATTACAATAAGAACCTACAGGGTGCCAGTCTGAGTATTGCCACCAACCTCGACAGCAGACGACAGCTTCGCACGCAGTTCAGCGGGGCCGTTAGTAAGGGAGCCTTTGCACGTAACACCTTCATGGGCCGCGAAGGCGATCAGGGCCCATACCGTTTGCAAAGCGGCAGCGGAGAAAATTTCATTATCGTCATTGCCGGTACAGAGAAGGTATGGATTGACGGCCGGGCCATGAAGCGGGGAGCCGAATATGATTATGTGATCGATTACAATTCCGGTGAAATCACTTTCACGCCCAACAGGCTCATCACCAAAGACTTGCGTATCGTTGTAGAATTTGAGTATGCCGTTCAAAACTATTTTCGCAGCCTTGTGCAAAACAGCAGCACGATCGAAGGACGCAAAAGCCGCTGGAAACTGAACTTCTACAACGAGCAGGATGCCCGCAATCAACCCCTCTTCGATCCCATCGATTCGATGCAGCAGGCAGTATTGGCACAAGCGGGTGACCGGAGCGATTTGGCGCTGGTGCCCGGATACCGACAAACGGGCTACGATGCCAACGCCATTCGCTATGAGCAAAAAGACACCGTGGTGAACGGCATACACTACGATCCCGTCTTCGTTTATTCCATCGATTCCGTACAGGCCGTCTGGCAAGTGAAATTCTCCTTTGTGGGTGAAGGAAAAGGACATTACCGCATAGCGGGAAATAACGTAAACGGAAGGGTCTATGAATGGGTAGCCCCGGAAGGAACAGTGTTGCAGGGCGCTTACGAACCGTTAGTTAGCATACAGCCGCCACAGAAGCTGCAGATGATCAGCCTCGGACATGAATTCAAAAGAAAGAAAGGCGGGATACTCAAAAGCGAAATTACCATCAGCAACAAAGACCTCAATACCTTTTCACCCCTTGACGATGGTGACAACAAAGGACTGGCAGCCTATCTTGAATGGAAAGAAACCTTATTGGCCAGGAAAGACAGCAGCCGGTATCAGCGCCTCCTTGCCGAAGGGAGCTATGAATTTACTGCCCGCAATTTTTCGCCCGTTACCAACTATCGGGATGTGGAATTTATACGCAACTGGAACATCACTCCGGGGATGGAAGGCGCGGCCCAACACCTTGGAAATCTTGCCCTTTCCTGGTTGGACTCGCGCTGGGGTCTAGCAGAATACGGTGCCAGATTCTTTGTATCCGGAAATTCATATCAAGGTATTAATCAAATTTTTAACGCATCCTATCGAAAGAGAAACTTTGAATTTGAAACCAAGCAGCAATATCTGAGCAGTCACAGCGGCAACTCCCATATCGGATTTTACCGACCACGCATCAAATTGCTTCACAACGGGAAAAAGTGGCAGGCCGGCATCACCTCATTTTTGGAAGACAACCGGGTGTGGGCACAGCCCGACAGTCTGACGGCACTTTCTTTTTCATTTGACCAATCGGCCCTCTTTTTGAAGCGCAATGACAGTAGCCGCAATCCTATTCGATTTGCCTACACACTGAGGCGCGACCGCCTGCCCAAGGCCGGCCGGATGACCCAAGCCAACCGGGGCAGGCTCCTACAGGTATCGGGAAGCCTCAATCCCGGCCGCAGACAAATCTTTCAGTATACACTGAGCTACCGCAGTTTGAAGGTCAATGATAGCAGCCTTAGTGCGGAAAAAAGCAAAGAAAGCCTATTGGGACGCCTGCAATACAGCAGCGTAGCTATGAGGGGACTGTTCAAAGGCAATATGCTCATCGAGGCAGGCAGCGGACGAGAGCAAAAAAGGGAATATGTATTTCTGAAAGTGGCCGATGGACAAGGCAACTACATCTGGAACGATGACGGAGACGGCATTGAAGAAATCGGTGAGTTTGAGCCTGCCAGCGAAGCCGACCTACCCTTTGCCAACTATGTACGCGTGATCACTCCTACCTCCGAATTTGTACCCACGCACAAAAGTGCCTTCAATCTGGGATTTAATATCCAACCCTCCGCCCTCCTGTCCAAAGGACACTTCCTATCGAAATGGAGCCAGTTTACGACCATACAGATAAACAAGCAGGTACTGGCCGGTGGTGGATTGGGCGGCTACAACCCTTTTCAGAGCAATATCAACGATACGGCCCTTATCGCATTGAACTCCAACATACGCAGCACCCTTTACTTCGACCGCTCGGGACGCAAGTTTAGCTCATCGGCTACTTACCTGAAAAACAATGGAAAGCAACTGCTCACCTTCGGCAGTGAAGAGCGTCTGCTCCAAAGCTTATTGCTCATGTTTCGCTGGAACTACCGCAAAAACTGGGAAAGCCGCCTTGAGTGGGAAAGCGGCAGCCGCGGTAGCCGGGCCGGAAATCTCGAGAACCGCAACTACCGTTTCCGTTATCTCGAAATAAAACCCTCCTTCACCTATCAGTCGGGGCAGTCGCTGCGCATCACCATGCAGTATCAATGGGCACAAAAAGAAAACGAGGCCCTTCTCGGTGGTGAAAAGGCCGTCATTCAGGAATTGAGCACCGAAGGGCGCTACAACCTGGTCAACAAAAGCAGGCTCAGCCTTAAGATGAGCTTTGCCGCCATTAATTATACGGGCGAATCGAATACGCCCCTTTCTTATGCTATGCTCAACGGATTGTCGAATGGAAGCAATTATCAATGGAATATCAACTATGAATACCGCCTGGCCAATAATGTGGAGCTAAGCTTTCAGTACAACGGCCAGAAGCGAGGAGATACCCGTATACGGCATACAGGAAGCATGCAAATGAGAGCCCTTTTTTGACGTTTTGCAATAATTCGACAGCATCGGAAAAACCCAATACATAAGGCTGTTCTTAATTTTTTACTCTTCTAAGTATTGGGATCCTATTTTCATCAAAGGCAAAAAATCATTGGCCCCATAAGGCGCAAAGAGCAATAGAGCGCGCCTTTTAAGAATACGAAGATGCACCTAAATATAACCTCTATTTTTACAGCTCCCGGCAGTTTGTTGCAAAGGAGAAATTGATTGTCCATTCGGAAGATGTGAAATCCCACGTGAGCCCTTAGAATATTGTGTGATTTTTAGCGGTTAACCGGCTTCCGTACTATTTATTAGAAAAGACCGCTTTTTTTCAGCTCGAAGCTGCTCGTGCCTATCAGATAACCTTCCTGATAAAGATCAACCCGGTATTCCCCGATTGGGAACCCGTTTTCCTGCGGCCATTCGGCACAGTATTCCTTCTCCGGGTCCGTAGAATCGTACTCTATCATCAGTTTTTTGGTAAAGAGGCTCTTCTCATCGCTGTCTGCCAGATTGAAACTACCAGAGCCCTGCGATTGTATGGCCAGGGTGCTGCCATCGGGGCCTGTGATCTTGAGAAGTATCACTTTCATACCCGGAGCGGCCAGACGATTGGTGGCAATATGAAAGCAAACCTTCAGCTTGTCGGTACGCTTTGCCCTATCCGTTCGTTTTTCTTTATTGCTACCACGCACTTTTACCCCATATGCATCAATGTTAACGGCCGAGAGGATGGTGCCCCGGTTGATTTTCTTATTCAGCTGAAGTATCCTCGTTTGCTTGCCTTCGAGGGTATCCTCCAAAACACTTTTTTCCTCTTCCAGAATGGCATATTTTTCACGCCATCCCGCCAGCTCTTGCTCATACTTTCTCTTCAGACGTTCTATCTCCTTGATCTTCTCTTTCAACTCCTTGTTTAGCTCCCCCACTTCCTTGTTCTTTTGTGCCATCAGGCGGCTGTAGTTGGCTTTCATCTTATTTAATTCGAGTATACGCACCTGCAGCATGGAGTCCAGTTCCTCATTCAAGCCCAGCGATTCTTCAAGCGTTTGTTTCAGCGAGTCGATCTTATTCTCGAAGACAAGCTTCTGCTCGATCAGTTCATCGCGCTCTTTCGTCAGTGCATCGCTTTGGTTGTTGCTCTGATAATTTGAGTAAAAAAGAAAGGCATTTACAATTATGAGCAGCAATATGAGCGCAATGTAGATGGCTTGTTTTCTTCCGGAATTTTCCGTTTGATATTGATTTCTTCTATTTGCAGACATGTCCCCTTTGTTATATCTTGTTTACTACAAAGTTATTAACTTAAATTATCTTATTCATGAATCAAAGTTTGAATGCTTCCTTTTGGGACGAACGTTATCGTGAAAAACGCATGGGCTGGGATATCGGTTATGCCTCTCCTCCGCTCACCCATTACATCGATCGGATAACGGACAAAAGTAAACGGATATTGATACCCGGTGCAGGAAATTCCTACGAAGCCGAATATTTATGGGGCCGGGAATTCAAAAATGTGACCGTGTTGGATTGGTCCAGGTCAGCCTTACAAAATTTTAAGAAGCGCTTGCCGGAATTTCCTGAAGCACAATTGCGGAACGAAGATTTTTTTAAGCACTCGGGCAGTTACGATCTCATTCTTGAGCAGACTTTTTTTTGCGCTCTGCCACCTGAGAAAAGGCCCGATTATGTACGAAAAATGGCTGAACTGCTGGCCGATGACGGGGAGCTGACAGGTGTACTTTTCTCCGTTCTCCTTTTTGAAGATCATCCGCCTTTTGGGGGCAGTGAAGAGGAATACCGTACCCTCTTTGCTCCGCATCTCGAACTGATAAAAATGGAGCCTTGCTACAATTCCATACCCGAAAGGGCCGGAAACGAACTCTTTTTTATTGCCCGAAAAAGAAGATGACCATGATGTTAAACGATGTATCTCTTCGCAATCTCCTTGTCATCGACATCGAAACGGTGCCGGTGGTGCCCGACCTGCACGACCTGCCGCAGGAAATGCAATATGCCTGGGAACATAAGGAAGGGCGCCATTGCCCCGAAGACCTCACACCCCAGCAACACTTCTTCAACCGGGCAGGCATATTTGCCGAGTTCGGAAAAATCATCTGCATCTCGGCAGGCATCTTCACCGAAGACCCCGCAAGCGGCAAACTGAGCTTCCGCATCAAGTCATATGCCGGCAAGAAGGAAGAAGCCGTGATTGAGGCATTCTTCGAGCTCCTCAACCTCTACTACAACAACCCCAAAATCCACAGCATTGCTGGCCATAATATCAAGGAGTTTGACATACCCTACATTTGCAGGCGTGCCCTCGTTAACGGCCTGCGACTACCCAAGCTGCTTGATATCCACGGGAAAAAACCCTGGGAAGTCAATTTTACCGATACGCTGCAGCTTTGGAAGTTTGGAGATTTCAAGAATTATACCTCTCTGCGCCTTTTGACTGCCCTTTTCGGTATCGATACACCCAAGGATGACATTGAAGGCAGCGAAGTGGGCCATGTGTACTGGAATCTCGATGACCTGCCACGCATTGTGGCCTATTGCCAAAAAGATGTGTTGGCCGTGGCACAACTGTTGCTGCGCTTCAAGGGCCTTCCCCGGCTCGAAAAAGAAGATGTGACGATAGTAGCAGACGAATGAGAATTGCTAAAAGGCCGAAGGATCGACCGTTAGCAGCAGGGTGTGGCTTCGCTGATTTATATTTCGGGTCTTCGTTTTGTCTTTCAGGTTGAAACTCCCGCTTCGAAAAGGAATATCGCGGATATCGATTACCGTCTGAAGATCCGCTTCCTTAATGGGCAGCAGCAATTGCATCATGTTCATATTGTCACCATCAATCTCGACAATTGAGATATTTAACACCTTGTCGAGCGCATAGCCGGGGGAGCGGAAGTTGGCTTCGCAACCCATGCTGCTATAATGTTCGTCACAAGAAAATGTGGCGTCTACCCCTTCAAATCCGCTCCAGTCATAGTGGCTGCTCATGCGTCCCATTTCTCCCATTTCTTCATATCCGGCCGAATGGCAAAGCTGTACATTGATCTGATACTGCATCCCTTCGCGGCAACTGCTCTCATCAAGTGAAAGCTGGATGACCATACCCGCTTCCTGAGCTGCTGCTATTGAAAAATAAAAAAGACCGGCAAAGAGGATTAAATATTTCATAGCATTGATTTTTTATAAAGTTTTCTTTCGGGAAAGTAGCTTTGTCAAAAATATCAAAAAATGAAAGGAACTTTCATTCTCATATCGGCAGCACTGCTATTTATGGCCACAGCCTGCCAAAAGCAGCCGGAAAAGGCTGAGAAAAAGGCGGCAGCTGATGCGATCGATACCATAGCATTCGGTTCTTGCAACAACCAAGATCTCCCCCAGCCCCTCTGGGACGATATTCTGGCCGATCACCCCGATCTGTGGATCTGGTTGGGCGACAATATCTATGGCGATTCTTATGTGATGGACACCCTCCGTAAGAAATACGAGAGAGCCAAAAACAATCCGGGCTATGCAGCTCTTCGTGCACAGACAAAAATAATCGGAGTATGGGACGACCATGACTACGGAGTAAATGACGGAGGCAAGGAATACCCAATGAAAGACTCCAGCAAGCTGCTGCTGCTCGACTTTCTGGATATCCCCGAAGATGCAGAAGTACGTACCCACCCGGGAGCCTATCAGTCCTATGTCTTCGGTGAGGGAAAGAAAAAGGTAAAAGTCATCCTCCTCGATACCCGCTATTTTCGCGATTCGCTGACGCCTTCCACACAGCCCGGCAGACGCTACGAGCAGAATGAAAGCGGGGATATGCTCGGTGAGGCCCAGTGGCAATGGCTGGAAAACGAACTCGCCAACAATGATGCGGCAGTTACCCTACTGGGAAGCAGCATACAGGTTTTGCACGAGGAACATGGATGGGAAAAGTGGGATAACCTACCGAAGGCACGTCAACACCTATTTGATCTAATCCGCAAATACAAACCCCGCAATTTTCTTATTCTCTCGGGTGACCGCCACATTGCCGAGATGGCCCGGATGGACCTTGAAGGCTACGGCCCTCTCTATGAGATTACCTCAAGCGGATTGACCCACACATGGAGCTCGGGAGTGAGTGAAGCCAACAAGTACCGGGTGGATAACAACCTGATCATTCATAAAAACTACGGACTCATCCTCATCGACTGGAGCGGAGCGCAACCCGCCCTGCGTGTTGAAATCAAAGGTGACCGTGGAGCGCTCTACGGAAGCTGGGATTTGAAAATGTAATAGACTGCCAGAAATTTGGTTTATGAATTAATTAATCTTGTTTTTCTAATTAGAATTTTAATCATATCAGTCCGCTTAGTTGAATCACCTGCTTCGTATTTTAATGAAAAAGCCGGATGCCCTTCATTTTTTTGTTTGTCCAAAAAATGAAGATTAAATAATATTTTTTTTGGAGCCTTTCTTTTTCTATAGATGCCTACTTGAACGTTTGCACTCCGATCCTTTTTTTCTCTTACTTTTTGCTTGATCAAAAAGTAAGCAAAAAATCAGGGCTTGCATTTCTCAGCGACCTGCCATTGATTCGGTTGCTAAATTTTCCAAACTTGCCTTTCTTCGAAAAGCTTCAAACAGTGGATAATTTTACGCAGCACTCATCCAGCAGGTGTCCGCTTACGAAAACGACAGGCCGTTTTTTAAACAGCAGGAGAATGAGTTTTTCTTATCATTTTTCACATGAGCGAAAGGGAGATACGGCAACCTGCAAGCCCGGCCAAAGTACTTAATTCCCTGTTCCTCCCTATGACTCCCTCAATTCCGTATGCACTTCTATCACCCCTTTGGTCAGGGTTTTGTGCACGGGGCAACGGTTGGCGATCTCGAGCAGACGCTGGCGCTGTTTTTCGTCCAGATCGCCTTCGAGTTCGATATCTCTTTGTATAAAGTCGATCTTACCGCCTTCTTTTTGCTCACATTGGCGGCAATCCGCGGCATGTATCTTATCGTATTTCAGATGCACCCTCACTTCTTCGAGCGGCCATTCCTTGATGTCGGCATACATGCGCAAGGTCATGGAGGTGCATGCACCGAGCGCTGCTATAAGGAGATCGTAAGGCGAAGGGCCGGCATCACGACCGCCAAATTCTCTCGGCTCATCGGCCAAACAGCTATGGCGACCCGCTTTTATTTCGGTTATGTATTTTTCTTTACCGATGCGTGTCAGTACTTGCAGATTGGTTTCCAAATCCGATTTCTCCGCTTGCGGTAGATAACGCAGCGCCCAGGTGCTGATTATTTTACCCGCATAACGTGAATCCTCCTCCTTTGGCAGCAAATGACCGGCTCCATCGAGCGAGATAAATGATTTCGGGTGTTTGGCCATTTCGAAGAGCATGCGGGCATTGTCGATGCCCACGATCGTATCAAACGGGTCGTGCATGATTAGGATCGGACGCTTTAATTCCGGCAGCACCGAGCTCATTTTATTGCTTTCCAGATCGCGCAAAAATTGAGTTTTGATGCGGAAGGGGCGTCCGCCAACGCTCACCATTGCTTCTCCTCGTGCATCCAGTTCCTCCCGCTTGTCTTGCACGAGCCGGCTTATATGCACGGGATCGGCCGGTGCTCCTATGGTGACAACGGCTTTAACCGAAGGCAATCTGGCAGCGGCAAAAATCACAGCGACACCGCCCAGGGAGTGCCCTATCAACATAGAAGGGGCTTTGTATTCCTTCTCCAAAAATTCTGCTGCCGCTATCAGATCATCCACATTGGAGCTGAAATTGGTATCGGCAAATTCCCCTTCCGACTCTCCCAACCCCGTAAAGTCAAAACGGAGCACAGCGTAACCGTTTTGGGTAAGGGCCTCGCTGATATGGCGAACAGCCGAAAGATTTTTGCTGCAAGTAAAGCAGTGGGCAAAAAGGACAAAATGGTGGGGCCTTCCGCCCAACGGCATGTCGAGCCAGGCCGAGAGCTGCTGACCGCTGTGGTTCTGAAAGCTAATTTTCTCTCTTTCCGGGTTCATGGTATTTGTTTTAATAAAGGTTGAGAAGAAGTTATAAGATAAACAAATTATTTATTGTACCACTCTCCTATGCCTAAAAAGGGGGCCACCTGCATGGGTGGCCCCCAAATGATATTAGGAAGTTCACTTCGCCCTTTATTCCACTATAAAATGGCTGCTTTGGATTTCATTTTTCGTGCTGATTTTCAGCAGATACATACCCGGTCTCATGGCCGACAGGGAAATAAGGATCTTTCCGTTGTCAGCGCTGAGCTGTGGTTGGGTATTGAGGTAAATCCTACGACCACTGAGATCAAATATCTCAATTACGGCTCCAGTTCCATTTTTTATCGAGGTTTCCACATGCAATACATTGCTTGCCGGATTGGGATATACTCGCAATGTACTTCGTTTCAGATTCTTGTTGGCAATGCCGGTCTGAAGATCAAAAGTGGCCGAAGAAGCCAGTACGGGTGGTAGATCAGGGCGATTGAGTATAAACGGCACTCCATCCGCATCCGAGTCGTTGCCCGTTTCACCGGTAGGTCCAAACTCATTCAACTGCATCGGGTTGACCACACGCTTAAAGAACCTCGTGTAGATTTTCGCAGCTTCGGTATGATTTCCAACGAGAGAGGCTTCGCGCAGGGCTCCGGCTGTCAGGGCAATGTTGTATGGCGTGTATTCAATATGCGCATTGGCGGCTTCACTGCGAAATACCTTTTGAGAGGGATCGTAAAAGGTATTCATCAAATAGTTATAGGCATCATCGGCTGCAGCGAGAAAATCATTGTTGCCACTGGCATCAGCTGCCACATAGAGACCGCGAATCACAGCGGCCTGGGTTGATAGGGTCTTTGTTCCGCCATTGGCTCCGATTCCGATTTTATATTCCGAAAAGTAACTACCGTCCGTATCTTTCAGATTTGTGATGAGAAAGTTGGCCTGTGCATTGAGGGCATTGCGTGCCATCGTTTCGAGGGGCGTGCCTGCAAATTCTTCTATCATTTTGGCAAGTACCACCAGCAAATAGGCAGAAGATTCCGTATTGACCACATCACCCCTTACGACTGCGTTATTCACGATATTTGAAACATCTACGAAGCTGCCCAAAGCATTGTCGAAGTGCATGGCCATAATGTTTTTAAATAGCACGGCACTGGCCCCTTTCATCAGGTCATAGGGCCCGGGCACACCTGTGACGCTCATGGCTGCGGGAAAAGGATCACCGTCAAAGACCGAGTGGTAGGCAATATGGGCTTCATCGCTGGTGTCATCGGGATTCATCATATTCTTGAAATAAAGGGTTCCTTCGAGCATCGATAATTGGTCCCAAAGATGGCTTTCGGCATTTTTGACCGTCAGTTGGGATGCTTGGGGCGGTAGACCGTTGGCAACAGGTGACTCGGTCACACTTATTTCATGAGGAAAATATACAATTCCCTTAGTGGGATCGTAGCTTGCCGGATCAATCGGGACGAAGTTGCTGCCATCATAGCCAAGTGCATTAATCAAAAATAACACCTTATTGATACCCTCAGCAGTCAATACCTGCCCTATAAAGCCGTCCAGATTGTCCCCCCCGAGATAAACGTTGTTATTCGGATTAAAAGTACCATCGGGCAGATCTGGTGTATTGATGCCATCGGCTTCCACATTGTTTTCATTGCCATCGTGAAAGGTGCTGAGCATGTCCTGCGCCCAGAGGTACTGCTTCATCAGCGATTGCCCCATGGCTGCAGGATTCAGAACCTTATCCATCTTGCTGCGATCCCATCGCAAGGATTGAAAATCAGTGGTATATCCAGGCTGTGCATTTTGAGGGAGACGAGGATCACCGCCAATAAAATCGGCAAATTGGGGCCATGCATGCATAAAAGGTGTCTGGTGGGCTGCCTCTCCAAAGTGCCCAACCATTTTCATCAAGACATCATCTTCATAATACCCGTTTTTCATTCCGTTGGTATAGGAACCGTCAAAATTGGTATCGCTGATCATGGATGCCATTTGCTTGATCATCGGAGCCCACATCATATGCAATCCCAAGCCTGAACGGGAAACTATGGTACCGAGGTAATATCTGGAATATTCATAGTTCTCTATGCCCAAGGTATAGGCTATCGAGTCGGGACTGTTGGCCTGCATGGGATCGAGTAGGTCGAGATCATAGCCCAGTGCCTCGGCAAAAGGCTCTCCGCTTTCGTTAAATTCATTGGCCAGCAGCATTTGCTCAAAGGTGTGATACGTGGAGGTATCACTTAAAATGAGCTGTGCTTTCAAGGGCCGTGCGCTCAGAAACAGAGCAGTCAACAGCATCAAAAGGTAAAGTCGATTTTTCATCTTTTTTTGTTTTTAGAATTAATAATGGCTCAAACTTATTTCGGCCGACCCTATAAGAGTGTCGGACAAAAGACAGAAAAAGCCCTCCGGCCGGAGAAGAAGACCAAGTGTAAGGTCCCCGACATTTTAGAGCTGCTGAGGCAGTGTAGCGGGAGTCAGTTCCTTGCACCGAATAGCCGCAGCTTATCAGATCATCTTAAAAAAGATGGCAGAAAAAAAATGCTTTGCAGTGTATCTTTTACACCTTTACATCGTAAAAAATGGGAAAACTACCTCTATGAAGCATCTTTTTTTGCTCAGCTTTTCGCTTTGGGCTATTTCGATGGGGCTTATGTCACAGGAGATACCCGACCAGGCTGAGAGTGCCGCCATGCGTAAATACAATCGCATCAGTTATTTTTCATTAGACACGAAAAGCGACTCCGTTCGCATTACTTGGGCTGTGGAAATGGAAGACCATGTGCAATCCTACCTCATAGAGCACAGTCAGAACGGCATTAAGTTCCAGCCCATATACAGCCTCCGGGCCAAGGGGGACACCCTGGCCGTTAATTTGTATCAGTATACCCATGCCTACCCGATGCCCGGTATTAATTTCTACCGCGTGAGCAGCATCAGCGATCGATATGTGACGCGGATATTGGCCAAGGATCATCTGATAATATCCACTTCCGAACGTGCAGATGATGAGTGAAGCTACCATGAATAGATGGCGGCCCGAATTAGGATAAATTTTTTAAATCTGCGGGGAGAAAGCTATTTACAGGTTTTTGACCATTTCAGTGAATCCCATCACATCATATTCCGTTTCTACCCTATTTTTATAAGATGAAGAAGGATTTTATCAGTTGGTTTGATTTCGAGAAGATGGATATGCGAAGCGGCACCATCCTCGAAGCGCATGAATTTCCGGAGGCAAAGAAGCCGGCTTATATACTCAAGATCGACTTTGGCCCGCTGGGCAACCGCATGAGCAGCGCACAGATCACGGATCGCTATACGGCTCCCGAGCTCATCGGAAAACAAATTATTGCCGTTATCAATTTCCCGCCCAAACAGATAGGCCCTTTTATGAGCGAATGTCTTGTGCTGGGAGTCGTGCCTGACGATGGCCGGGTCAGCCTGCTGCATCCTGATCATCCGGTAGCCAACGGACTCAGAGTTCGTTGAAATAATCTGGCAACCGGTATGCACTCAACAGCTTTTCCAAAGTAAATAAGCTACCGACCCTGTAATGAGGCACCATCCTTATGCCTGATTCCATTGAGTCCAGAAAACGTCTCTGTCGTGAGCCATTCATACCCATTTCATTATGCTGAAATAATTTAATATTGAGCGGCATCGGCCCGGCTATTTTAATTTAATAGATTTACATTTAAATGCATTAAAATATAATCCATATGAATAATAAGCAGGTCATACTCATCACCGGAGCCTCTTCCGGAATCGGGAAAGCCACGGCCCTTCACTTATGCAAAGAAGGGCATCAGGTATATGCCGCTGCAAGACGCCTCGAAGAAATGCAAGACATCAATGAGGCCGGTGGACATGCCATGAAAATGGATATAACCCGGGATGAAGACATTCAAAATGTAATGAATCATGTCATCGAGGCCGAAGGGCACATCGATGTACTCATCAACAATGCTGGCTATGGCATTTATGGCCCTGTGGAGGAAATTCCTTTGGAACTGGCGAAAAAAATGTTTGATGTCAATCTCTTCGGCCTCGGGCGCATCACTCAGCTCTGCATCCCGCATATGCGCAAGGCTGGACGGGGGCGCATCATCAATGTTTCATCGATGGGTGGCAAGGTGTATATGCCGCTCGGAGCCTGGTATCATGGCAGCAAACATGCCGTGGAAGGATGGTCAGACAGCCTGCGGCTCGAACTGAAGGCTTTCAATATCGATGTCGTGATTATAGAGCCTGGTATCATAAGTACGGAATTCGGAGATGAAATGATCAAAACCCTCCTGAAAATATCGGAAGAAGGACCTTATGCCCGCATGGTAAATGCCTTTGCCCGGGAAAGCCGTAAGTCTTATGAGGAAGGCGGAGGCTCTTCGCCTGATCTCATTGCCCGAGTAATTTCAAAGGCAATACGTGCGCGGAGACCTCGCACCCGCTACGCTGCCGGCAAATTTGCGCGGCTTATGATTTTTCTCAGAAAGTGGATGGGCGATCGTATTTTTGATAAAATCTTATTATCGCAATTCAAATAAAGTCAAGGGATGCTGTTCCCGGAAATTTTATCAAATGCTGCTGCTTCCCTTTTAAATACTTCTTATGATGAAAAGTGAACTAAGCCGGACCGACCTCTTGGCCATCGAACGAACAAAGCTTGCCAACGAACGCACCTTTCTTGCCTATTTCCGCACTTTTCTGGTTTTCTTCAGCTCAGGCATAGCCATTATCCGATTGCCTGAACTCAGCCGGATACGTTTTATCGGTTACATCCTGCTGGTCGTTGCACCGGTCTTGTTATTTGTTGGCATGCTACACTTTTATCACACCCGTAAAAAATTACGGCAATTTTATGAAGACATTCCCGCTTAAAGCTCTATCTGGGGTATGGCCGCTATAAGTGCTTTGGTATAAGCATTCTTTGGGTGCTCATAGATCTCATCGGCTGCATCGCATTCCACTATTTTCCCGTTTTTCATCACTGCAATACGGTCTGACATAAATCGAACGACACTCAGATCATGAGAAATAAAGATATATGTAAGTCCGTATTCTTCTCTCAACTCGAGTAGGAGATTAAGCACCTGCGCCTGCACCGAGACATCCAAAGCCGACACCGACTCATCGCAAACAATAAACTCGGGATTTACCGAAAGCGCCCTGGCAATGCAAACCCGCTGCCGCTGCCCCCCCGAAAACTCATGCGGATAGCGATTGTAATGTTCAGCTTTCATTCCCACTCTTTCGAGCAGTTCAATACTCCGCTCCTTTCTTTTTCTTTTGTCACGCACTATCTGATGCACTGCCATGGGTTCGCTGATGGCCTGCCCGATCGTCATGCGGGGATTCAGTGAACTGTAAGGGTCCTGAAAGATAATTTGCATTCGGGTGCGCATTTTCCGCATCTCTTCTTCGGACAGTTCGAAAATATTCTTATCATCATAGCGAACCGTCCCTGCCGTATGGCTCTGCAAGCGCAGGATACTTCTTCCGAATGTCGTTTTTCCGCTGCCCGACTCCCCCACCAGACCCAGCGTCTCACCTGGGAAAAGCTCCAGCGAGACATCGTCCACGGCTTTGACCCATGAGAGCGTTTTACCGAGGAGGTTTTTTTCCCGGGGAAACCAAGTTTTTAATCCCGAGACTTGCAAGAGAGGCTCTTTTTCCTTCAGTTTTTCCAGCCTTTCCCAGCTATCCTGCCGACTTACTTCGACCCGGCTCAGTACGGTTTTCACATTTTCAATGCCCGGCTTCTCTTGTTCGTTTTGCAGAAAGTCCTCCACAGTGGGCAGTCGCCTCAGGCGTTTGTCTATTGGCGGACGACAAGCCAACAAGCCTTGCGTATAAGGATGTTTGGGATTGGTAAATATCTCCTTTACGCGGCCCTGTTCTACAATTTTTCCCTTGTACATTACCAATACCCGGTCGGCTATTTCGGCCACTACTCCGAGATCATGGGTAATAAAAAGCACCGCAGCCCCCGTCTCATGCCTCAGCCTTGCCATCAAGTCAAGTATGGCCTTTTGTACGGTTACATCCAGTGCCGTTGTGGGCTCATCGGCTATCAATATTTGAGGGCCTGCCGCCATGGCCATGGCAATCATCACACGTTGCTTTTGCCCGCCTGACAACTGATGGGGGAAGGCCCTGTAAATTCTTTCAGGATCGGGTAGCTGCACATGGCTAAAGAGCTCCAAGGTATGTGCCCGTGCCTTTTCTTTGCTGTATCGCAGATGTATGCGCGTCACTTCATCTACCTGCTCCCCGCAGCGAAAAACCGGATTGAGGCTGCTCATGGGCTCCTGAAAAATCATACCGAGCTC
>Ga0114931_10000849_pt1 | contig 38369 bp, 31 predicted proteins | sample 2SBtaG_FD_89579 | JGI IMG/M metagenome (GOLD analysis project Ga0114931, IMG submission 89579) | Deep subsurface microbial communities from Kolumbo volcano to uncover new lineages of life (NeLLi) - 2SBTROV14_V59a metaG | ecosystem: Environmental > Aquatic > Marine > Volcanic | place: Kolumbo... | reverse complement strand
CGTCGTCGCCGCTAATCGCTTGCGTTGAATCTCTTCTGAGGTTTAACACCAACGCGACACTCTCCACCGCCCGGTTCTTTGAGCCGGGCGGTGTCTTTTTTGATTGTTCGCGCAGTTATCGGTGATATGCTGTTACAGATCGGGGTCCAGGATCATCTCAGGCGCCAGATCTTCAAGAGGAGCCCGCCAATGCAAGCCTCGTCACAGAATCGCTCCCGATACCTCCGCAACTCGATCATCCTCGGCTGCACACTTGCGCTGATGAGCCAAGCGCAAGCCGTCCCCCAAGGCGCCTTCTGGGCTGAGGTCGACAACAGTCCAGGCTTTACCCAGGACCTCACCGGCCCGGCGTCAAGCCTCACCGGCTTCCGCACGTTCGACCTCTTTGTGCAGCTCGAAGCCGGAGATTCGGTCACCCACCAAGACTCTGGTCTCACCGGTGGCAACAAGGGAATACGTTTTCATCAAGATGTTGGACCGACAGTCGATTTCTACCAGCACATCACTGGGAGCGATACGCAGTCAGAAATTCTCGGATTCAACAACAATGTTGAGTGGGATACCAGAGGACAAATGGGAGATCTTGGCGTCGGGGAATACGCCGAACTCGCCCCGATTACATGGGACCCCAACAAGATCATCGGCGCTTGGGAGCCGACCGGAGCAACCGCTGCGCATGCTTCCGCTGATGGCTTCTACTGGTTCGGTAGATTCTCTGTTACAGGTTTCTTTACGCTTTCCTACGGGCCGATGTACGGCGAAATCTTCGTCTCTGGTACCGGGCCCAACGGTGATTTCGGTATGCCAGACGATCTCGATTCCGGGATCGTACCATTCGGAGTCCCAACCCCCGGCCCTTTCGCCGTCCTCACCATCGCCGGCGCTTTCGCTTCCCGCAGAAAACGAATCAACACCTGACACTGGATTCAAAGATGAAATCAAATAAACTGACATTCACAGCCGCCACTATCGCTGCAATGCTCGCGGCAGCACAATCGCTCGCCGTCCCCCAGGGCGCCTTCTGGGTCGAGATCCCCGTCGTTGACCACCCCGACGACGCCACCGACCTCAGCGGCTTCCGCACGTTCCGGCTCTATGTGCAACTCGAAGAGGGCGACACCGTCACCGCCGCCGACTTCGGAGTCGCAGGCCCCAACAGCGGGCTCTCCACGACGCAGGCAATATTCAACCACCCGGCCGGTGGCGATCTGATCAAGAGCGATCTCCTCATCGATTTCTTCCCGGATCTCTTCTACGACACCTACCTCGCGCTCGGTGACCTCGACGGCGCGGCATCACCCTCGCCGATCTCTGTTCAGAACTTCAATACATCAAACCCAAGCAGTATCGTCGGTGTATGGAGTCCGAACGCAGTCAGCGACTTCATGGCGTTCCCCGATAGCCAGAACGTGATCTGGCTCGCACAGATCACCGTCTCGTCCGCGTATGAATACGGTGAAGGCGGCGGGCCCGGCGAGTTCACGGGCGGGCAACTCTTCCTCAGCGGTGATGGTCCCAACGGTGAGTTTGGAATGCAAGTTGCGGCCACCGGTGTCGTCGACATCCCCGGTACATTCCCTCTGGGCCAAGGAAGACTTCCCGGCGCCTTTCAGATGCTCGCCCCAGCCTGCGGCGACGTCAATGTCCCAGTACACAATGTCGTGCTTGAATGGGAGAACCACCCCGATGCCGTCCTCTACAACGTTATAGTGACAACCGATTTCCGGTTTCTGAGCGGTGGGTACGTTGTAGATGTCCAGGGATCGACAAGCCACCTCATACCGGCTGGCATCCTCGATCCGTGCACGACGTATTACTGGTCAGTGCGTGCGGACGACTTCATTATTTCAACAAGACTCGCAACGAACTGGGAGTTCTGCTCCTTTACCACATCCGTGCTCGGCGACATCAACGCCGACGGCGCCGTAGATACCGCCGATCTCAGCCAACTCATCACGGACTACCAGACCGCCAGCCCAACCTCCGACCTCAACGGCGACGGTGTCGTCGACACCGCCGACCTCGGCCAACTCATCGCCGGGTTCGGGCAGACCTGCGACTGAGCGAACCCGCTCAGACCGCCCCGACCTCGAGCAGTTGCAGGCACGACGCGGTGATGTCGTCGGCCGTCAGCCCGCAGTATTCGAGCTCCTGCTCGGGTGTGCGGGCCGACTTGGGGATGCGGCCGACGTGCATCTGCTTGAGCGTGAAGGCGTCGCCGGATTCGGTCATCACGTCGGCGACGGCCGAGCCGATCGAGGCGCCGTAGTTGTCCTCGAGCGAGATGACGTACCCGCCGTTGGCCTGCGCCAGGTCGAGCAGGGCGTCGCCGTCGAAGGGCAGGGAGTAAAGATCGACCAGCGTCGCGCTGATGCCCTGCGCATCGAGCTTGTCGAGCGCCTTGTTCGCCTCGTGCACCATGTAGCCGGCGGCGACGAGCAGCACATCGCGGCCCTCGTTGAGCACCTGGAACCCGCCGAGGTTGAAGACGTCGTCATCGGAGTAGAGGAACTCCGTCTCGGGCCGGAGCGTGCGCAGGTAGCAGACGCCCTCGTACTCGGCCATCGCCATGGTCAGACCGTAGGCGGCGTAGGCGTCCGAGGGCTGGAGCACGTAGCACGCCGGGTTGCCGCGGTGATCGCGGACGGTCGCAAACGAGCGGAACCAGGCGATGTCGGGCAGCGACATCTGGCTCGGGCCGTCGGCGGCGAGCGAGATCCCCGCGTGCGAGCCGACGAGCTTGAGGTTGGCGCCGCTGTTGATCGCCATCTCGATCTGGTCGTTGGCGCGGGTGAGGAACTTGGCGAAGGTCGAGACGAACGGGATCTTCCCGCCCGCCGAGAGCCCGACGCCCATCGAGACCATGTTCTGCTCGGCGATCCGCGCCTCGAAGAACCGGTCGGCGAGGTCGGCGTCGCGCGCGAACGTCTCGGCGAAGGTCGAGTTGCTCACGTCGCCGTCCACCGAAACCACGTTCGGGTTGGTCTGCCCCAGCGCCCGCAGCGCGAGCCCGTACGCCTTGCGTGTGGCCAATCGCCCGGTGTGCAGCACCGACTCCATGTCGCAGCGGCGCATCATCTCGTTGAACGAGGGCGCATCGCCGATCTCGGTCGCGCGCTCGGGCGCCTGGGCCGGGGGCTGGATCGTGAACGCGTCGCTCTGCACCAGCGAGGAGGTCAGCTCGATCCGGCGCTCGTCGAGTTCGGTCAGCGCCCTGGTCAGCGTCTCGTCGACCGGCGGCTTGCCGTGCCAGTTGCCGACCTGGAGCACCGGCGAGCCCCAGCCCTTGACGGTGCGGGCCACGATCGCCATCGGGGCCGCGTCCTCGTCGCCGGCGCCCGCGACGAACGCGTCGAGCGCCGCCTTGATCTGCGCCGGGTCGTGCCCGTCGATCGCGTGCACGCCGTAGCCCATCGCCTCGAGCTTGCGTTCGATCATTTCCGCTGATTGCATCTCGCTGACGCGCCCGGTCTGCCCGAACTGGTTGCAGTTGAAGATGGGCACGACCGAGTTGAGCCGTCGCTCGAAGAGCATGTCCAGCGCTTCGGCGACCTGCCCCTCGCGCGATTCGCCGTCGCCGATGATGCAGTAGAACCGGCGATCGAGGCCGTCGAGCTTCGCCGCCAGGGCAAGCCCGACCGCCGTCGACAGCCCCTGCCCGAGCGAGCCCGTCGCCGAATCGAAGAACGGGAACCCCTCCATCGGGTTGGGGTGACCGTCGAGGACCGAGTCGACCTCGCGGAGCGTCTTGAGATCGTCGAGCGTCAGCGGCTTGCTCTGCCCGTTCTCCCCCGGGACCGTTCCCCCGAGGCGGGCGTACGCCGCGTACACGATCGGGACCGCGTGCCCCTCGCTGAGGATCAGCCGGTCCGAGGTCGGGTAGCTCGGGTACTCCGGGCTCCACCGCATGGTGTGGAACATCAGCATCGTCACGATGTGCCCGAGGCTCATCGCCGTGCTGGGGTGTCCGCTGCCGGCCTCGGCGCACATTTCAAGACTGAGACGATCGAGTTCGATTGCCTGGGCGTGGACGGCGGCTTCGAATGACATCTGGCGGACCCCTTCGCTCAATGGTGGCGCCGGGGTTGGTCAGTCGTCAGGCCATCCAACAGAATGGTGAGCCCGGGGTGTCCTCGTCGGCGCCAGCGTGTATGCAGATAGACCACATCCCCGATCCCATCGACCGGAAAATGCTGCGCCTTCGCGGGTGTCGGTGGACTCGCAGATGTGTTAAAACTTGCTCCCCACAGTATCAGCAACCCGACCCGCTCTGGCAACTGCCCGAGCCCCACAAAGACACCCCAAGGACCATCCACCGCTCGCCCACAGCCCGTCGATCTCAGGACCCGCCAAAGTCGCCTGTTTTCACCAGCCCGGATACAATCCGCTGTGGGTAGCCCTGCCTGGGCGTCAAGATATTCCCATCTGTCTGTGTCCCTACTCGTCGCTGTGTCAGCGACTCTCTGAGGCGATCTGCGATGAAAGTCATCTGCGACCGCGCGGTCCTGTTGGACGCGATCAATCTCACCGCCGGGGTCGTTGCGAGCCGAACGCCCAAGCCGCAGCTCACCTGCGTCAAGCTCATCGCCGCTAATGACGGCGACAGCATGCTGACCCTCGGCGCCACCGACGCCGAGATCGCGCTGCGCCTGACCACGGCCAACGTCCAAGTTGAAGAGGCCGGCGAGACCCTGATCCCCGCCGAGAAACTCCGCCAGATCATCGCCGCCGAGGACCGCGAGCAGACCCTCACGCTCAGCACCAAGGACGACGAGATCGAGATCCGTGGCAAGGACGCCAAGTTCAAGGTCTTCGGCTACCCCGCCGGCGATTTTCCGAAGCTCCCGACCGAGGCCGACGTCGCCGGCAAGAACACCTTCGAGATCCCCGCCGGCGAACTCGGCTCGCTCATCGCCCGCACAAGCTTCGCAACCGCCCGTGAGAACTCGCGTTACGCCATCAACGGTGTCCTGCTCAAGTGCGACGGCAAGGTCATCCAGATGGTCGCCACCGACGGCCGGCGGCTCGCCATCGCCAAGACCGGCGCCGGCGCGGGCGCCTCGGGCGTCGAGGCCATCGCCATCATCCCCACTAAGGCGCTGAACCTCGTCGGCAAGCTCATCACCAGCCCCGACGAGAATGTCCGAGTCGCCATCACCGACAATCAGGCCATTTTCGCCTTCGGCGACGAGGCGACCGGTTCCTCGGCCGTCCTCTCGACGACCCTCGTCGAGGGCGCCTTCCCGCCCTACGAGGACGTCGTTCCCAAGGATCAGGACAAAAAAGCCACATTCGACCGCGAAACCCTCGCCAGCGGCGTCCGCCGGGCCGCCCTGCTGACCAACGAGGAGTCCCGTGGCGTCCGCCTCGCGTTTTCCGGGGAAAAGGGCGGCGAGCTGTGCCTCACCAGCCGGGCCCCGGAAATGGGCGAGGCCGAGGTCAAGGTCGAGATGGAGTCCTACGACGGGGAGGCGATGGAAGTCGGATTCAACCCCGTTTTCATCACCGAGGCCCTGAAAGTCATCGAGGATTCCCAGGTCGTTTTCGAGCTGAAAGCGGGCAACAAGCCCGGTGTGCTCAAATCCGGACAGGATTTCCTCTACGTGGTGATGCCCGTCAGCCTGACCTGAACTGACGATCCCCCTCGTCATCTGAGCCCGGGACAAGATCCCCGCCGGCGTCTGTGACCCTTCCCGGCGCCAACTCTCGCTTATTTTTGTAGTCAGCGGGTGGGCGCAGGGTCATCGCGCAGTCAGGCTGTTTCGCCGTCCGTCGGCGCTTCGGAGGGTCTTCTCGCACGCCGGTGGCGACGTTTTTATTGGTCAGGTTTCCCGTTTTCCATGCCATTTTCCTGGGGACACGTCCGAGAGCATCGTTTCAACGCACCTCGGGAAAAACCCTTGCTGTCCATGGCTTTGTCAGGTTTACTCCTTAGACGCACTGTGACCCTCCCGCCCCGGGTCCGGAGCCAACGTTTTTAGCCCCAGCGCATCGGGTTTCGCCTCGATGACGCCTGCCCTGGAGAGAAATCCGAATGAACAAGCGAGCGATGATCGTCCGTCAACGCATCACCGGGTGCGTCTGTGCCTCCATGTTCGTGGCCATCGCGGGATCCACCGCCAGCGCCCAGGTCCAGTTCGACAACACCGGCGACGGCGTCAGAAACGCTGTCGCCGCTCGTCCGTTGTTTGAGGGCGCCCCGGAGCTCGGCGCCTCACCGCGGGCCCTGCACCTGCGCAGCGGCGTCATCAACACCACTGATATCCGCGCCGACTTCGCCGCCGATCTCGACCGGGTCAAGGCCGTCGGCCTTCGCCAGGTCATCCAGCTCGACGGCCCGATGACCCGGGAACGCCGGGCGCAGCTCGAGAACGCCGGGCTGCGGATCGGGGGCTACCTGCCGGTCAACGCCTTCATCGTCGACGCGGCCAACGCCAACGCCCAGGCCGTCGCCGGGATCGGTTTCATCCGCTGGCACGGCGACTTCCAGAGCGCCTGGAAGCTGGACCCGGCGCTCAACGCCGACTGGGCGAAGGCCAACACCCACGCCGGCCCGGGCGAGGCCGCCGTCACCGTCACGCTCTTTCAGAACGCCGACTCGGACGCCTTCCTCGATTCGTTGAACAACTTCACCGGCGCCGTCGCCTTCAACGGCGAGATGGTCGGTGACAACTTCACCGCGGACATCGTGCTCAAGCGCAGCGACCTGCCCGCGCTCGCCGGGCTGGCCTCGGTGAACTACATCGAGCCCGCGCTCGAGGCGACATTCCGCAACAGCACGACCACGTGGATCATCCAGAGCAACATCAACAACTTCGAGCCGCTCTACGCCAACGGGCTCCACGGCGAGAACCAGGTGCTCGGGCACATGGACGGCAAGGTCAACATCAACCACTGCTCGTTCGTCGACACCAACCCCATCGGCCCCACGCACCGCAAGGTCCTCGCGTACAACACCTCGCTCGGCTCCGATTTCCACGGCACCCACACCGCCGGAACCGCCGTCGGCAACCAGAACCCGTCCGTTGACAACGACACCCGCGGCATCGCTTACGAAGCGAAGTTCGTCTTCAACGACGTGCCCTCGTTCAGCGAAAACGCCCTGACCAGCAACTTCCAGCTGCACCACGACCAGGGCGCCCGCGTGCACACCAACAGCTGGGGCAACGACGGCTCGACCTCGTACAACGTCTGGGCCCGCGCGATCGACGTCTTCACGCACAACAACGAGGACTCGCTCGTCTGCTTCGCCGTCACGAACCAGTCCTCGCTCAAGACCCCGGAAAACTCCAAGAACGTCCTCGCCGTCGGCGCTTCGCAGGATACACCGTCGCAGGCCAGCTTCTGCTCCGGCGGCCAGGGCCCCACGAACGACGGGCGACGCAAGCCCGAGATCTACGCCCCGGGCTGCAACACCCGGTCGGCCAGCTCCACGACTTCCTGCGGCACGACCGGGCTGACCGGCACCTCGATGGCCTCCCCGGCGATCGCCGGGCTGGGGCTGCTCACCAGGCAGTACTACACCGACGGGCTCTACCCGTCCGGAGTCGCCAACGGCGCCGACGCCTTCACGCCCACCGCCGCGCTGGTCAAGGCCACGCTGATCAACGGCGCGCAGGACATGACCGGGATCGCCGGCTACCCGAGCAACCGCGAGGGCTGGGGCCGGGCGCTCGCCGATGAGGCTCTTTTCTTCCCCGGTGACGCCCGGACGCTCGTCGTCAAGGACGTCCGCAACTCGTCGCCCGAAGCCATGACCACCGGCGGAATGACCGAGTACATGCTCAACGTGACCGGCGCCGCCGAGCAGCTCCGCCTGACCATGAACTTCACCGACAAGGAGGGCGGTGTCTCCGCCTCGTTCGCACCGGTCAACGACCTCGACCTCGAAGCCATCTCGCCGAGCGGGACAATCTACTGGGGCAACAACTTCTCCGGCGGCGCCTCCACCAGCGGCGGGACCGCCGACGCGATCAACAACCTCGAACAGATCCACATCAACAGCCCCGAAACCGGCGTCTGGACGGTGCGGGTCAACGCGGCCGCCGTCAACAGCGCTCAGGATCAGGGCTTCGCGCTGGTCATGACCGGCGAGGTCAACGAGCAGATCACCCCGGTCTGCGCGTGGGATCTCAACAACGACGGCGTCACCGACACCGCTGACCTGGGCATCCTCATCGGCGTCTTCGGGACCATGGACGCCGCCAGCGACCTCAACAACGACGGCGTCATCGACACCGCCGATCTTGGCATCCTCATCGGCCACTTCGGTGAACCGTGCATCTGAACCACTCACATCTCTGCCTAACTCTCGTATCGGATCGGACAAGGAGAATCAACAACCATGACACGCACGAGCAAACTTTTCACAGCGATGACCATCGCGGCCTGCGCCTCGGCCGCGATCGCGGGCGCCCCGACTGACGCCGGGCAGAGCCTCGAGGGCGTCGCCCCGCCGACGCACCTGGCCGACGGCCGCGTCAACCATCAGCTCAACCCGGACGACCCGTTCCGCCTGCTGCCCCTGAGCGACCTGCCCGATGACATCATCCCGTACATCATCGCCGGCACCCCCGCCGGCCCGCCCCCGGACAGCCCCACCTTGCGCATCGACGCCAACTCGCCGTTCTCCGAATACTCCGGCACGGCGCAGCTGTTCATCGGGGGGGCCTTCCTCTGCACCGCGACCCCCGTTGCGGACCGGTTCCTGATCAGCGCCGGTCACTGCGTTGACGCCAACGACAACGGCACCAACGCCTTCGGGACCAACATCCGGATCACCTTCAACGTCAGCGGCGACAACTCCACCGTGATCTTCCCCTCGGGCGTCGCGGCCGTCTACGTGCACCCCGACTTCACCGGGTTCAACAACCCAAACATCAACGACGACATCATCATCATCGAGCTCGTCAACGACCTCCCCCCCGACATCACCCGCTACCCCGTCTACCGCGGCTCGCTCAGCACCGGCGCGGAGCTCGAAATGGTCGGCTACGGGACCACCGGTGACGCCGTCAACGGATTCATCAACGGCTCAGCGTCGTTCAACACCAAACGCCGCGGACGCAACAACCCCGATCGCGGGTTCTTCGCCGACGATGAGGGATCGGGCGCCGCCGAGCTCTTCCAGTTCGACTTCGACAACTTCCTCTCCGGCGGGCTCGGCAACGACATCGAGACCACCCTCGGCGGCGGCGACTCGGGCGGGCCCTCGTACATCAACGTCGGCGGGAACCTCCAGCTCTACGGCGTCAACACCTTCGGCGCCGGCAACACCCCGTTCTTCGGCAGCCTCGGCGGCGGCATCCTCGTCAACGCCTATCTCGACTTCATTGATCTGCACATCTCGCCGGTCCCGGGCGTCTTCAACCTGACCGCGCCGATGTGCGGCGCCATCAATCAGACGCCGGCGGTCTTCCTGAACTGGGACGGCGCCACGCTCGCCGACACCTACACCGTCACCATCGCCGACGATATTGGGCTCACCAACGTCGTGTACAGCCAGGCCGGGATCGTCTCATCTGATCATTCCGTCCCGACCGGCGTCCTCAACAGTTGCACCACGTATTTCTGGTCCGTCACCGCGATCAACGCCAACGGCCAGTCCGTCGCCCAGAACGCGGTCTGCTCGTTCACAACCTCAATCTCGGGCGATCTCAACGTGGACGGTATCGTCGATTCCGCCGACCTCGGCGGGCTGATCGGCGCCTTCGGTGGCGCCGGGCCATTCGGTGACATCAACGGCGACGGCGTCGTCGACTCCGCCGACCTCGGCATCCTGATCGCGAACTTCGGCGGCTCGTGCATCTGATCCCCTGATCCCGCCATTCGCGGCCATCACATCTCTGTCACACACCATCGGCGTCGGTCTCACATCGAGATCGACGCCGGTTTTTCGTTCAGGCCTCCGGCAGCGGATCAACCCTGGGCGTCGTGTCGCCCGCGTCACGCATCAGCAACGCGATCGCACGCCAATCCGCACGGGCGTCGTCCGACGCCGCCCGCAGGCACCGCAGCAACTGCGTCCGCCTCGGCAGCGCGCCGATCCCCGTCAGCTCCTTACACATCGAGACCAGCATACGACGCCGGGTCGAGACGCTCCGCCGACGCCGGATCGCCACCGTATCAACCACACCGATGGCGCCCGCCGGCGTCACGATCAGGTTCGACGCCTTGTGATCCCTGTTGAACAACCCCGCCTCGTGCAGCGTGCGCACCAGCGCCCCGGCGCGCTGCGCCAGCGCTGCGTCTTGGGCGTGTGTGCGGCCTCCTCTCGCCAGCGTGTTCGCCAGCGTGTCGCCCGGTAGTGCGTTGAGGATGAGCCACCGCTCGGCGGCGCCCGATTCCAGGCGAACATCGAGCAGCGCGATCGGCTCGCTGGTCGCAACGCCGATCCGGCGCAGCCGAGCCGCCCCGATCGCCTGCTTGACCGCGTGCCGATCCGGGAGCATCCCGAGCCCGCCGCGCGGTCGCCCCTTGATGACAAGCCCGGCGCCGCCCGCCGACGCCGGCAGCTCGCCCAGCCACACCCATCGATCGCCTTCGCGTTTGACAAACCGCGAGCCGGGAGACCACTCGCCCGCCCGCAGGGCGGCGATGATCGAATCAACACCGGCCCGATCGACCGGACGCACCAGGGGCGTGGGCACGAGCCGAGCACGCGAGATCACCCCCGGTTGTTCCCGCTGTTGAGGCCCTGGCATGGCCTGATCTTACGCCCTGACCGCCCGGCGGATTGACAGCCAACGCCTGACGCTCAACGATCGCCGTGATGACCACGCCCCCCCCCGCCCCCAGCCACACCCCGGACGCTGCCCCCGCGCCGGCGCCCGGGCCGGCTCTCCCGCTGCCGCTGAGCGTCGCGATCGTCTGCAAGGACAACGAGCCGACCATCGCGCGCACGCTCGAAACGGTCGCCGGGATCGCGCGTCAGATCGTCGCGGTCGACTCGGGCTCGACCGACAGGACCATCGAGATCCTCGAGTCGTGCAACGCGCAGGTCGTCACCAGCGACTGGCTCGGGCACATCAAAACCAAACAGAAGGCGCTCGACCTGTGCGAGCAGCCCTGGGTCCTGTGCCTCGACAGCGACGAGTCCATCGAGCCCGAACTCCGCGAATCGATCATCGCCGCCGTCGGCGCCGATGACCCCGCCGTCGCGGGCTACGAGATCAACCGGAAAATCTGGTGGGACGGCGTGTGGCTCAACCACGCGTGGCAACCCGAGTGGCGCCTGCGCCTCGTTCGCAACGGCAAGGCCCGCTGGGGAGGATACGATCCGCACGATGCGCTCGGGCTGCTGGCGCCGACCGACCGCGCCGGGCGCCTCGCCGGCGACATGCGCCACGAATCGTTCCGCACCATCACCGAGCACCTCGAAGGGCAGGTCCGCCACGCGCACCGCGCCGCGCAGAGCTACCTCGACATGGGCCGCACCGGCGGACCAGTCTCCCTGCTGTGCTCGCCCGCCAGCGCCCTCTTCAAGCAGGTGATCCTCAAACAGGCGTTCCGCGACGGCTGGCGCGGCTGGGCCGCGGCGGCTTCGACCGCCTGCGCCACACTCATGAAGCACATCATCCTGCTCGAACTCGCGCACGAAAAGAAACAAGCCCGACGCGACGAACACCACCCATGAGCCCCGCACTCTCGTGGACCATCGCGATCGCCGGCGCCTATCTGCTCGGGTCCATCCCCGTCGGGTTTCTCATGGCCAGATCCAGGGGCATCGACCTCCGCGCCGTCGGCTCTGGCAACATCGGCGCCACCAACGCCATGCGGGCGCTGGGCAAGCGGCTGGGCCTGCTCTGTTTCTTCCTCGATGTCGCCAAGGGCGCCCTCCCCACCGGGCTCACCGCCCGCATCCTGATCCATCAACCGATGACCAGCGCCGGCGCGTGGCTCTGGTTCGCCGTCGCCGGCGCCGCCGTGGGCGGGCATATGTTCCCGGTTTGGCTCCGGTTCCGGGGCGGCAAGGGTGTCGCCACCGGGCTCGGCGTCCTGCTCGGCATGTGGCCCGTGCTCACGATCCCCGCCGCCGGCGCCGTGACTTTGTGGGTCGTCGCCCTCAAACTCACCCGGTATGTGGGCGTCAGCTCGTGCGTCGCGGCCATCGTGATCCCGCCGCTGACGTGGGCGGTGCTGGCGCTGGGCAACGCCGGTCGGTTGCCGCTGCTGTGGGAGGGGCGAGTTCCCTCGACGCCGTTCCTCGCCGCCACCGCCCTGCTCGCGGCGTTTGTCGTCTTCAAGCACCGCGGCAACCTCCGGCGAACGCTCGCCGGCGCCGAGCCGCGTATCGGCTCTCCGGTCGCGCCGTCCGAGAACGCCCGCTGATCGGTCGCCCCGGACCGGGAACCACCAGCGGCCTTGAGAACCCCGAAGTTGACGTGAACCGGGCCGTCCGAACCGCCGATGCGCAGCCGCGCACCCGGAGGACGGTCACATGCCCAAACCCAAATCCAAATCTACATCCAGAACCAAATCCAGAGCTCAATCAGGCTCCAGGCCTGGCTCCAAAGACTCCGGCTTCAAGCTGGTCGGCTCGGAGAAAAAGAGCAAGACCGAGCAACGCGACGCCGCCGATGACGACGCGCCCAAGACGCTCCACTTCCCCGAGCACACCCCGTGGGGCGATCGCACGGCCGAGCCCGAAGCGCCCTCGGACATCATCGACTCCATCGACCGGCAGATCGACCGCGCCCAGGAAGCGCTGGGCCGGCTCGAAGAGGACGCCGACGTGCTCTTTAGAATCACCGACGACGACCCCGACGACGACACGCCCGCCGCGGCGTGAACCCACCCGCTTGCCGTCGGCGCCCATCCCGTGTGCAATGCGCGCATGGCCCGCCCCGCCCGGCTCCTGACCAACCGCGACATCGACAACGCGAGAGACGCACTCGCACGCTCGGTCGACTGCGCCGACGACGCCGGCTGCGTTGTGGGATTCGACGGCTTCGTCGACTCCATCATCGACGCCGTCGCCAGCCGCCGGGCGCCCGGACCCGATGGCTACCAACGGATGAGCAGCCTCCGCGATTTCGCCCAGCGCGTCGACGCCGCCGCCGGGCGATCCGCCAACATCGAGCTCGTCGTCAAGCAGACCCGCGTCGGCGGTAACGGCCCGATCCTCGCCGGCGCGCTCGCGGCGCTCGGCGCGGGCGTTCACTGCATCGGTGCGCTCGATCACCCCGTCTTCGACACACTGAGCGATGCCTGCGACTCGACCGTCAGCCTCGGCCCGCCCGGCGCCACCGATGCGCTCGAGTTCGACGACGGCAAGCTCATGCTCGGCAAGGCGGCCGCCATGGACCGCATCACGTGGAGCCGGATCGTCGAGGCTTCCGCCGGGCTCGACGCGCTGATCGCCCGCTGCAACGCCGCCCGCGTCATCGCCCCGTGCGGCTGGACCATGATCCCCGCGATGAACGACATCTGGACACACCTGGCGGACGATGTCCTGCCCGCGCTCGACCGATCCCGGGACCGTGTCTTGTTCGTTGATTTTTCAGACCCCGCCAAGCGCCCCGGACGCGATCTCCGGGACGCGGTCGAACTCCTCCGGCGGGTCAACGAGCGGACGCCCGTCACCATCGGGCTCAACCTCGCCGAGGCGCTGCGGATCGGTGCGCTCGTCGGCGCGCCGGGTCCGGCTGGGCCCGACTCGGTCGATCCCGATTCCGTCGCGGCGCTCGCACAAACCCTGCGCGACGCCGTCGGCGTCGATCGCATCGTCGTCCACCACCACCGGGCCGCGGCCCTCGATGATCAGACGGGTAGTTTCACCGCGCCGACCGCCTTCACCCCAACGCCGCTGACATCAACAGGCGCCGGTGATCATTGCAACGCGGGCCTGTGCTACGCCCTCGCCGTCGGCCTAGGCGCCCCGGCGGCGCTCGCGTGCGCCGTCGCCACCAGCGGGCTCTTCGTGCGCACTGGTCAGCACCCAACGCTCGAGAGCGTTATCGGTTTTCTTGATCAGATCCCGCTTCCGGGTTCGTAAAACAGACCGGCCGTTCAGGTCGCAGAGCCGAGCCCGACGCAGCGCCGCCATGTGCTCATCTGCCCGAGGTGGAACGCCGTGTGCAGCACCAGCATGAAGTTGCACAGCTCGCCGACCGTGGGGCACCGATCACGCAGTCCCTCGATCGGGCACTCCCTTGCAAAGACCGTGTCATCGGTCTCGGCGACCGCCTTGATCGCGGTCTCGTACCGGTCTTTCCAGCGGGCGACGACCTCGTCCAGCGACGGGTAGGCGTCGCAACCACAGACACAGTCCTTGCCGTGCATGAAATGCTCGTGCCACAGCTCGGATTTTGGGTCCGCCAGATCGCCCCTGCCGATGGCCCCGAGGACCATGTCTGGATAGATCGACAGGTGACCGTAAATGAATACAGGGTGGTTCGCGTCGACACCCTCGGGCTTGCATCGGGCTTTATCCGGATCAACGTCCTTGAGCAGCGCCTGCCCAAGCTCCACAAGGGCGTTACAGGGCGCACAGATCGCGGTGGCGGTCATCGATTGGGTGGTGGTCATGGGGGGAGATCTCCTTTGTTAATGCTTCGATTCCTGCCAACCGGGCCCCGTTACACGTTTTGTGTGGAACTTGATGCCCCTTTGCCGCATAAGATAAGGCATGGAGCGCATCCACCGGGCAACCCGGAAGGCCCGCCGCCGTCGGCTGGTCGCCGATGGCCTCGATCGCCTCGGCCTCGCCCTGAGCATCGCCTGCGCGATCGGCCTGCTCGCGGTCATCGTCTCGCGTCTGATCGGTGAACCCCTCGACTGGTGGTGGGCCGTGGTCCCGCCGGTTTCGATCGGCGCCCTTTTCTCGCTCGTGATCGCGTGGCGGCGGCGGCTGACGGACCTCCAGGCCGCCACCGATGTCGACACCACCCTCCGCCTCCGCGACCGCCTCGGCTCGTCGATCGAGCTCGAAACCCTCGACCGCGAAGACCCCTTCGTTCAGCTCCTCGAGCGTGACGCCGAGGAGGCCGCCGACAAGATCGACATCAGACAGGCGACCCCGATCCAGCTCGGCAACGCCTGGCTCACCTGGCCCACCCTCGCGGCGCTGCTCGTTGTGGCGGTCATGTTCATGCCCACCTTCGACCTGCTGGGCCGGCGCCGGGCGGCCCTCGATCGGGCGCAGCAGGAGGCCCGGGTTCAGGACGCCGCAGACACACTCGAAGACCTCATCGAGCAGAGCGACGATCAACTCGCCGACCTCGAACCCTCCCCCGAGGGTGAGGACGACCTGTCGGATCTGCTCGAGGACATCCAGCAGCAGCTCGAACAGGGCGAGCTGACGCCCGAGGAAGCGATGGCGCAGGCCGCCGCCGCGATGGACGAAAAATCGAAGGAGCTCCAGGAGCAGGCCGATCAGGCGCAGCAGGCGACCGACATGATCGAGCAGATGCTCGCCGAGTCCGCCGATCCGGACAACGCCGACGCGTCCGAGTTTGAGCAGGCGCTCGACTCGGGAGATTTCAAGTCAGCCGCTGAGGCGCTCAGCGAGATGCAGTCCGCCCTCGACGAGATGACCCCCGCGCAGCGCCAGGCGATGGCCGAATCGATGAGCGAGATGGCCGACCGGCTCAGCGAGGCCGCGAACAACAAGCAGGCGCAGGACAACGCGCAGCAGCGCCTGTCCCAGCAGCTCCAGCAGATGGGTCTGTCGAAGGAACAGGCCGAGCAGCTCGCCAACAACGGCGATGCGCAGCAGATCGCCGAGCAGCTCGAGCAGCAGGGCGTCAGCGCCGAAGACGCGCAGAAGCTCGCCGAGCAGATGGCGCAGCAAAGAGCGCAGGGCGACACCCGCACGGGCGCCATCCGCTCGGCGCAGAAACTCGCCGAAGCCCTCAAGCAGGCGGGCAAGGGCGCCACCAGCGGCGACCCGAGCGACATGCAGGCGCTGGGCGAAGCGCTCGAAGGCCTCTCCGACGCCGAGCTCGAGGGCGAGCTGGCCGCGCTGGCCGCGGGGCAGATGTCCGGTGACGCGGGCGTCGGCGGGACCAGGGCCGGCGAGGGGACCGGCTTCAACGAGCAGTTCCCGATGGGCATGGGCAAGTCGCTGACCGAGGACGTCGAGAACCGCAAGGGCGAGGGCAAGGGCGAGGTCGCGATGCGCTACACCCGCGATCGCCCGGTCGAGTGGGACGAGGGCGCCAGCAGCGCCCCGATGCGTGAGGCCCGCATCCGCGAGGCCGCCAAGGCCGCCGAGCAGGCCATCGAGGAGCAGGCGATCTCCCCGCGCTACCGCGGCGCCATCCGAGAGTATTTCGAGCGCGGCCGGAAGACGGCCCCGCCGGCCCAGACCGAGCCAGATCAGAGCAAGCCTGATCAGAGCAAGTCTGGTCAGAGCGGGACTGATCAGACCGGGCCCGACCAGACCAAGCCCGATCCCGACACCAAGCCGAGCGATCAGGAATCGAAGTGATCACGATCACATCGCTGGGATTGACGGCCGGCATCGGCTTCCTTGATCCGGTGTGGCTGCTGCTCGCGCTGACGGCGATCCCGCTCGCGTACATCGGGCTGCGCTGGCTGCACGCGATGAGCCGCCTGCGCCGCTGGTCGGCGGTCGTCCTGCGCACAACGCTGATCCTGCTGCTGACGATGATGCTCGCCACCGCCGTGACGCGCCGGGAGACCGACCGACTCGCCGTGGTAGTTGTCGTCGATGTCTCCGAGTCCGTCCGGCGCCTGGCGGACCTCGGGATCGACACCGAAAGCGCCAGGCAGGGCGCCCGCGTCGGCGCCATCGCCCGCGCGCAGCAATGGGTCGCAGACGCCGTCGAGCCCGGGCAGGCCAACACCGAGAACCTCATCGGCGTCGTCATCTTCGACGGCGAACCCACCGCGCTCACCACGCCCAGACACCTCACGAGCGCCGACATCCTCGACCAGCCATTCGATGTCTCCATCGTCGAGGGCACCAACATCGAAGAGGCCCTCCGTTTCGCCGGCGCCATCTTCCCGCCCGACGCCGCCCGGAGGCTCGTGCTCATCAGCGACGGCGTCGAAACCGCCGGCGACGCCCTCGCAGCCGCCATCGAGTCCACCGACGAGACCGGCGCGCCGACCCCCATCGACACCGTCGCGATCGAATACACCACGCCCAACGAGATCCTCGTCGAGTCCGTCGACACACCGCCGCACGCCGCGGGCGAATCCACCATCCCCGTCCGGATCGTGCTGCGATCGACCTCCACCGCCTCGGGCGAGCTCATCCTCCTGCGTGAAGGTCGGCCCGTCGACCTCGCCCCGGGCAGCCCCGAGGCCAGCGCCCGCGTCACACTCCACCCCGGCGCCAACCCGCTCACCTACGCCGTCCCGCTCCCGAACAAGACCATCCACCGCTTCGAGGCGCGCTTCATCCCCGATGAGCAAGGCGCCGACACCATCGCCGTCAACAACGCCGGTGAGTCCTTCACCATCACGCCCGGGCACGGCAACGTGCTCATCGTCGACGGCGTCAGCGACAACAACCCATCTGGCCCGGGCGCCATCCTCGCGACCACCCTCCGGTCCGAGGGCGTCGATGTCGAGACCATCCCCCCCGCCGCTTTCCCCGACAACCTGCTCTCGCTCCAGGCGCACGACCTGATCATCCTCCAGAACGTCGCCGCCGACGAGATCCCGCAGATCAGCCAGAAACACCTCAGCGCATACGTCAACGACTTCGGCGGCGGGCTCGTCATGGTCGGCGGGTACGACTCGCTCGGGGCCGGCGCCTGGGGCGGCACCCCCGTCGAGGACCTGCTCCCGGTCAAGCTCGACCCCTCCGAAGAGCTCATCGTCCCCGCCGCGGCCATCGTCTTCGTGCTCGATTCCTCCGGCTCCATGGCCAGCCCCGTCGCTGGCTCGCGCCGATCGCAGCAGCAGATCGCCAACGAGGGCGCCGCCCTGGCTATCGGCACGCTCGACGAACGCGACCTCGTCGGCGTCATCGCCTTCAACTCCACCACGCGCGATGTCGTCAAACTCGGCCCGCTGACCGATCCCGAGCACGTCATCAGCCGTGTCCGCTCGATCGCCCCCGGCGGCGGCACCAACATGTACCCGGCGCTCGCCAAAGCCGGCGAATGGCTCATCAACGCCGACGCCGACGTCAAGCACATCATCGTCCTCTCCGACGGGCAATCCATGGGCGACCCGAGCATCGGCGTCGCCCTCGCAAGGCGTCTGGCCGACCAGAACATCAGCGTCAGCGCCATCGCCGTCGGTGACGGCGCCGACACGCAGACCATGGAGCGCATCGCGCTCAACGGCCGGGGCGAGTTTTACAACGTCAACAACCCGCACATCCTGCCCAAGATCTTCCTCAAGGAAATGAAGATCGTCTCGCGGCGGATGGTCCGCGAGGTCGACTTTACGCCCATCGTCAGGCCCACCGGCTCGCCGCTGGATAGCGCCATCCTCCCCGGCGCCCCGCCCCTGCACGGCTACGTCCTGACGCAGCGAAAAACCTCTGCGGGTGTGATGACCCCGCTCGTGACGCCCGAGGACGAGCCCGTCCTTGCGCACTGGCGCGTCGGGCTCGGGCAGGTCGCCGCCTGGACCAGCGACGCCCACGACGACTGGGCGCGCGACTGGCTCGCCTGGCCCGGGTACCGGACCCTGTGGGCGCAGATCGCCCGTGTCATCGGCCGCGCCTCGACCAACGACCGCGCCGACCTCGTCTCCGACATCGAGGGGGACACCCTCCGGGTCCGTGTCGACCTCTACGACGACGACGGCGCGCCGCTCGATCTGGCGACCGTCGCCGGGACCGTCATCGGGCCCGACGGCGACAGCGCCCCGATCAAGCTCCGCCCCGTCGGCCCCGGCGCTTACGAGGGCGAGGCGCCCGCGACCACCAGCGGGCAGTACGTCGTCGCGCTCACACCACGCCGGGGCGCCAAGGCGCTCGCGCCCGTCATCGGCGCCGCGTCAAGGTCCGCCAGCGTCGAGTTCGCCCGCCTGAACTCCAACGCCGCGGCCCTCGAGCGGCTCCGCCAGCGCACCGGCGGGCGCCGGCTCGACATCAACAACCCGCGCGATGCGGACCTCTTTGACCGCTTCGGCGTCCCGGCGACCATCGCCGATGCGCCGATCTGGCGCGCGCTGATGATCGCCGCCTTCGCGGTGCTGATGCTGGACATCGCCTCACGCCGCATCGCGTGGGACCGGCTCGCGTCGCGCGAGGTGCTGGGCGAGATCCGGGCCCAGCGCGCCGAGCGCGTCCGCCGGCGCACCCGCGAGACCGAGGCCACACTCACCGCCCTCAAGAAGCACCGTCGCGAGGAAGATTCTCGAACCGCCTCGCCCGCCGTCGAGGCCCTCGTCACCGCCGAGCCGGTTGTCCCGGGCTCGGCGACGCCAAAGCGCCAACCCAAACCCACCGACCGCCCCGCGAATCCAGCCCAAAGCGACGATGACACCTCCACCAGCGGCCTGCTCGCCGCCAAACGCCGGGCCAGGCGGATGTACGACAGCGAGCGCAAGGATGAAGACGCCGGCGATTGACGTGCCCATCGGTCGCCAATCTCGGCCTTGCCGCCGAGGGTGAATGTCGGCGCCGGGCCCCCGTGCCGGTCACGGGCGGGCAAAGCACCTAACCTAACCTCTATCAAGACCACCTCATCAAGACCTGATCCAGGGCACGTCCCTGGCACGAAGACCCACCAGTTTCAGCCGAATTGAAAGGATCAGACCGTGGACCGAGGGGAGTTTGAGCGCCTCGCTCTCGAACAACTCGACGCGCTGCACCGGATGGCGATGCAGATCAGCCGCCGGCACGACGAGGCCGACGACCTCGTGCAGGAGACGTATCTGCGCGCGCTCAAGGCCGCCGATCGCTTCGAGGACCAGGGACAGGGCGTCCGCCCGTGGCTCTACCGGATTCTTTTCAACACGTTCTATACCAAGCGCAAACGTGACAACCGCGGCCCCACGTCCGTCGCGGAGTTCTTCAACGAGGAATCCAAGGAGACCCAGCCGGCGGAGCCACCCCCCGCGTGGGATCTGGCATGCTTCGACTGGGACCATGTTGACGACCGCCTCAAGGCCGCGGTGGAGAACCTCAAGCCGGAATATCGGGCCGTCCTGCTGCTCTGGGGCATCGAGGGGATGAAATACCGAGAGATCGCCGAGATTATCCAAACCCCCATCGGGACGGTCATGAGCCGCCTCCACAGGGCCCGAAAACTCCTCGCCGATGATCTGGCTGAATACGCGGAGGACCTCGGCGTCCGCGTTGCCGGCACAAACCTGACAGAGACCTGAAAACACCTGAAAACGCGGGAACAAACCCGTTCGCCCGGCGGTTTCAGACAGACGAAGCCCCCAATCCTCAATCCACGGTTTTCCCGATGTCCGACACACCCAACAACCCGCAGCCCGGCCCCGACGAGGCCTTCGACCTCGCGACGCTGATCCGATGCGCCGCCGACGACAATCTCTCGATGGCGCAGGCCCAGGCGCTGGGGAAGCATCTCGAGGCGCACCCCGAGGACCGGGCACGGATCGACTTTGAGCGCGGGCTCCGCGACGCCGTCTCGGCGGCGATGGACACCGGCCCCGCGCCGGCGCACCTGCGCCAGGCCATCGAATCATTCATCGCCGACTCCCGCACGCCGGACACCGTCGGGCCCCGGACGACGCGCGACCGCTCGTTCTGGAGCCGGTCATTCCTCCCGATCGCTCTGGCGGCGATGGTCCTGATGGCCTTCGGCGTGACGCTGATGGTCTCCAACCAGCCGGCGGCGAGCACCTGGAACACGGGCCTCTCTCGGAACGTCACGAACTGGATCCAGACCGAGCACAAAAAATGCTGTGAATCGAAGGAGTACCGCGAGGGCAAGCTCAACGTCACCAACGTCGCCGACGTGCATGAACAGACCCTGCGTGACCTCGGCGCCGCACCACGACGAATCCAACTCGACGACGCCGGGTACACCTTCGCCGGCTACGGCCAATGCCACATCCCCGGCGGCGGTCCCTCCGGGCAACTGATCTACATGTCCAACGACGGCGCCGGCAAACCCATCAGCCTCTTCGTCCAGCGCGACGATGGCCAGTTGAACGACGTCGCGTCCAAAACCGACTGCCTCACCAACGACCAGATCTTCATCTGGCGGGCCGACGGGCTGATCTACTATCTGGTCTCCGGGCCGAAGAGCCCGACCGGGGAGGCCCTCAAGACCCTCGGCGCCCCGTCGAAGCAGATCTCGCTCTGAGTCTGACTACCGCTCCGCGCCCGTCCCTCGAACCCTGTGAAATCCCCCTCGCCAGACCAGTGAGGATTCGCCGGGCGCTGCTCATCGTGCCGATAACAGGTTTGCGCTGGGTCCATCCCCGGCGCCCTATCGTTCTCGAAGAGGGCCAGTCATGCGAACACGTCAATCCTTGTTGTCAGTCCCGATCGCGGCGCTCGTGACCGTGGCGCTGGGCCTGACGCTGCCCGCCGGCGTCGCGACCGCGCAGAACGCCCTGGGCAACGGGCGAGCGCTCGACAACAACCTCCAGCAGGGGCGGACGACCAATCCGCTGGGCCGGGGCACAAACATCGCCGCCGAGGTCGCCTACCGCAACGCGCTGGTCACCGGCAACGCCCCCAACGGGATGAGCTTCCGCGAGAGCGTCGGGTACACCTCCACGTTCGATTTCCGCACCGAGATCGACCCCGCCACGGGCCGGGCCATCCCGCTGCCGTCCAACGACACCTACAACTTCCTGCGAGATTCGCTCACCTCCTCCTTCCCCTCGCTCGGGCTCCGCGGCATCGACGCTCTCCGGGAGCAGGCCGCGTGGAGCACCGGCGACACCTACGACGAACGGCTCAATGTCCCGATCTTCCACCGCGCCGGCAGCGGCGAGTCGGGTTCCCGGCTCTCGAAACAGATGAAGCTGGCCCGCGAGGGGTACGAGGACACGTTCATCGATCCCTTCCGCATCCGCCCCCGGTCCATGCGATCGACCACCGAGTACACCGTCGGCAACGCCCTCCAGGCCCGAGTCCTCGGCCAGACCAGGGACGAACAAACAAACCAGATGCAGTTCCTCCAATCCACACCACTCCGGGGCGTGGTTTCCGAGCCGATGGTCACCGAGAACATGATCCGGCTCTACGACGGCAAGCCGATCGGCGCCCCGGACCTGATCTCCTCGCTCGAACCCAACGAAGAGAACGACGAGGCGTTCGGCTACGACGCCGTCGTCCAGCGCATGAGCACGCTCTTCAACGAGCGCTACGCCAAGCCCGAGCCCGATGAACCGATCCCCGGCGCTGAGAACAAGGGCGAGGGCGATTCAACCAACCCCATCAACACCACCGGCCAGGGCGGGATCCCCGAACTCCCGACCACCACCAAGCCGGAATCAACGACCGACGCGCTCGATCGCCTCCGCAACCAACTGCTGGGCCTCCCGGCGGCCGAGCCGACCGAGGACGAACCACAGGACGAGAACGTCGTGGACACCCTGCGCAAGCTCTTCAGCGGGGATGGCGGCGACAACCTGAGCCGGATCGATCGGCTCTCGCCCAAGCAATCCAACCGGGACCTCTTCGCCGAGAACATGCGCACCGGCGAGGCGATGCTCGCCAAATCACGCTGGTTCGACGCCGAGGAACGCTTCAGCGCCGCGCTGCGGCTCAGCCCCGGCGACCCCATGGCCGCCGTCGGGCGCCTCCACGCCCAGCTCGGCGCCGGGCTGTACCTCTCGGCCGGCGTCAACTTCGACCGCCTCTTCCGCGCCAACCCTGAGCTGATGGCCGCGAAGTACGACGAGCATCTCCTCCCCCGGCGCGGGCGTCTTGCGCGTATCGACGCCCGGCTCCGGCTGAACACCCGCAACAACTCCGACCTCGCCGTCAGCAGCGCCCTGCTCATGGCCTACCTCGGCTACCAGTTCGACGACCGTCCGACCATCGAGGACGCCTTCGCCGCACTCGACCGCATCCACACCGAGCGGGGCGACGAGCCGGACCTGCTCGAAACAACTCTCCGCCAGGTCTGGCTCGGGCAGTAGACGCGGGCTACAACTGGGCCGATGCGCACCCAACGACGAGACATCACCGACTTCCTCAACGATGGCTCGCTCGCCGGGCTCTGCGCGGCCGCGCAGCGCATCACCGGCGTCCCCATCGCGCTCCGTGACGCCGGCGGGGGCGTGGTCGCGGGCGATGCGCTCAGTGACACCCCCGGCGCCGACGAGTTCTCCGTCGATCTCCGCATCCACTCCGGGCACATCGGCGCCCTGGTCGTCCCGGGGATTGCGGGCGAGGGGCGATCGACTACCGACGACGTCCGCCGGTTCCTCACGCTGCTCGCCAGCGTCGTCGGCGAGATCTGCGATCGGGATGTCGAGCTCCACGAGCACCTCGAAGAACTCGAAGCGCTCTACCGGCTCTCTTCCATGCTCGTGGGTGTCACCGATTTCGATCGCATCATCTCTGCGGGGATCGAGATGGCGGTTGCCGTCCTCGGGGTCGATGCCGGAGCGATCAGACTCCTCTCTCGCAACGGGGTCAAGCTCAAGCTTGCCGCCTCGCACGGGCTCAGCGATGAGTACGTCCGCCGCACCAAAGCCGTCCTCGCCAAAGAAGCCTCCGACACGGAGGCCCTCGCCGGGGGCGTCGTCCTCTTCGAGGACATCCTCCGCGATGGCAAACCCATCCACCCGGAAGCGATGGAATCCGAAGGCCTCTGCGGCATGATCAGCGCGGGGCTCATCTTCCGGGGTGAAACGCTCGGTGTCATCCGCCTGTTCACGCGAGCGAACCGCAGCTTCCATGAATCCGAAACAAGTCTCATCCTCTCGATCGCGCAACAGCTCGCAGCGGCCCTCGCCAGCGTCAGGCTCGTCGAGGCCGAAGCCAGGAATGTTGAGATGAACCGCCAGGTCCGCCGCGCCCGCGCCGTCCAGCGCCGGATGATGCCCGCCGAGCGCACCGAGCACCCCGGGCTCGACATCACCGCACGCTACCTGAGCAGCTTCGACCTCGGCGGCGACTTCTTCGATATCTTCAAGACGGGCGCCACCACCGGCGCCGGGCTGGCCGTGGTCGTGGGCGATGTGGTCGGCAAGGGGGTCGCCGCGGCGATGCTCATGTCCTCGGTCCGCGCCACGATCCGGACCCTCATCGACACCGGGCTCTCGGTCGCCGACACGATCGAACAAACAAATAGCGCGCTCGCCCGCGACACGCAGCCCAACGAGTTCGCCACCGTTTTTCTGGGTGTGATCGACCCCGACGCGAAGACACTCGAGTACGTCAGCGCCGGGCACGAGCCCACGCTCGTGCTCCGTGCGACCCCCGGGCGGGCGCCCACCGGCGATGATTTCGAGGAACTCCGCGAGGGCGGGATGCTCATCGGCATCGACGCCGGGCAGCGGTACGAGCCGGGGCTGGTCACGCTTCACCCGGGCGACACGCTCCTGGCCTATTCCGACGGGCTGACCGAGGCGATGAACTTCGAGGATGCGCTCTACACCAGGGCCCGTGTCAAGCAGGCGCTCCTGGGCATCCTGACCGAGGATCCCGACGCGACCGCCGAGCGCATCGCCGACCAGACGCTCTGGTCGATGCGCTGCTTTACCGGTGTTCGGCCGCAATCAGACGACGTCACGCTCGTCGTCATCCGGGTCAACTGAGACGCCCCATCCGGTCCAGCGCCGTGGCGAACTGCGTCCACCGCTGCTCGACCGAGCCCGTGTAGCCGATCGAGATGCGCACGTACCCGGGCGGGATCCTCGCCGCTGCCCGCTCGCGCTCGCTCAGTTCGCTCGAGGTCGTCTCGCCCGAGCACGACATGAGCGTGTCGAAGTACCCGAGGCTCACCGCCATAAACCCGAAGCCGAACTCGTTCTGGAGCGTGTCCATGAACAGCTCCGCCCGGCGCGCCGACCCGAGGTCCAGCCCGAAGACGCCCCCGAAGCCGTACCCCTCGTTGATCATCGACGCCAGCAGCGCGTGCTGCGGGTGTCCGGCCAGCCCCGGGTACACAACCGGGGCGCCGCGCTCGCGCAGCCGCTCGGCGAAGATCTTCGCTCGCCTGCTGTGCTCGGCCATGCGCAGCCCCAGGTGCGGGATCCGCATCGAGATGCTGAAGGCCGTCCGCGCGTCCATCGTTGACCCGAGCAGCATCAGCGAGCCGAGCTGGAGATCCATCAGCGAACCGATGAACTCGTGCGTGCCGCACACCGCGCCGGCGATGATGTCCGAGGCGCCGTTGATGAACTTCGTCAGGCTGTGGACGACGATGTCCGCGCCCAGGTTCGTGGGGGTCAGCAGCATCGGCGAGAAGGTGTTGTCCACGATCAACACGGCGCCGTGCGCGTGCGCGATCTTCGCGAGCGCCGGGATGTCCGCGACATCGAGCGTCGGGTTGGCGATCGACTCGATGTAGAGCGCCCGGGTGTTGGCGGCGAACGCCCGCTCGACACTTGTGTGGTCGGTGATATCAACAAATGTCGTGCGTACGCCCGCCTTGGCCGGCAGGTACGAGTTGAGCAGCGCGAACGTCCCGCCGTAGATCGTGTTCCCGCTGACGACGTGGTCCCCCGTGTCGCACACCTGCATCAGCGTCGCCGCGATCGCGCCCATCCCGCTGGCGGTGGCGTACCCGGCCTCGGTGTTCTCGATCGCCGCCAGTTGCCTGCCCAGCGCGTACACCGTCGGGTTGAAGTGCCGCCCGTACAGGTAACAACCGCCCTCGGGTCCGACCCGGCCGGAAAACAGCTCGGGCATCGTCCCGGCCTCGAGCACCGTGAACGTCGTCGAGGCCTCGATCGACAGGTTCACCCCGCCGTGCTCGCCGAACTCGTGCCGGGTGTCGGCCAGCGCGGCCTGTGGATCAAACTTGTTGTTCATGCTGCTCGCTCTTGTCAGGGATCAATCGGTCTCCGATGGTGTCAATCCCCAACCGTGCAAGGGTCCTCGCCGCGCTCGATCGCCTCGATCTTGGCGACGCGCCGGGCGTGCCGCCCGCCCTCGAATTCGGCGCCGAGCCAGGCGTCGACGATCTGCCCGATCGCCTTGCCGCCGAGCGTGTCGGCGGACAGGCACAGCACGTTGGCGTTGTTGTGCCTCCGGCTCATCTCCGCCGAGATCGTGTTGGCGACCAGCGCCGCGCGAATCCCGTGGATCTTGTTCGCCGCGATGGACATCCCGATCCCGGACCCGCACAGCAGGATCCCGCAATCGGCCGCCCCCGACGCCACCGCCTTGCCAACGGTGTACGCCGCGTCGGGGTAATCGCACGACTCGCCCGGCTTGCAATGGACCGCGACGACCTCGTGCCCCTGCTCGCAGAGCAGCCGCGCCAGTTCGAGCCCGTTTTCAACGCCACGGTGGTCCGCGCCGATTGCGATGTTCATGCCGTGATCTCCGAGAGGCGCACCCCGATGATGTCATCCAGACGGCGCGCCACCTGATCATAGAGCGCCTGCGGGCCCCCGATCGGGTCGTCGATGTCCGCACCGGTCGGATCCAGCAGCTCCACCCGGTCACGCACCGTCGGGTCCATCGCGATCACCCGCTCGGCGTGCCCTTGCGTCATGCACCAGATCGAACTCGCCGAGTCAATCAACGCCTGCGAGATCGGCTGCGAGCGGTGCCCGCTCAGGTCGGCGCCGAGCTTCGCCACCGCGTTCACCGCCTCGGGCGTCGCGGGCGAGCCGGCGCCGGCGAACACCCCGCTCGACGCGACGCGGACGCCGTTGGCCGTCCCCGATGCTCGCGCCCGGTCCAGCGCCGCCCGCGCGATCGCCTCGGCCATCGGACTCCGGCACGTGTTGCCCGTGCACACAAACAGGATCAACCGATCACCTGCGCTATTCTGATTCCGGTCGTCTTCCAATCAGGGCCTTCCAATCATTCGTTGCCTCGGGGTCAGCGCCGGGGTCCGGTCAATCGATCGCCGTCAGGGCGTCGAGCCGTTCGAGCAGCGCCGCCACCAGCGCCTGTTCCACCTGATCGTCGCCGAATCGGCCCACGCGAACAACCACCGAGCCCGATCGCGAGGCCGACGCCCCCCGCAATCCCGCCATGGCGCCCGGGTCCGTCGAGAACCGGATCTCCACAGGGCGGTCCCTGAAATCCACCAGCAGGTACCGGCGTATCGCACGCTCCGGTCCGCGCTCACCCCCGATCGTCTCTGTCATCTTCTCGACCGGCGCCAGCTCGTTCCGCTTGGCGACATAGCTCACCGCCGCGTCCAGATCATCCCATTCCAGCGTCGCCGCTGCTGAGGCCCCCGCGATCGGTGGGAGCGTCCCGCCGCCGCCGGCGCAGCCGATGCCCGCGTAGGGGGATGCCAGGCCAATAGATACGAATAAATACCAAACATATCGTTGGAATCTCATGGATCCCCCGGTTTGATGATGCGTAGAATCCGCGGCAGGCAACGCGGCCACTTCGGCGTCCTCACGATGTCCGGCCAAATGCACAGGCCGATCGAACCGATTGTTCAGGAGTATGTCTTCGGTGGAACTGACCATCCGTGTCCCTCAAGGCGCTGAGCGTGTCCCGATGCTCGGGGTTGCTGAGCGGAACCTGAAAATGATCCGCGAAGCCCTCGGTGTCAACATCACCGCTCGCGAGGACGCCGTACAGATCTCCGGGGGCCCCCACGCCGTCGAAGCGGCCCGCCGGGCCATCGACCGCCTCGACGAGGCCGCCCGCGCCGGCGAAGAGCTCTCCCGCCACGAGGTCCTCGAGTTGATCACCCAGCTCTCCGCGGAAACCATGGCGATGCCCGATGACCTCCTCCCCCATCACAACGGGGACGCCGCCGCCAACGCCACCGTCACCAGCTCGCTCTGGGACGGCCCGATGGACGTCTACGTCCGTGGCCGGCGCGTCGCTCCCAAGTCAGCCAATCAGCGCCACTACCTCGAGCAGATCCAGCACAACGACCTGACCCTGTGCTCGGGCCCCGCCGGGACGGGCAAGACCTACCTCGCCGTCGCCGCCTCCGTCCACATGCTCAAGGCCGGCGCCATCCGGAAGATCGTCCTCGTCCGCCCGGCCGTCGAGGCCGGCGAGAAGCTCGGCTTCCTCCCGGGCGACCTCGAGGCCAAGGTCAACCCCTACCTCCGTCCGCTGCTCGACGCGCTGCACGACATGATGGATTTTGGCACGCTCCAGCGGTTCATGCTCAACGACATCATCGAGATCGCCCCCCTCGCCTTCATGCGGGGCCGGACGCTCAACGACTCGGTCATCATCCTCGATGAGGCGCAGAACACCACCAAGGGGCAGATGAAGATGTTCCTCACCCGCCTCGGGCAGCGATCCAAGATGATCGTCACGGGCGACACCACACAGATCGACCTGCCCGACCCGCGCGACAGCGGCCTCGTCGACGCCGCCCGCCGCCTCGCCCGCGTCAAGGGGGTGGGGCTGACCGCGCTCGATTCGATGGATATCGTTCGCCACGACCTCGTCCAGCGCATCGTCGATGCGTACGGCTCAGACAACCGGAACCCGCGGAACCCGGACGACCAGTAAGCGTCTGCACACACAATCATTCCACCAATCACGCGCACCCAAGCCAACCACAGCTTCCACCAGGCTGACTCCCGTCCCGATCACCCATGGCCGACAACACCCCCAAGAACCCGAGCTCCAAGCCCGCCGCCGCGAGCAAGGTCCGCCGGGCGCAGGCCAAGCGCTCAACGGCCAAGGGGAGCCCGAAGTGGCGCACGCTCACCCAGCGCCCCGCCACCGCGCAGGGGCTGCTCATCGGGCTGCTCTTCACGCTGCTCATCGGCGCCGTCGTCGGTTGGTCGCGCGAGCAACCGATCGTCGCCACGGGCCGGATCATGTCCTCGACCCGGTTGGTGCGCACCGATTTCAAGGTGACCGACGACATCCGCACGCAGAGCCAGCGCGAGATCGCCCGCCAGCGCGCCACCCGCGTCTACCGCGCCGACAACAGCGTCTTCGAGGACATCAAAACCCAGCTCGACGGGCTGCCCAAGGCACTCGCCGACGCCGACACGCTCGTCAAGGTCGCCCCCGAGATCCGCAACCGGTTCCAGCTCACCCCCGTCCAGCTCGACGCGCTCCGCGCCTACGCCCAGGACGGCAAGACCAGCGACCAATGGAGCGGCGTGCTCGTTCCCAAGCTCATCGAGAAGCTCCGCTACGCGCCGATCCTCGACCGGGAGACCTGGCAGATCGAGCAGCAGGAGGCCAACCGGAACATCGAGCTCAGGTTCTGGGGCGATCTCAAGCCCATCACCCGCAACAAGGACGGCGCCATCAACGTCGAGGGCGCCCGGCTCGAGGAACGCATCGCCGACGCCGTCCACGGCGCCGGCTTCACGCCGCCCATCGACACGCTCGTCATCGGCTGGCTCGTCCGCAACGCCCGCCCGACGTTCATCTTTGATGACGAGGCGACCCGCGCCAACCGCAACACCGCCGCCGAGGACACCCCCGAGCAGTTCATCACCTACGAGCGGGGCCGGGAGATCTACCGCCGGGGCGACCGCCTCACCCAGGACCAGCGGGACGTCGATCAGCGCGAGCGCGCCGCGACCAACGAGCAGGAAACGACAGCGCGGCGCTGGCTCCCGAGGCTCGGGGCCCTGCTCGCGACCTTCCTCGCCGCAGGAGGCGTCGGGTTCTACCTCGCCCGGTTCTGCCCGCGCATCGTCCGCAACCCGATGCGCGTCCTGGCGATCGCGTCCATCGTCCTGATCACCACGCTGATCGCCGCGTGGACGACTATCCAGACCCCCGCCGCCATCGCGCTCAGCTCGACCGCGCCGACCATCTTCGTCGCGTTCATCCTCGTCATCGCCTATGACCAGCGCACCGCGCTGGCGATCTCCTCGCTCCAGGCGCTGCTCGTGGGCGTCGCCCTGCACCTGCCCGCCGAGCTGTTCATCACGGTTCTGGCCGGCGTCGGGGTCGCCGTCTGGAGGCTCGGCGAGATCCGCCAGCGCAACGCCATCATGCGCGCCGGCGCCTGGACCGCCGCCGCACTCGCCGCCGGCACGCTTGCGTCGGAGCTGCTCACCATCCCGCAGGTCGAGGGCGCCCTCCGCCAGACGCTGACCGACGCCGGGCTCGCCGCCATCGGCGGGCTGGGGGTCTCGGCGATCGTCCTCGCCGCGCTGCCGACTATCGAGCGCATCTTCGACATCACCACCGGGATGACGCTCATCGAGCTCCGCGACCCGCGCAACCCGCTGCTGCGCGAGATGCAGTCCCGCGCCCCGGGCACCTACAACCACTCCCTCTCGGTCGCCACGCTCGCCGAGGCCGCCGCCGAGAAGATCGGCGCCGACGCCCTCCACCTCTACGTCGGCGCGCTCTACCACGACATCGGCAAGATCAACAAGCCCGACTACTTCGTCGAGAACCAGTCCGACGGCGTCAACCGCCACGAGAAACTCTCGCCCGCCATGTCGCTGCTCGTGATCGTCGGGCACGTCAAGGACGGCGTCGAGCTCGCCCGCGAGCACAACCTCCCCCGCTCGCTGCACCACTATATCGAGTCCCACCACGGCACCACGCTCGTCGAATACTTCTACCACCAGGCCAGGCAGAAGGCCGACGAGGCCGAGCAGGACCAGCCCTCCGAGATCGAGTACCGCTACCCGGGCCCGAAGCCCCACACCCGCGAGGCCGCGATCCTGATGCTCTGCGACGCCGTCGAGAGCGCCACACGCGCCATGCCAGAGCCGACGCCGAGCCGCATCGAAACCCTCGTTCACAAACTCGCGACCAAGCGCCTGATGGACGGCCAGTTCGACGAATGCGACCTGACCCTCAGCGACCTGCACACCATCGAATCATCACTGACCAAGGGCCTGATCTCGATGCACCACGCCCGCGTCGCCTACCCCGAGGCCAGCGGCGCCAAGCAGCAGCAATCCACGCACACCCAGCCGGGCCTGCGCATGGACGCCGACACGGACAAAGCCGAGGCGAAGCCGTCAACGCGGACGGCGTGAGCGAGCCGGCGCCGCCACGGTTCAGACAACAACCTCGCCCGCCACCCACCGCCGCGCCTCGTCGATCTCGTCCAGATGAAAACTCAGCACCTCCGCCGAGATGAACGCCCGCATCGGGCCAACCATCCAGCCGATCCATTTCTTGTCCGCGACCACCGCCAGACGCGTCAGGTATTGCATATGCCTCGGCGCCCACTTGAAATCGGCCCAGATCGCCGCGGGCTCCATCTTCCCGATGTCGCGGATGATCTCGATCATCCTGATCGTGCCGAACTCGTCGATCATCGCGTCGGCCTTCTCTGTGAGCTTGTCGTAGTTTTCCCGCGTCAACGCCCCGTCGAGGGTGAACTCAAGAATATTGGTGTTGTCGATCTGATGAAAATCCAGCATGACGAAACTCCTTTCGAGTCAACCAAACGAACCGTCGCAGGGCCGGGAACAATCGGCGCCGATCACACCGTCGCCACACCCTCACCCCGCCCGACCACCTCGAACACAAACCCGCCGCCGCTGTGCCCGACGCGCACCGCGTCCCCCTCGCTGATCTCGCCGGCGATCATCCGGCCCGCGAGCGGGTTCTCGATGCGCTGCTGGATCACGCGCTTGATCGGCCGGGCGCCGAACGTCGAGTCCCAGCCCTCGCTCGCGATCGCCTCGACGGCGTCGTCGGTCACCTCCAGCGTCACACCCAGGCCCGTAAGCCGCGACTGCAGATGCCCGACCTGGATCTTGACGATCTCGCCGATCTCCTCGCGCGTCAGCTGGTGGAAGACGATCGTCTCGTCGATCCGGTTGATCACCTCGGGGCGCATCGACCGCTTGAGCTCCTCGCGGACGGCCGCCTCAATCTCCCACTCCTCGGCGTTCTGCTCGGCCAACTCCTGGATCTTCGCCGAGCCGATGTTGCTCGTCATCACGATGATCGTGTTGCGGAAATCCACCGTCCGCCCCTGACCGTCGGTCAGCCGACCGTCATCGAGCAGTTGCAGCAGCACGTTAAAGACGTCCGGGTGCGCCTTCTCGATCTCGTCGAGGAGCACCACCGCGTAAGGGCGCCGGCGGACGGCCTCGGTCAGCCGACCGCCCTCTTCATACCCGACGTATCCGGGGGGCGCGCCGATCATCCGCGCCACCGAGTGCTTCTCCATGAACTCGCTCATGTCGATGCGCACCATCGCGCGCTCGGTGTCGAACAGGAACTCCGCCAGCGACTTGCACAGCTCGGTCTTGCCGACGCCCGTCGGGCCCATGAACAGGAACGAGCCGATCGGGCGGTTCGGATCGCCAAGGCCCGCCCGGCTGCGCCGGACCGCGTCGGACACCGCCCGCACCGCCTCGGCCTGCCCGACAACTCTGGCGCCGATCTCCTCTTCCATCCGCGTGAGCTTCTCGCGCTCCGACTCGATCATCCGCGACACGGGCACGCCGGTCCACGAACTGACGACATTGGCGATCTGCTCGGCGTCGACCTCTTCCTTGACCATCAGGTCGCCCGCGACACGCCGCGCCTCGAGGTCCGCCTCGGCCGCCTTGAGCTGCTCATCAAGCTCGCGCAGCTCGCCGTACTGGATCTTGGCCGCCGTCTCGAGGTCGCCGCGACGCTGCGCCTGCTCGAGCTCGGTGTTTTTTTCGTCCATCGCGATCTTGATGCGCTTGACCTCGTCCAGGTCGCTCTTCTCGCTCCGCCACCGCTCCGACAGCGCGTTGTCGCGCTCCCGCAGCCCGGCCAGCTCCTGCTCGACCGATTCGAGCGACTTGGCGCTCGTCTCGTCACCGCTCTCGGCCTCGAGCTTGAGCGCCTCGCGCTCGATCTCGAGCTGCATCACGCGCCGGTGCAGCTCATCGAGCTCCGTCGGCATCGAATCGATCTCGATGCGCAGGCGTGACGCCGACTCGTCGACCAGGTCGATCGCCTTGTCGGGCAGGAAGCGGTCGGCGATGTACCGGTGGCTGAGCGTCGCCGCCGCCACCAGCGCCGAATCCATGATCCGCACGCCGTGGTGCGCCTCGTACCGGCCCTTGAGGCCCCGCAGGATCGCGATCGTGTCCTCGACGCTCGGCTGATCGACATAGACCGGCTGGAACCGGCGCTCGAAGGCCGCGTCTTTCTCGATGTGCTTGCGGTACTCGTCGAGCGTCGTCGCCCCGATCGCGCGCAGCTCCCCGCGCGCCAGCGCCGGCTTGAGCAGGTTGCCCGCCGACACCGCGCCCTCGGCCTGCCCGGCGCCGACGATCGTGTGCAGCTCGTCAATAAACAGGATCACCCGGCCCTCGCTGGCCGCGACCTCGCGCAGCACCGCCTTGAGCCGGTCCTCGAACTCGCCGCGGAACTTCGCCCCCGCGAGCAGTTGCCCGACGTCGAGCGCCATGATCCGCGCGTCCTTCATCCCCTCCGGGCAGTCGCCGTCGATGATTCGCTGCGCCAGCCCCTCGGCGATCGCCGTCTTGCCGACGCCCGGCTCGCCGATCAGCACCGGGTTGTTCTTCGTCCGCCGCGAGAGCACCTGCATGCACCGGCGGATCTCGTCGTCGCGCCCGATCACCGAGTCCAGCTTGCCCTCGCCCGCCTGCGCCGTCAGGTCGATCGCGTACTTCTTGAGCGCCTCGAAGTTCGACTCGGCGCCCGGGTCGTCGATCGACGTTACGCCGCTCTCGGTGCGGATGGTCTTGATCGTCTCGAGCAGCGCCTTCTTCGTGACGCCAACGGTCGCCATCGCCTCCTTCGCCGGGGACGACACCTCGCTCAGCGCCAGCAGCAGGTGCTCGCACGATGTATACGCATCGCCCAGCGACTTCGCCTCGAGCTCCGCCCGCGTCAGCACCTCGCCCAGCGCCCGCCCCGCCTGCGGCCCGCCCGCCCCGCTGACCGTCGGCATGCTCGACAGCTCACTCGACACCAGCGAGAGCGTCCGCGCCGGATCAACACCCAACCGCGACAGGATGCTCGATGCCGATCCCGTCGTGTCGGCGAGCAGCGCGTGGAGCAGGTGCGCCGGCGCCACCTCGCCGTGCCCGCGCTCGGTCGCCTCGGATTGCGCATCAGAAATCGCCTGCTGGGCCAGAGTCGTGAATCGATCGAATCGCATGGTTGCAAAGTCCTTCCCGGCGCCCGGCGTCACGGACAGCCATAGGAACTCATACAAACCGCGCGCCAACGAACAACCGTCACTGATCGCCTAAAATAAGCGATTCAAGCATTCTCAGACTGCCGGATCGGCAGCCAGCCCGCCTTGATCCGTGCCACGACCGGCCCCGGCGTTACCCGGACGCCGCCCGGCGTTTCGCCCGCTCGCGCTCAACGATCGCCAGTGTCTTGGCGATCGCGCTGCCGAGGTCGTCGTTGATCACGACCTCGTCGTAGATATCCGACGACCGGGCCTCGTCGATCTCGCGCGACGCCACCGCGAAGCGGCGCTGGATCGCCTCCTCCGGTTCACGTTTGCGATCGCGCAGACGCCGGAGCAACTCCTCCTTGCTCGGTGGCATGAAGAAGAGGAAGTACGCGTCGGGCCGCATTCCCTTGATGTTCCGCGCGCCGACGACATCCACGTCCAGCAGCGCCAGCCGCCCCTGCGCGAGCGCCTCGTCCACCGGCTGCCGGAGCGTCCCGTACCGATTGCCCGCGAAGGTCGCGTACTCGAGGAAGTCCCCCGCCTCGACGTGCGCATCAAACTCCGCGTCGCTCATAAAGTGGTAATCCACCCCGTCGCGATCCGCGTTGGTCTTCGGGCGCGTCGTCGCCGACACCGAGAAGAACGAGCCGGGAACCGACTCGAGAATGACATCCCGGATCGTCGTCTTCCCGACGCCGCTGGGCCCCGAGATCACGAGCAGCATCCCGCCGGCTCCATCGCCCGGCGCCGGTTTGGGTGTGGTGTCGCTGGGCATTTCCGTCGTTCCGGTCACGGTTGACTCGCCCGCCCCCATCGCCTGACAGGCTTTCCTGTGTGTCATTCGGGCTACCCCTCCTTGACCGGCGAATGTACCAACTTTTCAGCTCCCGTCGCGCGTGGCGCCGATCACCCCGCCTCACCCGGTTGATCAGGCATGCACCACAGCAAAGCCGCCATCCGCACCGGCGCCCCCCACGCCACCTGCCGCAGCACCACACTCGACGGCCCGTCCGCCACCGCCGATTCGATCTCCAGCCCGCGGTTGAGCGGGCCCGGGTGCATCACCACCGCCCCGGTCTTCATCCGCCCCGCCCGACGGGACGTCAGCCCGTACCGCTCGGCGTAGCCGCCGGACCCAACCCCATCCCAATCGCCATCCCCCGGGCCCGCGTCGAGGCGGGCCCCGCGCTCAAACTGCATCCGCAGCGCCATCACCGCATCGACCTCGCCGATCACCGCGTCCAGATCCCGCTCCACCCCGCACCCGAGTGTCGACAGCGCCTCCGGGCACAACCCTGCCGGCCCGACGCACACCACCGACGCCCCGAGCGCCGTCATCCCCGCGATCGCGCTCCGCGCCACACGCGAATGAACCACGTCCCCAACGATCGCCACGGTCAGCCCCGAGAGGTCAAACCGGTCGTCATCGGCCCTGTCAAGCCGCCCGTGCGCCTCGGCCAGCGCCAGGATGTCCAGCAAACCCTGCGTCGGGTGCTCGTGCGCCCCGTCACCGGCGTTGCACACCGGGATCCCGACATGATCCGCCACCAGCTTCGCCGCCCCCGCCGACGGGTGACGAACGACCAGCGCCCCGACCCCCATCGCCTCGATCGTCCGAGCCGTGTCCACCAGCGTCTCACCCTTGCTCGACGATGAGCCCCGCTCACCAAACTGCACCACCCCCGCCCCGAGCGTCTGCGCGGCGATCGTGAAGCTCGCCCGCGTCCGCGTCGAGTCCTCGAAAAACAGGTTCACCACCGTCCGCCCCGCCAGCGGGGTCCCGAACGCCCTGCGGTTTTCCATCAACCGGGCCGCCGGCGCCAGGATCGCCCGAAGATCCCACGCCGACTTCCCCTGCAACCCCAGCAGATCGCGTGTCGAATCCGTCAACTCTGTCGGTGCTCCGCCCATGCCACGGATCATACGAAAGAACAAACACCCTCCCCGGCCGAGCGGTGCGGGGCGTCGCCCGCGGTCCGGGCTTTTTTATTCGAATCCCCACACTTGCTCGAAACATTGAACCGAGGTTCAATGTTGTACCAGAGGGTTGTACCAGAGAAGGAACACCAGGAAATCCCCCAGTGACCAGACGCTACACCATCGGGCAGCTCGCCCAGTCCGCCGACGCCCCCACCTCCACCGTCCGCTACTACGAACGCCGGGGCCTGCTGCCCTCCGATGGTCGCTCCCCGGGCAACTACCGCCTCTACAGCGAGGATTCCCTCGACCGTCTCCGGTTCGTCCGCGCCGCCCAGGCCGCCGGCTTCACGCTCTCGGATATCGCCGCCCTCCTCCGATTCCGTGACGGCGAAACGGCGCCCTGCGCCCAGGTCCGGACCCTCATCGACGACCGGCTCGAACAGGTCACCGAACAAATCAAACACCTCAAACAGGTCAATCGCCTGCTCAACCGATGGCGCCGGGTCTGCTGCGACGCCGAGAAGCTCGGCCGTTGCGGCGTCCTTGAAGGCCTGTCGAAGCCCTGCGAAAAAAAATCCGACCAACCCCCGAAACCCGCTTGACCCTGCACCATGGTTCACCGCCGATACGCCTGACAACCAGACACCGCAAACCGGAGCAGCCCCATGAAACGACCCATCGCCAACCTCGCCCTGCTCGGCTCGATCGCGCTCGCAGCCGGGTGCCAATCCGCGCCGGCGCCCATCGCCCAAACCGATCAAGGCGCCAACCAGGACACACCCGCCGGCGCCACCCCGGGCGTCACCGCCGAAGCAACGCCCGTTGCAGTCAGCGATCGCAACCCCGACACGACCGCGGTCCTCTGGGTCAAGGGCCTCGCCTGCCCCTACTGCGTCCAGAACATCGACAAGCAGATCGCCGCCCTCCCGGGCGTTGACAGCGTCGAGATTGACCTCCCCACCGGCAAGGTCACCGTCGGCCTCACGCCCGATGAGCCCGCCACCGAGCAATCCCTCGTTGACGCCATCGACGACAGCGGCTTCACCCTCGACCGCGTCGAGATGCCCGGCCGGTGAAACGCGCCGCCGTATTCATCCTCGCCATCATCCCGGCTGTCGCTGCCGCAGCGCCGGCGTGCGCGCAGGCGCCTATCAACTCCAACGTCGCCCTCCAGCCCTCGACCGGAGGCCTCATCATCCGACAGCAGTTCCGCTACGCCGAGGCAAGCCGCGACACACCCTCGGCCAACCTCGATTTCAACACGGTCTCCGAATCAACAACCATCGTCTACGGGCTCACCCACGAACTCACGCTCATCGCCAACATCCCCGCGATCCTCAGCCTCGACACCGACAACAACACCACCGGCGCCTCGGAGTCAACCAACGGCTTCGTCGACGCCGCCTTGCTCGCCAAGCTCCGTGTCTTCCGCGACGACTTCGGCGTCAACGACACCGCGCGTTTCGACCTGATCGCCGGCGCCGAGCTGCCCACCGGGGCCGACCGCTTCTCGCGCGACTCGGTCAACCCCATCGTCGGAGGCGTCTACACCTACGTCCACGGGCGCCACGCCTTCGACGCGGACCTGCTCTGGAAGTTCAACACCGGCGCCGCCGCCGCCAACGCCGACCTCCTCCGCTACGACGGGGCCTACCTCTACCGTCTCGCGCCGGAGCTGTACGCCTCGAACAGCCCCACCGCGTGGTTCGCCGCCATCGAGCTCAACGGCTTTTCAGAAACCAACGGCGACAACGAACTCTTCCTCTCCCCGGGGATCCAGTACGTCACGACGCGGTGGATCCTCGAAGCCACGATCCAGCTCCCCGTCTGGCAGGACCTCGATCACCGACCCGAACGCGACTTCATCCTCGGCGTCGGCTTCCGCGCGCAGTGGTGAACTGACCACCACCCACGCCCGGGTAGCGCAGCGAATCCCGGGATCCAACCGGCGCCTAGAGCAGAATGGATCATCGTCCAGCGGACGCCGATGCGATGGCTAGGCAGTGGGGCGGGATTTCATCCCGCCATTTCGATTGAAGGGCGCTGACTGATGGCGGTGATCTCTCATCCCAGGATGAGTGAGAAGAAGGCGTGTTGAAAACCCACCCCACTACACGAGGAGTGAAACCGCGCTAACGCCTGATACACTCCCGAGATGCCTGATCCCCCAAAGCAACTCGGCCCCTACCACATCGACCAAGAAATCGGTCGTGGCGGCATGGGCGTCGTCTACTTAGCCCGCGACACAAGACTCGACCGCCCCGTCGCCATCAAGACCCTCCCCGAGCACCTCGCCGCCGATCCCGACCGCATGGCCCGCTTCCAGCGCGAGGCCAAGCTCCTCGCCTCGCTCACCCACCCCAACATCGCCGGCGTCTACGGCCT
>Ga0114931_10000848_pt1 | contig 38384 bp, 20 predicted proteins | sample 2SBtaG_FD_89579 | JGI IMG/M metagenome (GOLD analysis project Ga0114931, IMG submission 89579) | Deep subsurface microbial communities from Kolumbo volcano to uncover new lineages of life (NeLLi) - 2SBTROV14_V59a metaG | ecosystem: Environmental > Aquatic > Marine > Volcanic | place: Kolumbo... | reverse complement strand
TAATTGTACTTTTGTTAATTCAATCATCTCTTTTTATTTAATTTATAAGTTTTTGTGAACTTCAAATTTAATTGTTGAGATGATTGTCTTTGTAATTCAGACACACTTTTTGGGACGGTATCTGTAAGACGCTAACCCAAACATGTTCAGTCACCTATTGTGGTCCAAGAGCGAATCTAATAGGCGATACGATATGTGCAGGAGAAACAGGAACCCTAACAGCAGATGCCTCAGGTACCACAGGTTATTCCTTTGAGTGGGTAGAATTAGGAACAACTACTCCTAATCCTGGGAATAATGATGTAACCTTAATAGATACTCAAACAGACAACCCAACCACAACGACCACTTATACTGTAATTGTAACAGATGATTCAGGAGACAAAGATACTGCTACAGCAGACATTGTAGTACGACCATTACCAACAGCCACTGACCAAACCCCAACAGCTTTGTGTGAAGACGTAGCCGGAGGAGGAACAGTAGCAGGGGTGGACTTAACCACCAATGAAGCAGGAGTGAATGGAGGAGTAGGCATTACCTACAATTGGATAGGCGTAGGAACACCAACCAGTACCACAGTGAGTGACGGACAAGTTTTTGAGGTAGAAGTAGTTGATGGCAACGGCTGTAAAGATACAGCTGAAGTCACCTATACCGTTAATCCTTTGCCAACGATAACCGCTCCAGATGCAGCAGACTGTTATTTAAATGACATTACCTTGAGTGCCGATGGAGGCCCAGGAGCTACTTACAGTTGGACAGCCCTAGGCAGCCCAGCAGGAATTATTGTATCAGGAGGAACAACAGGAACTCCAGTAGTAAGAACAGATATTGGATCCCCAACAGGAGATGTGGTGAGAGACTTTGAAGTGACCGTAACAGGTAGTAACGGATGTATCAATACCGCTACCGTACAGGTAACCTTTCAATTGAACTGTGGGCCATCAGTTACTTTACCCGATGGATCAATATGCTTAGGAGAATGCATAGACCTTATAGCTACTGGATCTAATGGGACAGGACCGGGAACCTATACCTATGTGTGGGACAATGGAATACCGAATACCGATGCTGGTCCAGTTAATGTATGCCCTACCACAACGACTATCTACCAAGTAATTATTACCGATGGTAGTGGCGCTAAAGATACTACTACAGCTACAATAACTGTTAACCCTTTACCCACAGCAACTGACCAAACCCCAACAGCTTTATGCGAAGACACTCCAAGCAGTGGAACAGTAGCAGGAGTGGACTTAACCACCAATGAAGCAGGAGTGAATGGAGGAGCAGGGATTACTTATAACTGGATAGGAGTAGGAACTCCAACCAGTACCACAGTGAGTGATGGACAAGTGTTTGAGGTAGAAGTGACCGATGGGAATGGATGTGTAGATACAGCTGAAGTAACCTATACCGTTAACCCACTACCAACGATAACCGCACCAGATGTTTCAGGATGTTACCTAAATGATTTAACCTTAAGTGCCGATGGAGGTCCAGGAGCCACTTACAATTGGACGGCTTTAGGAAGTCCTGCAGGTTTAATTATCTCGGGTGGAACAACAGGAACACCAGTAGTAAGAACAGACATTGGATCTCCAACAGGAGATGTGGTGAGAGATTTTGAAGTGACCGTAACCGATGGCAATGGATGCATCAATACCGCTACGGTACAAGTTACTTTCTTACTAAACTGTGGCCCACAAGTTACCTTACCAGGAGGTACTATTTGTATTGGAGAATGTTTTGATCTAGTGGCTACAACCAATTTTGGAACAGGCCCAGGAACATACACTTATGTTTGGGACAATGGGATACCGAATACTGATGCCGGACCAATTAATGTATGTCCAACCACAACAACTGTCTACGAAGTAATTGTTACCGATGGAGCAGGCGACAAGGACACCATAACAGCTACCGTAACAGTGAACCCGCTACCAACAGCAACTGACCAAACCCCAACAGCTTTATGTGAAGACACTCCAGGCAGTGGAACAGTAGCCGGAGTGGATTTAACGACCAATGAAGCAGGAGTGAATGGAGGAGCAGGCATTACGTATAGCTGGATAGGAGTAGGTACCCCTACTAGCACTACAGTGAGTAACGGTCAAACCTTTGATGTAGAAGTAACCGATGGCAATGGCTGTAAAGATACCGCTACAGTAACCTATACGGTAAACAGTATAGGTGTAGGAACAGCCCCAACAGAAACGATCTGTGACGGAGAAAGTATACTCATAGGCGGAATATCACGTACCATAGCAGATGATTATGATGTAACCATTCCTAATGGCTCAGCCAATGGATGTGATAGTATTTATACCACAACATTAATTGTAGACCCAAAAGATGACCCATCATTCAATTACCCACAAACCACGCTTTGTGAGGTGGATTCTTACCCAACAGCATTTGTTGCCGGATTACCAGGAGGTACATTTAGTATTAGTGGTGGAGGAACCATTGATCCTGTTACTGGACAAATTGATACCGCTACAACAGGAGCAGGAACTTATATCGTTACCTATACTACTATTGGAACATGCGTAAACACAGCAACAGAAACCATTACCATCATACCAAAAGCAGATGCTACCATTATTAGAAATGATACAGTTTTCTGTCAGGTAGATCCAGATGTTACCTTTAGTACAGTGGAACCGGGAGGAACATGGACAGGAGCAACAGGTGGAGTGTTCTCACCAACAAGTGCAGGGCCTGGAACATTTCCAATTACCTATACCATAGGCACAGGAACTTGTGGAGATCTGGATAATTTTAGTGTGTTAGTCAATAGCAATCCAGTTATTGATTTAGCAAAAGTAGATGATAATTGCTTGAACGAAGAAGGTAGTGTTACTGCCAATATAATTAATGGAACACCACCATATGATTACACATGGGATGCAGAAGACCCTAATGCGATAATGACCATAGAAGAAGATTCTGCTATTGTTAATTTAGCTTCAGGAATTTACACGCTAATTGTAATTGATTCTGTAGGGTGTAAAAATACAGCAATAGTTAGCATAGAGGATATTTTAGAAAACTGTGATTTTCACATTTTCTTACCGAACATTTTCTCCCCTAATGGAGATGGAAAAAATGACATTTTTATAGTGCGTGGAAAAGGAATTAAAACTATAAACCTAACCATCTATAGCAGATGGGGTGAGAAAGTATTCGAAACCGAGAACCCTGATGTTGGTTGGGATGGTCGTTTTAGAGGACAAGACATGAACCCCGCTGTATTTGTTTACTACGTAAAGGCTACTATGGTAACCAATGAAATTATCGAACAAAAAGGAAATGTAACTCTAGTACGATAAACCAAATCACCAGCAAACAAACTCAATACTATGAAAAAACTACTATACATATTCATCGCTGCTTTATTAGCATTAGATCTATCAGGACAAGACATTCACTTTTCTCAATACTATAATACTCCATTACAGTATAATCCTGCCTTAACAGGAGTGTTTGGAGGAGATCATAGAGCGATGTTGGCTTATCGTAATCAATGGATGACTGTAGCAACGCCCTACACCACCTATGGTGCTGCTTTTGACATGCGTATGATGGAAAAAAGAGGTGGAAACTTTGCCTTAGGAACAGGACTAGGGGTGTATAGAGACGTAGCAGGAGATACCAAAATGGGCATTACCAATGCCATTCTTTCCTTAAGTGGAATCATTGCTTTAAACGGTAAACAGCATTTAATGGTGGGGGTTTCAGGAGGAATTGAACAACGCAGCATGGATGCCAGCAGTCAGATATGGGATAGTCAGTACGATAAAGATCAACCAGAATATTATAACCCTGATGCTGGATCAGGAGAAATTACCAATTATAATACAGGCTTTGTAGGGGCAGATATTAATGCTGGTATTGCCTGGGTGTATTCAGAATCTGTAAAAAGAATTGTGAATGACGATAATTTCTCTCTAAAGTTAGGAGGTTATTACCAACATATTACCAGTCAAACCCTAAAATATGGAGATACTCCAGATGCCTTGTTTGGAAAGTTTTCTTTTCAGGGAGAAAGTAACATCTCGGTAAAGAATTCCAATACGGCTTTTCAACCCAGTGTAATTTACCAACGCCAAGGGCCTAACCAAGAAATTTTATTAGGAACATTAATCAGGTACAAGCTAGGGTTTGATTCTCAGTACACAGGCTTACTCAGATCAACTGCCGTATCTATTGGAATGCATGCCCGTTGGGGAGATGCACTAATTCCCTCAATAGGGTATGAAATATCCAACTGGAAACTCATGTTTAGCTACGATGCTAACTTATCTGGCCTGAGAGCTGCTAGTAACAGCGTAGGAGGATTTGAAGTCACCCTAACCTTCGTAAATCCAGCACCCTTCCAAGCCGGTAGAGGACATAGCGCTAGATTTAATTAGGATAGGCTATTTAAAAGAACTATCCTCTTTCATCAAGGCTTCTATGGCTTTGATTTCTCGAGGAGCTTTATCTGATAGTATTTCCGGTTCTCCATTGGTAATAAGAATATCATCTTCTATTCTTACACCAATATTCCACCATTTAGGATCACATTTTGAACCTTCAGGGATATAAATTCCCGGCTCAACCGTTATTACATTCCCTACTTCTAACGGAGTATACAATCCCTGATCATGAACATCTAAGCCCAAATAATGAGAAGTGCCGTGCATAAAATAATCCCTCACTTTATATTCTTTATCAATAATTCCCAATGCCAATAATCTTTTTGCTATTACTTGAGTGGCTGCATTATGCGGATCCCAAAACTTGTTTCCTGTCTTACAAACATCAATCCCAGCTTGTTGTGCTTCTAAAACAATATTATAAATTATTTTTTCTTCTTCAGAAAAATGACCATCCGTAGGTAGTGTTCGAGTAACATCGGCCGTATAACCATGATATTCTGCACCAATATCACTCACCAATAAATCCTTACCAGTCAACGGTTTTCTATTAGAGGTGTAATGCAAAACACATGAATTCTCCCCTCCCCCCAATATTGATGGAAACCCAGGGTATTCAGCTCCATTTTTCTTGAAAACATATTCAATAATAGCTTCTGATTGATACTCTTTCATTCCAGGTTTTAAAGCTTTCATTAACTCTATTTGGGCATCACAAGTCATGTTAATTGCTTCTCTCATTAAAACCAATTCTTCCTCACTTTTTATCTGTCTTAATGAAGCCATAATAAACCCTAATTTTTTATGCTTTACCTTGTTTTTAGCATTACTCAATTTTAGATCAAACAATTTGATAAGATCATATAAATCATCTTTCTCTCTTGTATTCTTAACATCATCTAGTTGTTCCATAACAAAAATGTTGTCAAAACTTTCTAGTTCCATTTCAAAACCAGCAAAATCACTCCCCTCTAAAGCAGCTTTAAACTCTAAATACTGAATAGCCCCTTCACTCCCTAACCTTTTTCCAGTCCATATTTCATTAGAAGCGTCTCTTTTTTGTAAAAATAATAACTCATCCGTTTTTAAACCATTACTAAACTCTTGCATTTCTTTGAATATAAAAAGAACAGCATGAGGCTCTCTTAACCCCGTTAAATAATAAAAATTAGGATCCTGATGGTACTCATAATCCACATCATTTGATCGATTTCTTACAGGACTAGCAAAAAATACAGCTACAGAATTTGAAGGCATAGAATCTCTTAATGCTTGCCTTTTATCAATATGAAACTTAGGAGTCAATAAATCATGATCATATTCATAATTATTTGCCTTCTTATCTGGAATAACAAGTTGTTCCTCTTGAGCAAAAAGATCAACAAAAAAAAGGATAGTTATAATTAAGCATATATTTTTCATGGTACTTTTTTTAACAAAAAAAACGTTGCTACTAAAGTAACAACGTTTATACCAATAATAAAATTATTGTATTTTTTATAAAAATCCTTTTGCTTTAGCCTCTTTTAAACAAGCTGAAATACCATTTTTATCAATATTTCTAATTCCCGCAGCAGAAACTTTTAATGTTATCCATTTATCTTCTTCTGGAACAAAAAACTTCTTTACAAATAAGTTTGGGTAAAACTTTCTCTTCGTTCTTCTTTTTGAGTGTGATACATTGTTTCCTGTAATCACTTTCTTTCCTGTTATTTGACAAACTCTTGACATTTCTTTTCTCTTTAAAAATTTGAGGACTGCAAAATAAGTCATTTTAATTTGATTTATCAAAAAATAACTAAGAATTATTTTATTGCCGTCATTGCGAGGAACGAAGCAATCTCAACTTAATTCCTTGGATAAATAACAAGATTGCTTCGTTCCTCGCAATGACGTTCTTTTTATATTTAATTTTTCTTTTAAAAAAGCACTTAAATAACTACTTTCGCAACTCAATTTTCAAATCATTTATTCAGCAAAATAACATAAAATGGCAAAGATTATTTACACCATGACTGATGAGGCTCCAATGTTAGCCACACATTCATTATTACCAATTATTAAAGCTTTTACGGCTTCTTCAGATATTGAATTTGAAACTAAAAATATTTCTTTAGCCGGACGTATTTTAGCGAATTTCCCAGAAAATTTAACAGACGACCAAAAAGTAGAAGATGCTTTAACTGAATTAAGTCATATAGTAAAACAAGCTGATGCAAACATTATTAAATTACCAAATATTTCTGCCTCAATTCCTCAATTGCAAGCAGCCATTAAAGAATTACAAGCACACGGATATGATGTTCCAAGCTATCCTGGTGACGATACAACAAAAGCAAGATATGCTAAAGTGTTAGGGTCTGCAGTAAACCCTGTTTTACGTGAAGGAAACTCAGATAGACGAGCTCCGAAAGCAGTAAAAAATTATGCTAAAAAACATCCGCACAGTATGGGAGCATGGTCTGCCGATTCAAAAACTCATGTTGCAAGTATGAATAATGGTGATTTTTATGGTACTGAAAAATCGATTACAGTTGAACATGCCACTAATTATACCATTCAATTTATTGGAGAAGATGGAAGTTCAAAAATTTTAAAAGAGGCTGCTCCCTTATTAGAAGGAGAAATTATTGATGCCTCTGTATTGAGCATCTCTAAATTAAAACAGTTTGTAGCTGAACAAATTGAAGATGCTAAAAACAAAGGAGTTCTTTTTTCTGTTCATTTAAAAGCAACCATGATGAAGGTTTCTGATCCTATTCTATTTGGTGCTTTTGTGTCAGTTTATTATCAAACTGTTTTTGAAAAATATGCTGATTTGTTTGCTCAACTAGGAATAAATCCAAACAATGGTTTAGGTGATGTTTATACCAAAATTGCAGGCAACGCTAAAGAACAAGAAATAAAAGCTGCAATTGATGAAGTTTACAAAACAAGTGCTGCTGTAGCCATGGTAAATTCTGATAAAGGAATTACCAATTTACACGTTCCTAGTGATGTAATTATTGATGCTTCCATTCCTGCTATGATTCGAACTTCAGGACAAATGTGGAATGCTGATGGACAACAACAAGACACGAAAATAATTATACCAGACCGCTCTTATGCTGGAGTTTATCAAGCAACCGTTGATTTTTGTAAACAGCATGGAGCTTTTGATCCAACAACAATGGGTTCTGTATCTAATGTTGGTTTAATGGCTCAAAAGGCTGAAGAATATGGCTCTCACGACAAAACATTCCAATTAGATGCAGCTGGAAAAGTTCAACTTATTGCTAATGATGGTACTGTTTTATTAGAACAAGGTGTTGAAACTGGAGACATTTTTAGAGGTTGTCAAGCCAAAGATGCTCCTATTCAAAATTGGATTCAACTGGCGGTTAGACGAGCTAGAGCAACGAATACTCCTGCTATTTTTTGGTTAGACGAAAATAGAGCGCATGATAGAGAAATGATTAAAAAAGTAAATCAATATTTACCAGAACATGATACCTCTGGTTTGGATATTCGCATTATGAATCCAACTGATGCTTGTCAATTTTCTATGGAAAGAATAATTAAAGGAGAAGATACCATTTCTGTTACAGGAAATGTATTACGTGATTTCTTAACCGATTTATTCCCCATTTTAGAAGTAGGAACATCAGCAAAAATGTTATCTATTGTGCCGTTAATGGCTGGTGGAGGAATGTTTGAAACAGGTGCTGGAGGTTCGGCCCCAAAACACATTCAACAATTTTTAGAAGAAGGACATTTGCGTTGGGACTCTTTAGGAGAATTTTTAGCATTAGGAGTTTGTTTAGAGCATGTTGCTGAAACAACTGACAATAAAAAAGCACAAATTTTAGCAGATGCCTTAGATGAAGCTACCAATAAAGTGTTAGATAATGGCAAATCTCCATCACGAAAAGTAAATGAACTAGACAACAGAGGCTCTCATTTTTATTTGGCAATGTATTGGACTCAAGAACTTGCCGCACAAGATAAGGATGCTGATTTAAAAACAAAATTTACACCTATTGCAGAACAACTTACTGCTAATGCAGAAAAAATTGTTAACGAATTAAATGCTGCACAAGGAACAGCTCAAAATATAGGAGGTTATTACAACCCAACTGAAAAATTGACTTATGCCGCCATGCAACCGAGTGAAACATTGAACGGCATTATTAATTCAACTTTAGAATTAGTATGATTATTTACAACGTAACCGTAAACATAGAAAATGATGTTCATGAAGATTGGCTAAACTGGATGAAAACCAAGCACATTCCTGATGTGATGAACACAGGTTATTTTTTGGAAAATAAAATGGCTAAAGTTTTAACCACCCAAGAAGATGAAACTGGGCATACTTATGCGATTCAATATACATGCAACTCTATAGATGATTTAGACGAATACCAAGAAAAACACGCTCCAAAACTACAAGAGGAACATGTTAATCGGTATCAAGGAAAATTTGTGGCTTTTAGAACTTTGTTGGAAGTGGTATAGGTTAAGCGTCTTCTTTCGTAATCTTAAAAACTCTATCACCAGAATCATTAAAAGGACCTTCAATCATAATTCCATTTTTATCAACCAATTGAATTCGGATAATGTTTTCCATTTCTTTCAATCCTTCAATTTTATATGCTGCCCATTTATTCAGTAAAAACTCTACTCCATTAATAGTTACTTTTAATTGGTTTCCACCTTCTTTGATAGTAGTATTAACCAAACAAAAATCTAAAATAGGTGCTGTTGTTCGCTCCTTAGGGAGGTAATAAAATAAATGAGGTTGATTCATATTAAATAAACTTTCATCATCAATCAACACATTTTTTAATACCAAAGCCTTATTTGTTTTAATCCCTATTCCATTAGCATGCGTTAAAAATGCTAAAAAAACATTATTACCATACATCAACTCTTTCTGTATAATGTTTGTTTGATAGTGCCCAACACTAAAGTTATTCTCAATAACAGCAATAGAATATGCTTCCATTCCTTGTACAGTAAACATTAGCTCATTGATTCCCTCTTTAAAGGAGTTCGTTACGAGTTCCAAAGAAATTTCCTCTTCATTGTTCGATTTGATTTCTGTTAAAGTAATTCCTTCTTTTTCCAAAACAATAATTTCTTCATCTTGTATAGGCTCAAAAATCTTTGCTTGACCAATACTAAGTTGATTGACTTGTAGAGAATCGCTTTTAAGAATTTTTTGGTCGGATACCTCTCCTCCACAGGAAATCAGACTTAAGATAAAGCCGATAAAAGTTAATATTTTAACACCCCCCTGATTTTGTTGCCAATCCACTCCAAACGAATATGAAAAAATTCTTCTCCTCTCAGAAGGAGGAGAATTTAAACATTGAACTTTAAACTTTAAACTCGTTAACATTTATTCAAAATTTAAAATCAATTGATTTTTTTCTACAGCTTCTCCTTTATTTATTGCGATTTTCTTAATCACGCCATCAGTAGGTGATTTTATTACATTCTCCATTTTCATAGCCTCTAAAATCAACAAGGTATCCCCTTTTTTCACTTCCTCACCTTCCGAAACCGAAACATCAAGTACTAACCCAGGCATTGGGGCTTTTAAATCTCCTACTTTTTGGTTGGTTAAATTATCCATTCCCAAACTATGTAACAACTCATCGTATTTATCTTTCACATTGAGTTTATATTTTAATCCATTCACTTTAATAAAAAAGCGTTTTTCATCCCTATTCACACTCAATATTTCTACATTATATGATTTATTATTTTTAATTACACTAAAAGAATTATCTTTTATTTGAAGAACATCCCAGCTAAATTGCTCTTCATTAACTACCCCAGAATTTAATTCTTTTTCTAACTCCACATTGTAGGTGTTATTTTCACTACGCACTTTTAACTTATTCATACATTCAGTTTATTTCATCAAAGATAAGGATTTGAATTACATCAAAAAATACGATTTTTGTTTTATGAAATTGAATTACAAACAGCTTGGAATTGGAGAACCTCTAATCATTCTACATGGCTTATTCGGATCATTAGATAACTGGATGACAATTGCTAAAAAACTGAGTGCCTATTACGAGGTTTTTATTGTTGATGCTAGAAATCACGGACAATCACCAAAATCTAATGAGTTTAATTATGAGGCAATGGCTGATGATTTGTACACATTCTTGTTGGACCATCAAATTGTTAATCCCATCATTTTAGGTCACTCTATGGGAGGAAAAACAGCCATGCAATTCGCTATGAATTATCCTACAAAAATTGACAAGCTAGTTGTAGTTGACATTGCTCCAAAATCTTACCCTGTTCATCACAGAACAATTATTGATGGAATGCTATCTTTGAATTTCGATAACATCAAAACCAGAAATGAAGCAGACGAACAGCTCAGTCATTTTATTCCAGAACCAGCTGTCAGACAATTTCTATTAAAGAACCTCTATTGGACAACCAAAAAAAAATTAGATTGGCGATTTAACCTGCCTGCAATTGATAAAAACATAGAACAAGTAGGTACAGAATTAAGCAACATATCTCCTTTTTATAAACCAACCCTCTTTGTAAGAGGAGAGTTGTCGAATTACATCACCACTAAAGATTACGATAACATCATGCAAATATTCCCAAAAGCAGAAATTAAATCCTTAAACTGTGGCCATTGGATACACGCTGAAAAACCTCTTGAATTTGAACAATTATTAATCGATTTTTTAGACTCATCACACTAAAAATATTGAATAACATAATCTAAGAAATCTAGTGTTTGCAACTATCTTAAGGGATTAAACGTCTTAGTATTACAATAAGAGGAATATATTACCTTTTTTTCGTAACTTATTTTGTATTATTGTCGTAAAATTATCATTAATTTAATTTTAAATATTTTGTCGATAAATATTAGAAAATCACTTGTAATTACTATCATTTTAAGTTTCTTCACCTTTAACAATATGGCTTATGCCAACAATTATTATTGGGTAGGGAATAGTGGTAATTGGAATAATCCTGCTCATTGGTCTAATAGATCTGGAGGTGCTGGAGGAATTGGGATTCCATCTCAAAACGACAATGTTTTTATAGATCAAAATTCTTTTACTCAAGGAGGCTATATAACCATTTTAAAAACAGCTAATTGCAACGACTTTAATTGGATAGCTTCTAACACTTCCTCTCTTAAATCATCCAACGAGACTAAATTAATCGTTAATGGCTCTTTTGTTGTCAATTCTAAATTCCGAAATGAATCTTATGGTCAAACTATATTCTCTTCTTCTCAATCTAGCGAAATTATTGACACGAAAGGGAAAGCATTTTTAGGCGATGTCATATTTGATGGAAATGGAGGCTGGAACTTCATAAATTTTGCTACTGTAAAAAGTAACATCATTTTTAACAAAGGCTCTTTAAATTTAAACAACAATCATATTGTTTGTGAATCCTTTGTAAGTAAATCAACTAAAAAAAGAATACTAACATCGTCTAACTCCTTAATCCTAGTTCAGGAAAAATGGGATTTCTCATCAACAAAAAACCTATCTATAAATCTCAGCTCGTCTACTATTTTCGTTAACAACAATAACACTAAAAATATTGAAAAAGGAAGCCTTTCATATAAAATAATTACTCCTAACAATAAAAAAGCAGGGGCATTAGTTGTCTCTGATAGTTCAGTAACTTGTAATGGGTTTGATGATGGTATTGCTACAGCAGAAATTGTTGGATCACCCTGTACTGGGTTTATCTTCACTTGGTTAGCTCCTATTGGTCAAGTGGATACAACTGGATCTAGCGATACTATTTTTAATTTAGCCCCTGGTACTTATACCGTATTTGCTCAAGACACCTGCGACAAGTCATTCCTAGGTCCATTAGATATATTTATCACTGAGCCAGGAGCAATTTCTATTTTACCCGCATTTACTGTTATGACATCTCCTACTTGCTTTGGTGATTGTAATGGTTCTATCAGCCTATTAGTTAATGGGGGTACTAACCCTAAAGTATTGAGTTGGGGAAATGGTCAAACAGGAGCTATGGCATCAAATCTTTGTGCTGACACCATCTCTTTTCATGTCGAAGATGCTAATCAATGTAGCTTAGATAGTGTTTTCACATTACTTCCAAAACCTATAGTATCTTTTAACATAGATAGCACAAACATTGATTGTTTTGGAGGATGTAATGGTACTGCTACAGTCTCTAATGAGGCAGGTGGTAATGGAGCTCCTTATTCTTACGCATGGACTTCTACACCGCCAGGGCAAATAACCCTAGGAGAGGAAACCACTCCTTCTCTGACAAATTTATGCTCAGGTAATTACAATATAACCGTTTCTGACCCACAAGGCTGTTCTATGACGGATAGTGTAAACATTACCATTCCTAACCAATTGCTTCTTGATACCGTCCTACAGCATGTAAGTTGTGGTGGTGTATGCGATGGCGAAATAACTACAACCGTATTAAGTGGTGGAACCGCTCCATTTACCCACAATTGGAGTACAGGTCAAGTAGATGTTGGAAATACTTCAACCGTTTCAGGTCTTTGTTTTGGAACATATACTGATTCTATTGTTGATGGAAATGGATGTGATACGGTTATAACATTTACCATTACAGAACCTGTAACGCTTATTACTTCAAGCACAAAAACCAATGTTACTTGTTTTGGTGCTTGCGATGGAACTGTAAAAACGAATCCATCTGGAGGAACTGCTCCTTATTTGTTCAATTGGGTTTCCATTCCTCCAGGAGGAGTTAGTACTGGACAAGGAACTGATTCTATTGCTGACCTTTGCCCTGCACAGTATGTTGTTAACATAACAGATAATCAGGGATGTACAAGGGCGGATACTGTTACTATTACTGAGCCTGATCTACTAGTCGCAAACCCTGATTCAACTAACACATCGTGTGCTTCTGTATGCGATGGTTCTGTTACAGCCGTTCCTACTGGAGGAACAGCGCCATATACCTATTCATGGACAGGTCCTGGAGGCCCTTATGGTGTACAATCTCCAAATAGTTTATGTGCTGGAACTTACATTGTTACCGTTAGTGATTCTGCTGGTAGATGTACAGCTATAGATAGCACAACAGTTATTGAACCTTCACTATTAGTATTAAACATGTCTTCTACAGATATGTCATGTAATGGTGTTTGTGATGGAACTGCTGATGTTATAGTGACTGGAGGAACTCTTCCTTACAACTACAACTGGGTTTCTGTTCCAGGAGGGTTAGTAGGTCCTGGACAAGGGACAGGGAGCATTACTAATTTATGTGCTGGAACTTTTACAGTTAATATAATTGACGGACAAGGATGTACGGCAAATAATAATGTTGCTGTTAATGAACCTGCACCAGTTCTTGCCAATCTAACATCTACCGATGTAGATTGTTTTGGAAATTGTAGTGGAACAGCTACTGTCACGCCTGCTGGAGGTAACCCTCCTTATAGAGTAAGTTGGAACGGGGGTCTCTTTTCTCCAATTGTAGGTTCAGAGACAATAACAGGCTTATGTATGGGGCCGCAAACTGCAATTGTTGAAGACAACAACAATTGTCAAACGGTTGTCAACTTTAATATTTCTGAACCTCCTGTTCTAACAACAAATACAGTTGGCACACCTCTCACGTGTAACAGTATATGCAGCGGCACAGCTACAACTACTCCTGTGGGTGGTACATCTCCTTATTCTTACCTTTGGAGTACAGGAGGAACAAGTAACTCAGTAAATAGCTTATGTGCTGGAACTTATGGCGTTACTATTACTGACGACTCCTCTTGTGTTATTATAGATAGTGTAACTATAACTGAACCTATTAACTTAGACCCTAATGCTCAATCTACTAACGTAAGCTGTAATAGTGCCAATGATGGTACAGCAATTGCTTTACCATCTGGAGGTACTCCTCCTTATATTTCAATTATCTGGACAACCATAGGTGGTATTCCCGTTTTACCTGCTGGAAATCCTGTAAGTGGTTTAAGTGCAGGACAATATGTAGTAACTGTAAGAGACATCAACGGTTGTACTGGTCGTGATACCGTAACTATTACCGAGCCACTTCCATTAACTGTAATTGCAAATTCTACCAATGCAAGTTGTGGAACAATTTGTGACGGTGTAATTACTGTTACCCCTTCTGGAGGGGCTCTTTCATACTTATACCAATGGGATGATCCAGCGATGCAAACCACTCAAACAGCAAATAATTTATGCGCTGGAATATATACAGTTACTGTTACTGATACCAACGGTTGTATTGCTACTGATTCAGACACAGTTAATAATTTGGTTACGATAGTGATTAACACAGGAGCAGTCAATAACGGTTGTAATACTATTTGTGATGGATTAGCCGTTGCTACTCCTGGAGGAGGAGCTCTACCCTACACTTTCTTGTGGGATGACCCAGGTGCACAAACTACTGATACTGCCTTTAATCTATGTCAAGGATGGGTTCGTGTAACTGTTACCGATAATAATGGATGTGCTTCTCAAGATTCTACATTAGTACCAGCTGCGCCAAATGTATTCCAACTTCAACCTTCTTTTACCGATGTTTTGTGTAATTCTCAATGTACAGGTACCGCATCAATTAACCCTACTGGTGGAATTCCTCCATATAGTTTTATATGGTCTAACGGAGATACTACTAATACTACTATAAATAATTTATGTGCTGGAACTTATTGGGTTACAGGATTCGATAGTGTTAATTGTCAAATTACAGATACCATTGTTATTTCTGAACCTGATACCATAAGTCCAAGCCCTACAATAGTGGATGCTGATTGTAACGGAAACAGTACAGGAAGCATTTGCCTTTCTCCAACAGGGGGCACACCAGGATATGCTTATTTATGGGGTGGAGGGTTAGGTACGGCTTCTTGTATTAATAATCAACCAGCAGGAACGTATACTGTTGCGATTAGTGATACTAACAATTGTACAAGAAATGAAGTATACACCATTTCAGAACCTGTACTTTTCTCTTCTAATCCTATTTCTTCAGATGTTACGTGTTTTGGATTTAATGATGGAATGGCCGGGATTATTTTAGCCGGTGGAACACCACCATATTCTTGTACATGGAATACCGGTGCAACTACAGACACCATATTTAATTTAGCTCCTGGCCCTTATTCAGTAATATGTACTGATAATAACGGATGTTCTACTACTCAAAACTTTACCATTAATGAACCCGTTATTTTAGATGCAAATGTTACAGGAACCTCTATTGCTTGTGGAGGAACCCCTTGTACTGGTTCTGCTTTATCTAATCCAACTGGAGGAACACCGGGATACACCTTTCAATGGTCTACAAGTGCTGGTCCATTAGCAACAACAGATTCTATCTTTAACTTATGTGAAGATACTTTCAATGTTGTAGTAACCGACATAAATGGATGTGTTGCAAACGGAACATACATTGTTACTACCCCTAACGTACTGTCTGTAACGTTGGATAGCACTAACATTACATGTAATAATGCAGATGATGGTACTGCAACCTCTACCCCAACTGGAGGGACTCCTCCTTACACTTACTCATGGGTAGGTGGTTGTTTAGCTGCTCCAGATACCAATGCTAGCATTTCTAACTTATGTGCTGGAACTTATACGGTTACTGTTACAGATTCTTTCGGATGTTTCTTTATAGGATCTATTAACATTATCAATCCATCATTAATTGATGACAATGAAATTGTTACAATGGCAAACTGTGGCGTTTGTGATGGAGTAATTACTATGGCTCCATCAGGAGGAACTCCTCCATACTCACATTCATGGTCAAATGGTGATACTACTTCTACAATTACTGGTTTATGTGCCGGTTTTTACACGGACACCATTACTGATTTTAATGGATGTATTGGCACCTTCACCATTGCTGTTAGTAACCCTACTGGACCTTCAGGAGTTACAACAACAGTAAATGAAGTGAGCTGTTATAATGGTTGTGACGGAGCATTAAATGTGATACCTATTGGAGGAACAGCTCCATTTACTTATACATGGTCAGGACCAAATGGACCTCACCCTAACGACAGTACACTTACCGGATTATGCCAAGGAACTTATGACCTTACTCTGGAAGATTCGCTTAACTGTATTTTTGCAACAAGTATAGTAGTTAATCAAAATGATAGTATCACAGAAAATGCATCTTCAACTAATCCTTCTTGTAGTGGTATATGTGATGGTACCGCAAGTGTTGCTCCTTCCGGAGGAACGGCTCCTTACACATTTTTATGGTCAGACGGATCAACTGGCTCTTCCGTTTCAGGATTGTGTTCTGGTCTAACTAGCGTAACCATTACTGATTTTAATGGTTGTACAAAAGTGGTCGATTTTAATATTACAAGTCCTAACCTTTTAAGCTTATCGTCTACTACCACTGATGCACTTTGTAACGGAGGTTGTGATGGAACTGCTACTGTTAACCCTCTTGGAGGAACAGCCCCATATAATTTCCAATGGAACGATCCATCATCTCAAACCACTCAAACTGCAACTGCATTATGTGCTGGAACTTACATTGTAACTGTTACCGACTTTAATGGTTGTTCTGCTAACGATACCGTAACTATTAATGATCCTTCTTTAATTACTCCAAATGAAGTAACAACACTTGCAAGTTGTGGCAATAATGATGGAACAGCAACATTAACACCCACTGGAGGAATGCCAGGGTATACCTATAACTGGACTACACTTGGTGTCACTATTCCAAACCCTACTGGCTTGGCTGCAGGAACTTACCCTGTAGAGATCACTGATAACAATGGGTGTATGCAAACTTTCTTAATAGTAATTAATAATACTAGCGGACCAACAGTTACAACAACATCAAACAATGCTAGCTGTAATGCCATGTGTGATGGAGATGCATCTGCAACTGTAACATCTGGTGCACCCACTTATTCCTACTTGTGGAGCAATGGACAAACAACAAGTGCTGTTTCCGGCTTATGTGCAGGAAATTATACTGTTCAAGTAACTGATGGAAATGGCTGTGCAACTATTACTCCTATTGTTATAAGTGACAATACATCTATTACCGCAACAATCAGTACAATTGACGCAACATGTAATGGTTTCTGTGATGGTTCTGCACTAGTAGTTCCAGCTGGTGGTGTTCCTCCTTACTCTTATAACTGGAGTACCGGACACACAATTAATGCGGTTGGAGGTTTATGTGCAGGAACCCACACTGTAACTATATCAGATGCTATTGGATGTTCTACCATAGAAAATGTTACTATCGGAGAGTCTGCAATTTTAACACTTAATGTAACAGGAATTAATGCAAACTGTAACGGAGGTAATGATGGTTCTGCGACTGTAGTTCCTAGTGGTGGTGCAACACCATATACTTTTTTATGGTCAAATAATTTAACCACCTCAACTATTGTCGGATTAACAGCTGGAACATATTCTGTTGTAGTTACAGATGCTAATGGTTGTTCCGCAAACGGAAATGTAATCATTGGTGAAGGAAGTGTTATAAACACAACAATTAGTGTAACAGATGCAACCTGTGGTATATGTGATGGCGATGCAAGTGCTTCAGCTCCAACTGGTGGAGCAGGTGGTGCATATAGCTACTTGTGGTTGCCAGGAGGTGAAACCACTTCAAGCATTAACAATTTATGCCCAGGAGCATATTCACTTGATGTTACTGATAATGTTGGATGCTCTCAAACATTTAACATATTAATAAATAATCCAAACGGACCAACCATTACTACTCAATCTGATAGTGTAACTTGTTACGGATTATGTGATGGGTTAGCATGGACTACAGTTAATGCAGGTAACCCTCCTTATATTTACCAATGGGATGACCCTTCTTTAACTACTAATGATTCTGCAAATGCATTATGTGGTGGTTTTTATAATGTCGTTGTTCAAGATGCTTTAGGCTGTATTTCTGTTGATTCTGTTACAGTTTTAGAGCCTCAAGAAATATTAGCAAACATCTCCTATACCAACCCAACATGTAATGGTGCTTGCGATGGTACAGCTACTGTAAACCCAACTGGAGGAATTGGTGCTTTAACGTTCTTATGGGATAATGGACAAACCACGCCTACAGCAACTGGTCTGTGTACTGGAACACATACTGTTACAATAACTGATGGTAATGGTTGTCCTATTACTGATAGTATTACAATAACAGAGCCTAACCCTATCAACATAACTATAAGTGCCACAGTACCTACATGTAATGGTGATTGTGACGCAACAACCTTGGCAACAGCTTCCGGAGGAACTCCAGGCTATACTTACTCTTGGAATACCGCTCCTGCACAAACTAATTCTTTAGCTACCGGTTTATGTGCAGGATCATATATTGTTACCGTTACTGACAATAACTCTTGTTCTGATACTGCAAGTGTTACGATATTTAACCCCCTTATATTATCAACTTCCTCTGCTGTAACGGATGCAAGTTGTAACGGAGTTTGCGATGGTGAAATTACTACAACTCCTGCTGGTGGAGTAACTCCTTATAGCTATATATGGAGTACCTCTCCTATTCAAACCACCCAAACTGCAACTAACTTGTGTGCTGGAACTTATTATGTTACTGTTATTGATGCCAACAACTGTAGTGTTAATGATACACTAACGGTAAACGAACCAGCAATATTAAATGATTCTACTGTAGTGACAGGGCCTACTTGTGGAGTTTGTGACGGGAGCGCTACCTCCACTCCTGTTGGTGGAGTTGGTCCTTTTGACTTTACATGGACTGATCCTTTAGGAGGAAACCCATCGTTACCATTTACCACTTTAGGACAACCTAGTTCAACTGTTGTTGGATTATGTGCTGGAACCGTTGATTTACAAATTACGGATTTAGGTACAGGGTGTACTTCTAATTACACCATTATTGTAAACAGTGCAACAGGACCAAACATTACCATCTCATCAACCAACGAAACATGTATCGGTGCATGTGATGGTACAGCTAGTGCAAGTGCAAGTGGTGGTTTCCCTCCTTACCTATTTGCATGGAGTCCAACTGCTCCTTTAATTACCGATTCTACTGCTACTGGGTTGTGTTCTAACTTTTATACTGTTACCGTTTTGGATTCATTAGGATGTGTTTCATCTGATACTGTTACCATTACTACACAAGGATTAAATTTAAGTATTGCAGGAATTATTCCTGAAAGTTGTTTTGGGGTTTGTGATGGTAGTGCTACTGTTATTAATGCAGCAGGAACGGTTCCTTTCACTTATTCATGGTCTCCAACCAATCCAGTACAAACAACAGCTACGGCTACAGGTCTTTGTGTTGGTTTATACATGGCAACAGTAACTGACGCTTTATCATGTAGTGATTCCATAGGAGCAAACATTACTGGACCTTCCCTGCTATCAGTCTCTGCAACTATTAATAACCCTATAAGTTGTAATGGAGTTTGTGATGGTGCCGCTATAGCTACAGAATCTGGAGGTACTGCACCTTACACATATTCATGGAATGACCCATTAAGTCAAACCACACAAATAGCTACTGGTTTATGTGCTGGAACATATATTGTTACAGTAACTGATAATAATTTATGTACAGCTTTTGATACTATTACTATTACAGAACCAGCAGTCGTTATTGCCAATGAAGTATTAACACTCCCTGCTTGTAATGTATGTGATGGTATTATTACCCTAAATCCAACTGGTGGAGTTGGTCCTTTTACATTTTTATGGACTACACCGACAAGCCCTCCAAACCCTGTTACTAGTAGTATTAACAATTTATGTGCTGGAGCATATTCTGTAGATATTACCGATGTAGGTACAGGGTGTGTGACAACATTCAATTTCCCGCTCAACAATTCTAATGCCCCTATTCCTACAACTACTGTTACAAATGTTAGTTGTAATGGAGCGTGTGATGGAAAAATTACATCTAATATAACAGGTGGAACCCCTCCTTTATCATACTTGTGGAACCCATCAGGACAAACAACTGACTCAGCTACAGCTTTATGTGCTGGAACATACACGCTAACTGTAACTGATAATTTAGGATGCGTAGGGGTTGCGGTAGATAGTATAACAGAACCAAATGCATTACAAGCAACTATGAACTTTAATAACATTAGCTGTAATGGATTGAGTGATGGTTGGGTTGCTGCTAATCCTACTGGAGGAACAGCACCTTATACTTACTCTTGGTCACCAGGATCTCAAACAACAGATTCCATCACTAATCTTACTGCTGGAAAATATATAGTAAATGTTACTGACAGTAAGAACTGTTCTATAACAGATAGCGTTACATTAATTGAGCCTACCCCTATTGTCTCTTCTATTATATCTCAAACAGACGTTAGTTGTACTTCTAACTGTGATGCTGATGCCACCATAAATGTTTCTGGTGGTGCTGGAACCTATACTTACCAATGGAATGGTAATACCTTACCTGGTCAATTGCCTTCTTTATCAAATATGTGTTATGGACAAAACACTGTGTTAATTACTGATATCACTGGTTGTAGCATTACAGATACTATTAACATTGGAGCAATTATTACAGTTCTTGCAGATGCTGGTAATGATAGCACAATTTGTGAAGGAACAAGCATTGACTTAATAGGTATACCTACAGGAACAATAACAGGCGTTGAATGGTTTGAATTGCCAAGCATGTCTTCTCTTGGCACTACCGATACAATATTATCTGTATTTCCAACAGGAGTGGGAATAACTTGCTACATGTATGAAGTTACAGGCGGATGTGTTGTTACAGACACCGTGTGTATAACAACCAATGCAGCACCTGTTGCTGATGCAGGAGAAGATGAAACCATTTTTGAAGCTACTAACACCACATTGAATGGCTCTGGTGGTGGAACTTACGTTTGGACCCCTGGAAGCAACTTGAATGACTCGACAATAGCGAATCCAATAACTACTCCTAAAACAACCACTCAGTATGTATTAATGGTTACTTCTGCAACAGGCTGTATATCATACGATACATTACTCGTTACTGTACTTCCAAAAATTAATTTCCCTGACGGGATTACTCCGAATGGCGATGGTAAAAATGATGTTTGGGTAATTGACTTCATTGAAGAATTCCCTAACAATGTAGTAGAAATTTATAATAGATGGGGTGAGTTATTATTTCATGCAGATGGGTATCTGCAAAATTGGGATGGGACTTATAACGGGAAAGAATTACCGATAGGCACATACTATTACATAATTGATTTAAAAAGTGATTTGGTAAAACCATTTACGGGTCCAATAACTATTTTAAGATAATTTGATATATGAAAAAATTATTAATCATAGGAATTTTTATGTTGGGCGTAGGTTGTTTATTTGCCCAACAATTACCTCATTTTAGTCAATACTACTTAAATGACTATCTCATTAATCCAGCTGTAGCTGGAAGCAGAAACTATTTTGAAGGCAAATCTGCTCACCGCTATCAATGGGAAGGAATTACTGACGCTCCTAGAACTTATACATTGAGTGTTAATGGCCCAACCAAAAACTTAAAAATGGGATTAGGGGGATATCTTTTTACTGATATTGTTGGACCTACTAGGAGAACAGGATTCAATTTGTCTTACGCATACCATTTAAAGTTAAACGAGTCTTTAAAACTTTCTTTTGGTTTATCTGCAGGACTTTTACAATTCACAATTGACGCTTCAAAAATAACATTGCGAGATCAAGATGATGCTATATTGACTAATGGAGTACAATCAGAATTAAAACCTGATGCAGGATTTGGGTTATACCTTTATCATAAGAAATATTATTTTGGTTTTTCAGCTCCTCAACTTTTACACAGTAGAGTTAAATTCTTCAAAGATGGAGAAAACCCAATAGGAACTTTACCTGCCCACTACTTTTTAACAGCTGGATACAAAATTCAAATTTCTGATGGTTTTGTTATTGAACCATCTGCTTTTGTAAAGTATATTTCCCCAGCACCTATTCAAGTTGAAGGGACATTGCGAGCTATCTACAAAGAAAAAGTTTGGATTTCTGGAACATATAGAACTTTAGATGCTATTACAGTTTCTGCCGGGTACTTAATTAATAATAATTTTACCATAGCATACGCCTTTGATTTCACTACTACTAATCTAAAGAATTATAGTAACGGAACTCATGAGTTGCTTGTCGGAATTCGATTCTACAAATCTACGAGAAAAGAAAAAAATGCTCCAAAAATAGACTAGAAGAAGGCTCTCACTTGCACTCCTCCTGTATGAATAACGGGGGTTTCATCTGATTTTCTCCCAGTATAATTTATACTTATTTGCATGTGTTCAGACAAATTTTGCTGAAACGTAGCTTCCCAAGTTAAATTTACTCCACTCTGCAATCCCTCAAGCATTTCATATGCCAATGAAGCATTATCGGTTATTGAAAATTGATTCTCAATGTAATTAAACTTAGCTCTAAAACTTCCTTTAGATGCTATGTTATACCTTACCTCTCCTCCAATATTTTTACTAATGGCTTCTTCTCCTCCTAAAAACTCTTCATTTATTTTTTCTTTATAATTAAACCAAATACTTGTCCTAAATTTTGAGCTAGGCTGTATTGTTAACTTTGGTTCCAATTCGTGAATAATCAAATTGAAATTTCTGTTGGTGAAAAACTGAGAATTAACCATTTTAGTACTATTAGATGCCAATAAATTAACCGTATAAACCCGAGTAATATTCCATCTTGTTTTTAATATTCTATTCAATATTTTTCTAGATTCAATTCCACTTGTAATTAAAGATCGATCTCGATTATCTTGAAAAGTAAAGTCTGCACCAAATTTAGTGCCTGTTCTATTAAAATAAAACGTATTTAAAAAACCCAAATTGAGTGTTACTAAACTACTATCTGCAATATCTGCAATAAATGGGTTGTAATAATTTAGCTTATTCGAAACTTTCCTACTCACTCTATAATTTGTTCTATTAGAAAAACGAGATATTAATTTTTTAATTCCTTTGTTACTCCCCCAGACAGATTCTGGCCGTAAAAACAGACCTTGATTAAATTGATTGGTATATGTTCTTACAAACTCATTAGTGGGAGTAAATATTTTTATAAAATTCGCTTGGTCCTGAAAGGCAGCTACCTCAAACTCATTTAAATCCTTCACTCCATTTCCATTCAAATCTCCAATATAAGCATGAGTTCCTTGTCCAGGTTGAACCTCTACAAAAGCAAATTCTTTTTTAACTTCTAATCCTGAACCTACTTCATAATAAGTATTAAGAGATATAGCCCTTTTTAAAAAATTAGCTACATATTCTACCCTAGCCAATATATTTTCTTCGGGTTGGATAGTGGTTAATGTTGTATCGATAATTTGTAATTTACGATACGTAAATTTACTTCTAAATTTATGATTTTTATTTTTTAATAACCCTAAAGAAAACTCAATGTCATCTGCTAAAGTTGAAGTGCTTAAAGCAGTTAAAAAAGGAGACTTATCTTCTCTTTGTCGATAGGTTAACATAAACTTATTAATGGTGGTATCGGCATTCCTGATAAATGCTCTTAATACAGTATATTGAAAACTATTAGCTAATAAAGAGTCTGAATTTCCAATATAAAATTGACTTCTCTCTAATTCTTCTCCAACTCCTAAAACTGCAAAACTAATCGGTTTAGAAAGTGTGACTTTATGTCTTAAAAATGTTGTATTGGTGTTTCCTGAAGAGGTTAAATAACTTGCTTTTCCATCTATTAAAAATCCTTTAACATTATAAAGTGTCACAATTTCATTTTTATAGCCTCGATATTCCCCCTCATTATCTAATAAATCAAAACTATATTTTACATTTCCTTTCTTTTTGTTTTCAAAACCTGTGTATGCTGTAACAATATGTCTATCCGAATTAAATGTTACATTTTTTATGTTCCAATCTCTATTAAATTCAACACTTCTAAACCATTGTATCTGATTAAAATATTGGTCAACAAATTCGTATCCCGCACCAACATTCCATTTTAATACGTTCTTTTTTGTAGATTTTAAAATATACTTATTGTCTGAATTTACTTTATAAGCATAGCCGATATTATCCTGTCCATCTTTATCGGAAAATGTATTTATATCGTTATTAGAAACTGCTCCTTCCCAACTTACCTTTGATGTTTTGGAAACTAAATAATTCCCTCCCAATGTTGCCATTTGCCTAATTTTAGGAGTAGCCAGTAAAATTACAGGTTCATAATCTCCTTGAGGAACTCCAGCAATTGGAACTTGCCATTGATAAACTTTACCATTGGCTGTGCTTTGTATTTGTATATAATTCCCTTTATTAGCCCCCACAAAAGAAAACCCTAATTGATATTTTGCACTATCAGGATTAGTGGAATATACAAACACCGAATCATAAATTCCCAATGTATCCACCATTTTATACAGCACTAAATTCTCCGAAAATGAAGCCAAGCTAACATTAGGAACTATAGCTTCTTGCAAACTATCTCCAATATTAGATAATAACAACTTCTCGGCATCTGTTAAATCTTGCTGAAGCGGTTGATTTTTAGAATCTTGTTCAGAATAAACATTTAAGCTCAATTGTAATCTTTTATCCTGATATTCATTGCCAAAATAAATTAACGATCGCGCATAATTTTTGTCAGAATACTGGAACTCGGCAACTATACGTTTATCCTTAGTAATTAACCGTTTGGTGGTAAAAATTAATTCCGCAGTGTTGTAATCAATAATGTAATCAAATTCATTTCCCCTTTTCATTAATTGTCCGTCAATATATATTTTTTCCGTTCCTGATAATATGGTAATAAAGGCTTCATTTTCAGCTCCTCTTAATCGGTAAGGACCTTGATTTCCTTCGGTGGCAATAAACTTATTTCTAGCAAATTTACCTTTAGAAACTGCAGCACTGATTTTAGGTTTCATAACTCCATTTTTACCTGTTTTAAACTGCATTTCAAAACTCCCCCCCTGTACCCTTTTATTAAAATTCATAAAATAGCTGTCTGGTCTTTTTAGATAAAAATCACCTGCTGTAAGTCTCCATTGATCGCTGAACAACTGAATAAAAACCTTATCAAACTCTTGTAATTGCTGGGTATTTCCCTCTGCTTGTATGGGGATATTATCATCAGAGATAGATGCTAAAATACTTACTGTATTACTGACCTTTCCCGATAATTGTAAGTTTAAACTCGAGTTTACTGATAAATCTTGATTATTTCCAAATGCCACACCTCTAGAAATACTTCCACTTTTATTCAGCCCATTTAAATAGAAAATATCTTCATTTGAAGCAGAATATTCATAAGAAAATGGATTTTTAGAACTTTCACCTTGCTTTTCGACTTCAGCTATTTTTTTATGTTCAAAAGATTCCACAAAAGACAGAGGAAACACCCTATAAATAACTATTATTTCTTTCCCTATTAAGGTTTTTTCTTTAATGTGAATAAGAGATGAAACATAATCTATTTCATATTCATTTTTATCGATTGTCACCCCATTATACATCAACAATTCCGAATTAGGCACCATGCTTAGTGTGTCTAACAACAAAGAATCGGCACTTATAAATAATTGCTTTTTCCTTAAATTACTGAAATCTTGAGCTTTATACTGCTGGAGTAAAATAAGTACACTACCTAATAATATATAAAATGCTTTCCTCAAAAACAGTATCCTAAAAAATCTTGTATTGCTACAACATAATATTAACAAACAATTCTGTATCTAACAAAAATACAATTTGTTATGCAGCAACTATTATAACTATAAAAAGAGCTATTTATTAAATGAAAAATTTAATCGTACATTTAACCTATTCATTCAAAAAATTATTACTTTTATTCTGATAGTGGTTGCTAAATACAACAAAATGCTATTATTTAAGTAATATTAACCAACTTTAATTAGGATATTATTGGGTAATATTTATATTTGTAGATACAACGAATTTTTTAAAAGAATATGAAAAAATTAATTTATTTAATAATTGGTGCTGTAGTAACATTGTCTAGCTGTGGTGGAGACCAAAACGATAAGAATAACAATTCTAATCTTGCTAAAGGTGGTGTTCAATACGGTGGGGTTTTCAAATTAAATGAAACGTCAGATTTCACAAGTTTATACCCCTTAAATGCTACTACTTCAATTGAAACCGGTATCATTGTTCAAATTTACCAAGGTTTAGTTAAGTTAAATCAAGAAGACTTAAGCATAATACCTAGTCTTGCTGAAAAGTGGGATATGAACGAAGAAGCTACCTCTTTTACATTTCACATTAGAAAAGGAGTTTTCTTTCAAGATGACAAATGTTTTGAAGGGGGAAAAGGAAGAGAAGTGAAAGCGGCTGATTTTAAATATTGCTTTGATAAATTATGTGAAAGTAATCCTAATAATCAAATGTTTTGGTTATTTAAGGACAAAGTAAAAGGCGCTAACGCTTATCATGAATCTACAAAGAATAAGCAACCTTTAGAGGGTGGAGTTGAAGGAATTAAGGTAATTGATGATTACACCTTACAAATTGATTTGGAATATTCATTTGCAGGTTTTTTAAATATTGTTAGTCACCCTGCTTGTTTTCTTTATCCTCAAGAAGCACTTGACACCTATGCTGATGACATGAGAATTAATTGCGTAGGAACAGGCCCTTTTAAATTGAAAAAAATAAAAGACTCTGAAACTGCAATTTTAGAAAGAAACCCGAATTATTGGGAAATCGATAAGTACGGAAATCAATTACCTTATTTAGATGGCATCAAGATTTCTTTTAACAAAGAGAAAAAAGCAGAATTATTAGAATTCAAAAAAGGAAACTTGGATATGGTTTTCCGATTACCTGTTGAAATGATTAGCTTAGTAGTTGGTGAATTGAGAGATGCTAAGAAAGGAGGGAATATTTCTTATGTGATGCAAGTTGTTCCTGCACTAAGTGTTTACTACTTAGGTTTCCAACACAAACTACCTCCTTTTGATAATGTAGATGTTCGAAAAGCTTTTAACTATGCTATTGACAAGGAATCTATAGCCACTTATACGTTACAAGGAGAAGGTAGACCAGCAATGAATGGATTTATTCCTCCATTTAAAGGATATGATAGTGATGGGGTAAAGGGGTATGAATTTTCTCCCGAAAAAGCAAAAGAACACTTAGCTAAAGCAGGTTATAAAAATGGTGAAGGATTCCCTGAAATTTCTTTGTTAATTAACCCAGGTGGTGGAGATAGAAATGTTCAAATTTCAGAAGTAGTGCAAAAAATGTTAAGCGAAAACCTAGGCATCTCAGTAAAAGTTGAACAAATGCAATTTGGTCAAGCACTTGAAGCTATAGAAACAGGAAAAGCTTTGTTTTGGAGAGCTGGATGGATTGCTGATTACCCAGATCCTGAAAATTTCTTAAACTTACTACATGGTAAAATTGTACCTGAGGAATTGTCTAAAAAATCATACATCAATACAATGAGATATCAAAGTACTGAGTTTGATTCAATATTCAATTTAGCCCTTAGAGAAGTTGATAAAGCAAAGCGCTACGAATTGTTTAGACAGGCTGATCAGCTACAAGTTGATGATGCTGCTACCTTACCTTTACTTTATGATGAAAACACAAGGTTATTACAGGTATATGTTAAAAATTTCCCATCTAATGCAATGGAATATAGAGACTTTACGAGAGTATACTTCGATCATGAAGAAGAATAAATAATCTCATTATTTTATATAAAAAACATCCCGATTTTTATCTGGATGTTTTTTTTTGAGTAAAAAACAAAACTCACTCTTTTTAATGAGTAAAAAGAATACATGTATAAAGAATAACTTGCTTAATTACCTAGCAAGAATATTTTCTTTAATTTTTGTCTTAACAACATTATCGTTTCTCCCAAATAAAAATATTAACGCTCAACTATTAGAAATTAACAAACCTTTGTTTAGTGACGAGCCTTTTTTCAACTCCCTTTTTATTCAAGAAAATAAAATAAAATCTATTACAGGATCAAGGTCTTCAAAAAAAATACAGGATATTATTAGAAGTAAAGGACTTGACTTTTATTACGAATTTAACGAGAAAGGTAACCTTTCTAAACAAATTGCCACTTTTTTGATAAATGGAGTAAATAAAGACACTAACATTATTACTTATGAATATAACAACACTGGTAGTTTAGTGCTAAAACGAAAAAGTGATAACTATGGTTTCTACTCCTATCATTATCAACTAGATTCTTTAAATCGAATCATTAAACAAACATATAATAGAGAGGAAAATATTTATGCCTGTAAAGGTTCTTTTAAACTATGCCAACAGTATAAAATTTCTAGCGACAGTTTCTCTTATAAAAAAATTGATACCACTCAAATCAAAAAGATTTTTTACAATAATTACGGAAAACCATTCAAACAACAGATGCGTTATTATGATGAGTTTGATTATCTTACTGAAGAATATACCAAATTCATTATTGGAAATAAAAAATCAAGAATAAAGTATCACTATGATGAAAATGGAAGATTAATTAAACAAGATCACCACTCCTACCTCACAGAAAACAACAAGATAACTACAACATATGAATATGATAATTATGGGAATATCTTATTCATTAAAACATACAATAACGAACAACACACCACCACAAAACAGTTTCTTTACGACAAGAAAACAATGTTGCTAACTGCGCAACTAATTCAAGATATCGCATCTGAATTTATTCAAATAGTACAATACGAATATACCTTCTATGATGAACCTAATCAAACGAAAATTAAGTAATGTAATAAGGCGAAATCATTAAATAAACAATTACTCCTGAAACAGCAACATACAACCATAAAGGAAAAGTTATTTTAGCTATTTTTCGATGTCGATCAAATTGTGTGGTCAATGCTCGAACATAAGTAATAAGTACTAAGGGAATAATAACTACCGAAAGTACAATGTGAGAAATTAGTACAGTATAGTAGACTCCTTTTAAATACCCCTCACCACCATAAGGTGTAGGGTCCGATGTCATATGATAGGCTATATACATCACTAAAAAAAGTATAGAACATAACAAACTAACTTTCATTAGGCGCTCATGTAATACTCTATTGTTTTTTTTTATCGCTACTACAGCAACCACTAATAAAACAGCTGTTAAGCCATTAATAGAAGCGTAAATTGGGGGTAAAAAACTTAACGATTGAACATTAGGAATACGAATGCTAAATAATGATGCTACTGCCAAAGGCAATATAATAGAAACAACAACAACGAACAACTTATACTGACGATGAGATGTCATTAAAAAGAAATCATTTTATCTATCAACAAGATCGCTAAAGAACCTATCAAATATAAATAAGACATCAGCATAATTCGAAGTGCGTACTTATCATCATTTGTTTGAATGAGCTTAATTGCAGGATAAACCATCATTAAAGAAAACACAAGCAACCCAACAGTGGTAATTCTTGTTGAAATAGCAAACCATTCTGGGATTATACTTACAACTAATAAAGCAAACGCACTCATAAATAAAATAAAAGCAGAAACTTTATTCTTTTTATTAAAAGGCAACATCTTAAAACCCGCTTTTTGATAATCATCATTTACTCTCCATGCAATTGCCCAAAAATGGGGAAATTGCCATACAAACTGAATAAAAAATAATATTCCTGCTCCTAAACTAAAACTTCCTGTTGCAGCTACCCATCCTAGCATTGGTGGGATTGCTCCTGGAAAAGCACCAACAAAAACTGAAAAAGGAGTTATTCTTTTTAAAGGAGTGTAAATTACAGCATACATAAATATTGCAAGAGCACCTAAAACCCCGCTTAAAGGATTAAGAAATAACCACAAAATTGAAACCCCTAAAACTCCAATTACAGAAGAAACCCATGCCGTTTCTGTAACACTTAATTTATTTAAAGGTAATGGACGGCCTTTAGTTCGATCCATTAATTTATCATGGTTCTTCTCTATAATTTGATTAAATGCATTTGATGCTCCGGTTACCAAAAAACCACCGAGAACTAAAAAAACTACTTCTCCAACATTGTATGAAGTTGCTCCAATAAAATAACCAAATACTGCAGAAATTACCACAAAAGAAGTCAACCTTAACTTAAAAAGTTGCGCATAACACTTTAGCTTTTCACTAAAATTGGTAACGGATATTTCGCTTGCTTTTGCTATAGACATAAGATGCTTTTCATCACTCTCCGACAAATATAAAAAATCGACACAACATTTTAAAATTTGAATGAACATACTCCTATATTATTTTAATAACCGGTAAGCTCATTTTTTTATTTATTGAGCTACTACATACACATTAAATAGCTAAATTTGACGGTTATTAAGTCAATATGGCAGAAATGCGTTATTGGTTAACTTTTTGACCAAAGCGAGTAACTCAATTATAATAAGAATGTCAGTAGAAGGAATATTAGGTAAAGTTTTAAAAACTTTTTTAGGAAATAAAACAGATCGAGATATTAAAGAACTATCTCCAATCATTGATGGTGTTGCTGAAGTTTATACCAACTTAACAACATTGAGTAACGATGAATTAAGAGCTAAGACCAGCGAATTCAAACAAATAATAGCCAAAAAAACCAAAGCAAATGATGATGAAGTTGCTAATCTGAAAGAAAAAATAGAAACCAATACTAGTCTGTCTATTGGTGAAAAAGAAAAGATATACGACCAAATTGATGATTTAGAAAAAGAAACACTCAATTTAATTGAAGAAGTTCTTGAAGAAATTCAACCACAAGCATTTGCTGTGATTAAAGAGACCGCTAAACGTTTTACAGAAAATGAAACCATTGAAGTAACTGCAACCGATATGGATAAAGATATTGCTGCAGAAAGAGAAAGCGTTGTAATTAACAATAATAAAGCTACCTATTATAACAAGTGGTTAGCAGCTGGAAGTGAAGTGAAATGGGAAATGATTCATTATGATGTTCAACTGATCGGTGGATCAGTTTTACACCAAGGTAAAGTAGCCGAAATGATGACTGGAGAAGGAAAAACATTAGTTGCTACCTTACCCATTTATTTAAATGCTTTAGCAGGAAGAGGAGTACACTTGGTTACTGTTAACGATTACTTAGCCAAGAGAGATTCTGAATGGATGGCCCCAATATTTGAGTTTCATGGATTAACTGTTGACTGTATTGACAAGCACCAACCAAATTCTCCAGAAAGAAGAAATGCTTATTTAGCAGATATCACTTATGGCACCAATAATGAATTTGGGTTTGATTACTTGAGAGATAACATGGCTAGATCTCCTGAAGATTTAGTACAACGCAAACACCACTTCGCTATAGTTGATGAAGTTGATTCTGTTTTAATTGATGACGCTCGTACACCTTTAATTATATCTGGACCTACTCCCAAAGGAGATATCCACGAATTTCATGAATTAAGACCTAGAGTTGAAAAACTATTTGCTGCACAAAAAAAATATTTAACTACCACTCTTGCTGATGCTAAAAAATTACTAGCTCCAATAATTGATGGTGAAAAAATCAGTAAAGAAGATCAAGAAAATGGTGGCTTATCTCTATTAAGATCTCACAGGGGGTTACCTAAAAATAAAGCATTAATTAAATTCTTAAGTGAGCAAGGAATTAAGGCTGCACTTCAGAAAACGGAGAATTACTATATGCAAGATCAAAATAAAGAGATGCCCAAAGTGGACGAAGAGCTTTATTTTGTAATTGATGAAAAAACAAACTCTGTAGAACTAACAGAAAAAGGAGTTGATCTTATAACAGGGTCTGGTGATGATGCAGATTTCTTTGTGATGCCTGATATTGGTAATGAAGTTGCTGAAATAGAAAAATCAAACCTTCCTGAAAAAGAAAAATTAGTTAAGAAAGAAAAAATGATTCAGAATTATTCTGTGAAAGCGGAAAGAATTCACACCATCAACCAATTACTAAAAGCTTATACCATGTTTGAAAAAGATGTGGAATATGTAGTAATGGACAACAAAGTAAAAATTGTTGATGAGCAGACTGGTCGTATCATGGATGGAAGAAGGTATTCTGACGGATTGCACCAAGCTATTGAAGCAAAAGAAAATGTTACTGTTGAAGCAGCTACCCAAACTTATGCTACAGTAACACTGCAAAATTACTTTAGAATGTATCACAAATTAGCTGGTATGACAGGTACTGCAGAAACTGAATCACAAGAGTTGTGGGACATTTATAAGTTAGACGTGGTAATTATTCCTACTAATAGACCTATACAAAGAGATGACCGTGAAGATTTAGTCTATAAAACTACCCGTGAAAAATATACTGCTGTAATCGATGAGATTGTTAAACTAGTTAATGAAGATAGACCTGTTTTAGTTGGAACAACCTCTGTTGAGATTTCAGAATTGTTAAGTAGAATGTTAAAGATGAAAGGTATTCAACACAATGTGTTGAATGCAAAATTACATCAACGAGAAGCAGAGATTGTAGCTACAGCAGGTCATGCTAAAGCAGTTACAATAGCAACCAATATGGCTGGTAGGGGTACCGATATTAAATTAACAGACGAAGTGAAAAATGCTGGTGGTTTAGCAATTATAGGTACTGAAAGACATGATTCAAGGCGTGTAGATAGACAATTGAGAGGTCGTGCTGGTCGTCAAGGAGATCCAGGGTCTTCCCAATTTTTTGTTTCTCTAGAAGATAATTTGATGCGTCTGTTTAATTCAGAACGAATCATAAAGTTGATGGATAGAATGGGACTGGAAGAAGGAGAAGTAATTCAACACTCCATGGTAACCAAATCTATTGAACGCGCTCAGAAAAAAGTCGAAGAGAACAACTTTGGTATTAGAAAAAGATTACTTGAGTATGACGATATTATGAACTCTCAAAGAGAAGTGGTTTATACCAAAAGAAGAAATGCGCTGTATGGTGAAAGAATGGGAGTAGAAGTTTCTAATATGATTTACGACATCTGCGAATCGTTAGTGGAAGAATACCAAAGCTATGCTGATTTTGATGGATTTAAGTTAGAGTTAATTCGTTTACTATCAATAGAAAGCCCTCTTTCTGAAAAAGAATTCTTAGAAGGAAATACTATTGAATTAATTGAAGAACTACATGAAAAAGCAGTGCAACATTACACCAGTAAGTCTGAACTAATTAGTCAAATGGCTTATCCAGTTATTAAAGATGTTTATGATAACCAAGGAGCACAATACGAAAATATTTTAGTTCCAATTACCGATGGAATTAAAACAATAAACGTATCAACCCCTTTAGAAAAAACTTGCCAAACAGAAGGGAAAGAATTGGTTAAATCTGTCGAAAAGAATGTCATCCTAGCAATGATTGATGAGGATTGGAAAGAGCACCTTCGTGAAATGGACGAATTAAAACAATCTGTTCAAAATGCTGTTCACGAGCAAAAAGACCCTTTATTAATTTACAAATTTGAAGCTTTTAAATTGTTTAATAGTGCTCTACTGAAAATCAATAAAGAAGCTGGTAGCTTCTTAATGAAGTGTGGGTTACCTCAACAACAAAATGGAACAATTGAAACGCAACAAGAGCAAGTTCATCAAAAAGCAGATATGAGCCAATTAGAAACAAGTCGTCCTGAAGCAGTTAGAGCTCAACAAGCTGCTGGAGGGAATGTAGATGCTCCTGCTGCACCTCCTCAAAAAACACAACCAGTTCGTGTAGAAAAAAAGGTAGGAAGAAATGAGCCTTGTCCTTGTGGTAGTGGTAAAAAATACAAACAATGCCATGGAAAATTAAGTTAACTCTTTACTAAATTTTCTCACGATTAAACGGTTAAACTTCATACTCTTTACTTTAGCATGTGTTTGTTATACAACCATTAATGCTCAGATTAAACATAAGCGAAAATCTTTTTTAGAAACAGAATATACCGCTGGAAAAATTATCCCCAGTTATAAAGATACTTTTCCAAACACTTCACTTCAACAAGGTATAGCTATTAACATCGGTTCTATCAATATAGATACAACTAGCTGGGCAAAATACTATAACTTTTCAGAAGCTGGTTTAATGTTTCTCTATTCTAATTTTGGTAACAACAAGGTTTTTGGTCATCAATTTGGAGTAGTTCCGTATGTAGTTTTCCCTGTTTTTAATAAAGCTAAAGCTGATTATAAACTAAAGTTAGGGCTTGGGTTAGCTTATTTTACCACTTCATTCGACAGTACATCAAACACTGCTAATCAGCTTGTCGGGGCACCTTTTTCATGGGATTTTAAACTCTTTCTTTACAGGAGTATGTATTCCTCCCCCAACTTCAACTTATTTTTAGGTGGTGGATTATCTCATGAATCCAACGGGCATATTCAAATGCCTAACATGGGGATAAACTCTATCTTGTTAAGTTTAAAAGGCCAATTCTATACCAACAACAACCCTTATAACCTTCCTGCTAGAATTAAAGGAAGAAATCATGCTTCAAAAAAGATGTTTATCTATAAGAGGGAAGGATTAGGCATTCATGAACAAAGTCCTAGTGAAGGTCCAAAAATAGGACGAAAAAAACCTGTATATGCTACTTCTATAGGGCTAGGATATACCTATAACAACCATTTAAAATTAAGAACTGGTTTAACGTATAAATATTATCAACAATTTAATACTCACCTGAGAGAAGTCGATGTTGAAGGCTTAAGTGATCACCCCAATATAAATGCTTCCGCGGTAGTTTTTTATGTTGGAAATGAATTTTTAATGAGCCATTTTAGTATAGATACCGAACTAGGTGTCAACTTATTTAAACCCTTTTATAACAAATTTCACCCTAGTAACAAAGTAGGCCCTACTTTGTTGAAGGTTTTTGCTACTCGATTAGGAATCAATGCCTATTTATTTAACACCAACAAACTCCCACCTCACAACTTTTTTATTGGGGGTACCCTCAATGCCAATTTAGCTAAAGCTGATTTTACAGAATTGAGTATTGGTTACACGTATCAATTTAAATAAAGATGTTCTCTAAATTATTAATTTTACTCCTTCTCAACTTCAATTGATAACGTGAATTATAAAGTTCCTCATAGATATAAATTACTAGTAGCATTTGCAACAGTATTCTTGATCCTTTCTACATTAACTAGAATTGCTTTTTATGTTTGGTCTTTCGAAGAAATTGATTTTTCAACTATTAGCCTGATAAAAATTATTTTTGTTGGATTGTTTTTTGACATTGGGACCATATCTTATTTCTTGCTCCCCTATATTTTATACCTATTATTTATACCTAATAAATTCATAGGTGGATCGTTTGACAAAATAATAACCCACTTTGCCTATTCTGTTGGTCTTATTACTTTTGTTTTTACCACTTTTGCTGAATTTACTTTTTGGGATGAGTTCAAGAATCGATTTAACTTTATCTCTGTAGATTATTTAATCTATACAAATGAAGTTGTTCAAAACATCAACCAATCATACAATGTTCCCATTTCACTAACTGTTATCCTAGGGATTGTTTTTCTAATAATTTATCTGTCGCATAAAAAACAATATTATTATAAAACATTTTATACTCAAATCTCCTTCAAAGAAAAAATACCTTTTGCATTACTCATTATATTTATTGTTGGTTTTTTTACTATGTTCATTAAAAATGATAATGCTGAATGGTCTAACAATCGCTATGAGAATGAATTAAGTAAAGCTGGTATCTATTCCTTCTTTGCTGCCTTTAAAAACAATGAATTAAGTTTTACAGATTTTTACCTTACAAAAGATACTGATGTTGTTTTTAGGGAAGTTAAACAGCACGTAATTACTGAAGATAATCAATTAGTCTCAACCAATAAATATAGCTTTAAAAGAAATATTTCCAACGAAGGAAAAGAGTTAAATCCCAATGTTATCTTTATTTGTATAGAAAGTTTTAGTGCTAACTTTCTTAAACGATATGGATATCCATATAGTGCTATTACCCCACATTTTGATCAACTAATTAAAGAAAGTATTTCTTTCACTAACCTTTATGCTACAGGAACAAGAACAGTTAGAGGGATGGAAGCCATTACTTTATCCATACCTCCATCACCAGGAAGAAGTATAGTAAAAAGAGATAACAATACAGGTTTATTTAATATTGGAACCATCTTTAAAGAGAAAGGATACAAAAATGTCTTCTTTTATGGTGGTGATGGCTATTTCGATAACATGAACAACTTTTTTGGGGGTAACGGATTTGACATTGTGGATAGAGGTAGAGGCTATTTGATGGGGGATGATTTTACATCAAAAAGAACAAATATTGAAGATGATGAAGTAACTTTTGAAAATGCTTGGGGAGTATGTGATGAAGACATCTACCGTAAGGTTTTAAAAGAGGCCGATAAAAACTATAACAACCAACAATTGTTCTTTAATTTCATCATGACCACTTCCAATCATCGCCCATATACTTACCCTGAAAATAAAGTATCCATTCCTTCAGGTCGCGGAAGAGATGGAGCTATTGAGTACACAGATTTTGCACTTCATGATTTTCTAGAAAAAGCTAAGAAAAAACCATGGTTTGATAACACTATTTTTGTTGTTATGGCTGACCACTGCGCTTCAAGTGCGGGGAAGCAAGCACTCAATATATCTAAGTATCATATTCCAGCTTTAATTTATAATTTAAAAAATAAAGACCCTCAAGAAATAAACAAACTTTGTTCTCAAATAGATTTCTTTCCTACATTATTTGGTTACTTAAACTGGAGTTATACCTCTCAATTGTTAGGGAGAGATATCTCAAATATTAGTTCTGAAGAAGAGTTTACTTTTATTGCTAATTACAGAAAAATGGGCTTGTTAAAAAATGATCATTTAACTGTACTTAATGAACAAAAATCTGCTAATTATTATCGATGGTATAAAGATGATAATTTATTAAAAGATATGCCTATGGATTCTTTGATGCTCAATCAAACAATATCTTACTACCAAGTATCTAATTACCTCTACCAAAACAACCTTTTAAAGGTTGAAAAATAACCCTATAGAATACGTAACTAAAAGCAGTGATCTACGTAAATATACCTACCTTTTTTAGTGATTGCTTATTCTTTATCTTCTATAAATAGGGGCTAGTCGAAATTATGAGTTGAAATTCTTATAATCTTGCTAACTTTCTTCTTATAGTAGAAATGAATTTTTTATTGGTTTTGCGTTTATGAATAACATATTAAAATTATCCTTCCTGTATATCAAGTGGTTAGCTGTTCTATTTTTTATTTTTACAGCTAGATACGCTGCTTCTCAAGATATTGGAATACTGTCCTCATCCAGCCCTAATTCTGGTTGTGAGCTTGCTAACAATGAGTTAGTTACTGTTATAATATTTAATTTTGGTGGTTCTTATAGTGGTTCTTTTGATGTGAGTTATAAGATTAATGGGAATACTCCCGTTACGGAAACGATAACCCTTTCTCCTTTCCCTGCCACCTCTTCTTTTTCATATACTTTTACAACTCCTGCTGATTTATCAACGGCTAACACTTATAATTTCAATTTTTACACTAACCTGATTGGTGATATCAATAATAGCAATGACACCCTAAACAACATCTCTATAGTTTCAGACACACTTTCTTATGGAGGAATTCTGAATACCAGTCAATCTTTATGTATTTCTGGAAATAGTGGCTCATTAACCCTAAATTCTCATATTGGTAATATCCTATTTTGGGAATCTTCAACCAATGGAGGTAGCAGTTGGAATAATATAGCAAATACTACTTCTTCAGAAAACTACCTCAATTTAACACAAGAAACTTGGTATCGGGCAATTGTTGAGAACGGGTTTTGTCCTCAAGTGGAAAAAACGGTGAAAGTGACCACCAGTTAACGTTTTAAACTGACCATGTAAATTCGGTTGAAAGTGAGCAGTAAAAACGGAGTAAATTGACCACCTAAAATAAGAGGAATAATTATTAG
>Ga0114931_10000847_pt1 | contig 38396 bp, 63 predicted proteins | sample 2SBtaG_FD_89579 | JGI IMG/M metagenome (GOLD analysis project Ga0114931, IMG submission 89579) | Deep subsurface microbial communities from Kolumbo volcano to uncover new lineages of life (NeLLi) - 2SBTROV14_V59a metaG | ecosystem: Environmental > Aquatic > Marine > Volcanic | place: Kolumbo... | reverse complement strand
ATGCTAGTCATGCACAAGCTGGATTAAGTGGCGACAGCTGGTTCAAAATTGAACGAATGTTCGAATCGGATGCGGCGGCATAATGGCATACTCTACACCTACGAGATTCAGTCACGGAGATCAAACAATCTCTGCGGCAAATATGAACATTTTTTCTGATGACCTTACCATACTGAATGCAATTTTAGTTGGGGAAAATTGGGCCGTAAAGGGAGGTGAGTCTGGGACAACGTTCAGTTTTATAAATCTTTGGCGTTATTTGTGGTTCCAAGCTCTTTCTTCTGGAACAGTAGTACTTTCCGATCCCTCCGGTGTGGGCTCTAATGTTACGTTGGGAAGTGACGATACACAAATGTCTGTTTACGATCTGTCTTCTATTTCATGGCTTACTTCCGGTCAGGTCTATGAAGTCACTGGCGCAAAATACGCCGTTGAGGATAGTACAGGCTAATGGCAAAAAACGAACTTGATCGTATTATCGATACCCCAGAAACTGCTGATGCTACTCGTTCAAGTATGTATACTTCTGGAAGTAGTTCAAGTACAGCTGCTCTAAACAACCACACGCATTCAGCAGTTGCAGGTGATGGAGGAAATTCTCTCACAGCTACGACAACGACGTGGAATTTTCTTTTAGATGCTGTTACCACTGCTACTATCCAAGCTGCATTGGATCAGTTAGATAGCTACGGAATGTTTGTTAAAACAACTGTTTCAAGTGGTGCGACTCTAACAGTTCCAGATGGATACCAGCAACTTGTGTTTGGCCCGTATACAATTGACGGCGACGTAGTTTTGAATGGAGACTTAATCATCTTATGAGCGGAACAGTCGTTCTTACTAAAACTGATACCCCCACAGCGCCTGGAAGTGGCCAAGTCGCTTTAAGTTTCCCCGCAACAGAAGTAGATCAATTACGGTGGGTAGATCTTGCGGGATCAACAAACACAATTTCAGGAAGCGCAACGTTACAAAACGTTTGTGTATTTGAAGGGTCTGTTGTAACCTCAGGAGGAGAAGTTGTATGGCAGAGTTAAATACAGTTGCAATAGCACTATTATCATCCACCACCGGTGTGGATATGAAGACACCGGCAAATACCACACTTTATACAGTTCCACCTGGTAAAGTGCTTTACTTACAAGCAGTTGTTGTTCGTGATCCATCAGCATCATTAGCGGGTGGAACTAGTTACTCGTTTACGAACTTTCTACAAACGGTAGACCTTTCTAGTCTTACAACGCCAGGTACTGACTACGTTGTTCTAGGCGGAAATAATGCTAAGTATACAGAAACAGCTGCTGGCACTGCCATTGAAATTACAGTAACGACTGGATCAACAGCTGCTTGTACTGCAACGGTCGATGTTTTTGGGTACCTGGTTTAAAGATATGCGAACATTGCTTTCTGCGCATCTTATCCCGCTTCACTGGGGACCTGAAGATGCTTACCAACTAAGTCGCATCAAGCCCCGCAGTGTGAAGTGTGTCAATCAGCTTGATGGACGAATGCATGAATTGCAAACACTTTCACCTAACAGCGTGTTCGTTTATCGGGATCATCCGAAGAGCGAGGAACACGACTCAATGTTTCATGATCCTCGAGGAACCGGAATACGTCATGCAAATGATTGGGCTGAAAAATTCAGTCGTTGGAACCATTCTGCCCCAGACGTACAGAAAATCGTTCTTGGTATTAACGAGCCGCATGTTTGGGATCCTGGCGGTGTTGAAATTACCACCCTTTATACGGTAGCGTTTTTAGACAGGCTTACCGAACATGGTATTCGAGGAGGCGCATTAAACTTTTCTGTCGGTTGGCCTGCTAATACAGGTAAAGATACTCCGCCGAATTGGGAACCGTATGAACCAGTAAGAGACGCCATTCTAAGAGGTAATCATGTTTTATTTGTACATGAATACTGGCCGCACGAGGGACCTGGATTTCGGTGGAGTTGGCTAGCTGGTCGAGTATTGCAATGTCCGTGGAACGTTCCGATTATCGTGGGTGAATGTGGCATGGAGGAACGAGTCAAGCCTGTGAACTTACCGCCAGAAAAGTGGGGTTGGCAGGGTTGGCTTTCGCAAGGAGAATATCTTTCCCAGTTGCTTGAATACGAGTCAGCAATGGCGACTGATCCGCGTGTTCACTCGTTACAAGTCTTTACATGGGACTTTTCCAATCCTTATGGATCATTGGACATTCGCCCGCTCTTAGACAAGCTTCCAGCAAATAGTAGTTGGGACAACGCACTCGTTACACCTGTGAAACCCCCACGGCCAGATCCAGATTTCGAAGAACGTTTGCTAGCCGCGGGTGAGAAAGCTTTAGCAATTCAATTCAATCCCGATGCTGCGTTACAAAAGGAAATCTCTGCTGACCGGTTTTCGCCAAATAGTAATGTATTTCCATTCGACGATTTTGTAGCTCAACGAGCTGAAGACTTGAAAGATGGTAGAGTACGAGTCTACTACGTTTCGCCCCAGAACTGGGGAGACGTGCGTTGGGTACAACGAAAATAGTCCAACGTTACTGCGGGGGCGCATCCGGGATGCAGCGAGACTCATGACTTCGCTTAGGCAGGTTCGACTCCTGCCCCCGCTACCATCTCGAGATTCACAATGTTCCCACAGCTGCATGCAAATCTGAAAACTCTGGAAGATCGTATTAAGGAGCTAGACAGCCAGTTTCTAGATGGGATCTATGACGCAGAAACTGTAGAAGAATTCGTTCAGCTTACTGAACAAGTTCGAGAATTGCGACAGCTACTAACTCTGGCTGACAGTTTGATTGTTTCTGGGTGGTCAGATCGCCAGCGATTGATATTTGCACTTCTTGCATTGGCTTTGTCAATTGCTACATTTTGGATGACATAATGCTAACAACTATAGTTGCACTGGGTGTCGTTATTGTTGGAATTGGCATCTCCATTGAGATGTTCAACAGAGGTCGGCAACAGTTCGCAGGACTTCTCAGCAGCTGGGCTGTCTACTTACTGTTGATTGAAGTTTGGCAAGTTCAGATTTGGAAGATCGCCCTACTAATTTTGCTCTTACTTGTCGAAGGAATTGTCCTATGGCAATTTACACGAGGGAAGAATGGACACCGATTTTGAATTCCGTCTGCTGATTGTTGCTGGATCACAAACAGACATTTCTGCTTCGCATGAGTTTCTTACGCTGAGTCGCTTAGTACGAACTCAGATCGTGTCTGGGGTTGTGACTTATGACATGCTTTTTAATACTTGCCTACGAGACGGCCCTTTTGACGGTCTTTACATTTTGGGCGAAAATCAATTAGCAACTCCAAAAGCTAGTGATCGGATAATGCTTTCAGACACTACTTATCTAGAGCAACATCAAATCGCTGGTTTAGTACAAGCTTCTCCACACCTGCGTCTTTTGTTCTTAAACGCATGTGACACTGCCCGTGTGGGTACTTATGTAATTCAGAATACTGATTTAGAAGCTGTTATCTATACAACAGAAATAATTCTAGATAAATCAGCTTGGGAGGTTCCCGAGCGATTTTTTAGGGCAGTTGTTACGCAAGGACGTTCTGGAAAAGTTGTGGATTTTAGAGCGGCTTATATTGAAGCAATTTCACCTCAACGAAATGGAGAGTACTCGATTATTACATTGAAGCCGATACTTGTAGAGATTGATTTCCTCGGAGAATTTAGAAGTATCAAAGCCCTACTGGCACAAATTCGCCAGGACATTCTGGAAGAGATCGCACCGATTGACATTCCCCATTCCGGCCATTGGTTGGCCGCTATTGGAATTTATAGTGCAACTATTATCGCTTTTGTACTTATGGTAATTGCACTGGCAAGAATGCTGCTGATAATTCCCTGATGGATATTACACTGTTAGAAATGATTTTCAGTCTAATTCGTTGGTTTACGTTTCATGTGATTACTGCAATCATTGGGATTGCCATTGTTCGTCATTGGATAGACCATCATTGGGCATTGGGAATCTTCATTATTATGGTGATCAACTTGATCGACTTCAATGTTGGAAACATACTAGGAATTCAAGCAGATGTCGGCATTAGATTCTTCTTAACTTCTTTGTCTACGCTTGTTTCTGTTGTATATACCATAGATCTTTTGGGGTATGCAATTACGCACTTTGTATACGACCAAAAACAAGCCGAAGTTAAAACTACCTGGTTTAAGCAACTTTACAAAATTCTTATTCAGTTATGGGAGAAACTTTATGCAATTTGATACTCTTTCGACTTTTCTTCAATGGCTCACTGTAAGTGGTGGAGGCGGAATGGCCTTAGCCTATTTTCTTGAGCGCCAAACGTCATTTGGAAAATTGCCGAGCAAAGTAAAGTTTTGGACTGTTCTTCTGATTTGCCTCCTAGTTCCGGTAGGGGCAGATTTTGCGCAAGGCCAAACTGATCCAAACTCTTTGTTCCTTGCAGCTCAAGCTGGCGTTCTTGCATTTGCAGCCAGTCAATGGGCTCATAATGGAGAAAAAACATATCACACTATGAACTAAGGTTACATCATTATCCGTACTTGAGTTCGTATTCCATTGCAACTACTCTAGGACTTTCTGACTCTGTTTCATCCATACAGTAGTCATAGATTTGAATAGCATCATGGGTTTCATCAAACTCATCTCCCCACCACATTCGTAGTAATTTTTCAACTCTGCCCGCAAGAATCTGTCGCTGTTCTTTTGTCATACTAACACGTCCCCGTGTGAGATTCGACCCAAATAGAACAAAAGCCTTTTTGAGGTCGTTGAAGAATCCAGTAGTTTTCAGGATAGTACAAACACGTGTTCCAACCATCTAGTAAACATTCTTGCGCATGTTTATCCATAAGGGCAGTAACATATTCACGATCTGTGCCACATGCGACAGTTGTTTTATCACCTTCTGTGATTTGCTCATAAAGAACAAAATACTGTTCTGGTAACTTAACAATTTCTAAGACGTCAAGCAATGCTACGCACAGGGTATGTGCAACAACTTCTGGTGACTTTGTTGTCAAGTTATTGGCGCCAGTTAAAAGAAGCATGAAGTTTAGTGCTTCTGGAGGGATGTTTGGAAGTATTTGAAGTGTTTCGTTTATAAGTCGCCAAATAGCATTTAGGTCCGTAGACCATGCGGGGCAGAGACGGCCGCAAAACAAGCGCTGACTTCCATCTTCAGTGCGGCCTAAAATTATGGTGTTACCGTCTTCACCACAACTACCTGCCTTCAGCTTAACAAGAAAGGGCCTAAAACCAGATCCAGTGTCAACTGACATGCGATCCATACGCAAAATTTTTTGCGCAATACGAGTCTCTAACGCATCATTACTCATTGTCTCTGTCATGCTCACTCCTTTGTAGTCGATGAAGGGTTGCTTGCGTTTCAGCTACGTCATCGGCATATGAACCGGCGCAGAGAATTGCCATCATTATAAGACCGAAAAACACTCCTCCCATGAATAATAAAATAAGACCCATTGTTTCAAACCCTTTCAGTACGTTATTCAAAGAACTCGCGGTAAACAGCTAGTGCTACTCGGCTACGAAACGCTAAGTCTTCTTTCTTAAGAGCATCGGGAAATCCTGTGCTCTGGTTTAGATGTAGCATTTTAGCAAGCTCCCAAGCATTACGGTAGACAAGCTCGAATTTTCGAAGCTGCTTCTTAGCTACTTGCCGTGCACGCTTCTTGATAATGCGTTTGTATCGGTTCCCAGTTTTTTCTTCGTTACTCCCACTCTTCGCAGCAATTCCATATGCTTGCATCATTTTTCCTCCTGTGTGGATAAGAGGAGAACCCATTGCTGGATTCTCCCCCCACAAACTACTTTCGTTTTCAGGTACGCTCCTTGTGTCGACGAGAACGACCTTTCCCCTTAACAAATCCCACACCTTTGCGAACATCAAGTTCACCGTCAGCGTGCATCTCTCGAACTGTGTCGATAATATCGAATGCAAATTCAAGAGATTCCTCATCAGAAACAATCCCCTGGTTAAAAAGTGTCGAAGGCAGTACTGGCTGACCCTTGCTAAGAGTTTTTCGGATTTGCCGTTCAACGTCAGTAATTCGTGGTCCCTTTAGAGGGTTTCCAAAGCTATGCATAATACGCTCCATTGGTACGATCGAATCGATTTCGATCTCTATCTATATTATACGCTTTTTTCCAACCAAAATCAATACGGAAAATCACGTAGACATCGGACTCATCAGGTTAATCGCAACGTAGGAAAGTTTTTCTGCTAGTTCAATACCCACTTCGCCAAGCTCGCCTCGCGAAGAACCTAAGAATACTAGTACTACGACCGGAATACCAAGTACAGTCGCTATGTTTTCTACGACAGAGAAGTTTGAGTTACGTCTCCCCCTTTCTAACAACGATATGTACGAAACCGAGAGATGTACTAAGTCAGCTAATTCAGATTGATCTAAACCTTTCTGAGTATGACAAAACTTAATTGCTTTTCCTATGTTCATACCTTAGGACCAAACTTTCTGCGGATTCGATCAAACTCTTTTGGAAGGGTTTCAAACAAATCCACACGGGTTTGGATGTTTGCTACGATGTACAAAGCAATAAGATTTTTGGTATACTTGGGCGAGAGTGTTTTAGCAACTCGACGACAGAGTTCGGTTGTAGGTGTTGGAATTGCTGTAACTCTAGCTGTCTGTAGAACACATACTTCGACAGAAGACAAAAGCATAAATGCGCATTGAGTCAGCTCTGTTTCAACTGAATGCTCTTTCGGTGTGTTACGGCGAAACTTTGTTTTGCGACGTAACTCAGCATCTAACGCTTCGGCTATTTCTGTGAAAGCAAATTCCAGGCAAGTTGTTCGATCCGGGATAGGAAAATAGGTTTGGGATTCTCGACGAAAATCCCAAACCATCCTATGTAACTGTGAGATGTCTACACGCAATGTTGAAGTCATGAGGTACTGCCAACTCCACACCCCGTGATTCGCGATAGGCGATTACATGGAATTGGAATGATCATGAAAATACTTGGCAGTGAAATCTCGTTCCAAGAAATCCAACTAGCACCTGCGCGTATTACGTTTCGAACAATGTATGACCAAGCAAAGCCCAACGACTGCCCCCACTTCGGGAAGAAGTTTGTTCGCCAGCGCCAGCCTCTCCAGATGGAAATAAACCAACGATTGCCGCACTCGGCGATTCTCATTGCAACGAATACATCTCCTGTTCGCAAATTACCCCAAACGTAGGCATTCGGATTGTTCAGCATTCGTTGTGTATATTGATTCAGGATGTGATGAGGTAATTCGTTACACGTAGGCCCTGTTAGCGGTGCAGCATAGCTTTGTGCGGGAAGCAAACTTAACACAAGCGTTATGAGCAATAGCATCAGAAACCGTCTTGGCTCAAACCAAGAGCACTTTGGGCCGGAAAAAAACATTCCTCCTTTCGGGGGCGCAAATTCTTGTTGGTTCAAACTCTTCTGCAGGGCATCGAATACTTCGTTACGGTTATTCATAGTTATCTTGCAATCTCCCAATCGTACCTCAATAACCAAGTTACGCTACCTTCCGTTCCGTCCGGGTCCATTGTTACTTTGAACATTCCCGTTCCAACAAGAAACACTTTGGCCCAGATGTCATGATCTGTGCTGGGTGTTGGAGCCAGGCCTTTCAAAGTTCTTCGCTGGTTTTCCGCAACTACTCTTTGTTGCGTAATCTTGAATTGGCCAAGTTCTCGCCCAGTTAATCGCCGTGTGGAAGCCATTGTTCTATCGCTCCTTTAGCTACTTTCGAAAACAGGTTATTTATCGGCAGTAGTCTCTCCTTCCGGATGGCGATCATCAAATGACTTCATCCAATCGGTTAGAATTGCTGTTGCTTGTCGTTTACCCAATTCGTTAAACATTTCTAGCATGAAAGGAACAGCGCCAAACATGTTAGTTGCTCCTGTTTCACGCAAGGAATCCAAAAAGACAAAGTACTTTTCATTGTTACTGTGTTCCATAACTCTTCTCCTTAGTAAGTGGAAGTTGTATCCCAATCGGCATAGATATCTTTGATTATTGATAGAAGTATACAGGCATTAAGCGTGGGCCACTGTGTTTTGAGATGTCTCAAAGCCGCTACAGGTGTTTCTTGTTTGAAGAATTCCTGGTCGATTTTGAATAGCATTGTTTGCGGTGGCCCAGACAAAGCCAAAATCTCAACAACTGTAGCCACATGCAAAATATCCAATTGCGTCTCAGAAAGGGAAAATTCGTTCAAAGCCCACAAGCTCAAACTACCCGGTTCTTTGTAGCTGTTTGGGAACAAATCTCGTTCCTCTGCAATACGACGAATTAAGTTGCCTATTCGTATGTTCTTACCACTGCCAGGTTTTCGAATCCATCCCAAGCTACGCAGCTCTTTGAAAAACTTTACCGCTCTTGGACGAGACCAAATTGGATCCGAAACAGAAGGCTCTACTCTAACACACCCATTGGGAAGAGAACGAAAAGAGCATTCTGCTTTTGTTTTCGGATCAAACAAAGTCTGCCACTCTCCGTACTTAATCCTTGGTTCTGAGTTCATGCGTATTTTCCTTTGCCCTAGTTGGGAAGCGTCGTGGTTGATGATCGCAGTCTACTTAACTTCTGGTATTGCTCGAGAAGCCAATCTGTTCCTTCTGCCTGTTCTCGTAGAAACTCGTTCTCTGCTTGTAAGACAGCATACGCTTCCATTAGTGAAATGTACTTGGTATGCAATCTTCGATAGGCATCTTGATTCGTAACCAATTTTGACCTCCTGGTAGTAAAGAATAACTCCATATCTATATTATAGCGGAATTACGGAGGTAAAATCAATACGTAATTTCAAGTAGACTTTTGTTGCAATAACACATCAATCTGCCGCTGTGGATGTGTTTCATGCACAAGCAACCTGTTGGCAAGGACAGATTCACTATTGGCCACAGTTCTGAGCCTATTAGAATCATCATTAGACCAGAAACGGCAAAACACGATTTTTTCCCATGTGCTAGTAACAAAGCCAAATTCTACGTCGGGATGGTTTATGTCCCCACAGGCGTGCGCTGGAACGTAAGCAATTTGTGTGCCAGGAGAAAAGGTCATTTGACTTCAGCCTCAGGTTCAGTATCTTGAGCTAGAAGCCAGGTTACTATAATTTTGAATGTCTCAGTGGCAGACAACTCAGGAAATTGTTCTCGTAACTGCGGACGCGCACTAAACATATCTGCACCCGAACTACGCAGTTTGTTGAGAAATTCTTCATGTTCCGGTAAAAGTTCCATCAGAGTCTTCTCCTTGTTGGTTGAAAATAGCTTCTTCTAAACGTACGATTCTTTCTAACACAGCAACTAAGTCAGTTGCCTGGGCAAATTTCCGGTTTTCCACAGGGGAGAGGTCTGGGGAAGGAGAAATTTTGGGCAGATGATTTCCGCAATACCAAACTCCTTGATGGAAAATAATCCCCATTTCACCACATGCGCAATTGCAGTTGTTCATCATTACTCCTCAATCTTCTAAATCTGTCAGCAAGGTATCGAGTTTTTGTAATGAGGCAAAAATTCTTTTCGCTGTATGTGTGGCGCATTGTACAGATCAACAGTCTCTAGCAGATTCTACTGCAAAAGATCAAATTTCTCCGTACAAATGCCGAAACATTCTTCGGCGAAGTTGACTTTTGCATCTGTTCTTTAGTAGAACGTTCTACTGCAACAGCAAAATCCGTCTGTAGCATTGCATGCGTACTGAGAGTTGCGCATCCTCAAAAGTTTCTTCAACAAACCGAATCTTCTTCAGCACTTCTTTTGGTCTCCTAGCACTTAGAAAAGTAACTTTGGTAGTCGTTTCTGTCTCGAACCCTTCAAACACTCTACAACGGTTACGTTAATGGGACGACGTGGTTGTTTCCACTGTTCAAACCAAACTTCCCACTGTACGTCCAACACCCAGCCACGAGAAATTAGGTTTGCTCTATCGTGGTCAGTTGCAACATCTACAACCAAATACGGACCCCATATTCGTTTATGGATACGTACGCACACTTTTCGTCCCATATCCACAGGGCGGAGCATGGCGACGTAGCCTTGACAGTGGGGGCAACTGTTTAGTTCAATTTGCCCCCAACGAATACGGTTACTAACTACTTTTTCAAAAACCCCCTTCCCATAATATGTCGCCTCCCCTGTAATTGGCAGTGGTGTAGGCAGTGGTGTAGGCGGTGTTGTAGGTACGGTTGTTGCCGTCATTACGACTAGAAACAAAGTGGTGAGAAACTGTTTCATTAGGTTACTTCAAACAGTCTCGTAGGGCAGACCACTCGGTTTTAGCTTGTTTCTGCAGTTCAATGAGAACATATTGTCTGAGAATTTTCCAGGTTCTTCTACTGCAAGTTTGCGTGTGTATAGCAAACTCTTCAAAAAAATACTGCATGAAATCGTCAACATCGAACACTATGTCAGTGTCCGTCATTGATGGTTGCCAATTAGCCAGAATTTTACCGGCCACAGCTTCGCAAAACTTTGTCCTACTGCTTGTTGTTTTCCATCTCATGAAATAAGTTCCTGTTTGGCGTGTTCTAGCAAACCGTCCCACTCATCTGTGGTTACTTCTAGGAATACTCTCAGTTCCCGGAAAATTTGTTTCTTGAGTGATGTCCACGTTGCCTGACTGCAGTACTCCACATCGTTGGCATATTCTGCTATGTAATAGTCCATCAGACCCTCAAAGTCTACAGATGCAGTTGCGTCTGGATAACGTTCCCTGTTCTCATCTAAGTACGTATTTATCACCCGCCAGGCCTGTATAGCAGCTGTTGCTATTCGCATGCAAAAGGCTTTTCGGTTACCGTACTTTTTCCAAACGAGTTTTTTCATCAAATGGTTCCCAACACATGACAAGTATTTGGATTTCCCGGAACGCTTTTAGGGGCTTCAAAAAGAATGTAGCCACTTATCAGAAGCGAATTGTGCCCCTATTCATAATAACCGAGGCCGCAATAGGCAACCTTTCGGTTTATTCGAGTTTCGCAGAAGTAGATTGAATTGGCCATCTTTTTGCCGGTTTCAGGTGACTGGGAGTCGGCTGGACTCGGCAAGGAATCCACAAGCGGTCTTCGCGTTGTGCGAGATCGTATCGATCCTGGCGTGGATCAGGCTGATAAATCACATCGGCAACTAGTAATGCTTTGAACGAAAATAACGTTGGACTGGGCCCGGAACCATCAAACTGATCAATCACAGGATCTCCGTAATACCCAGTTACCATTATGGCGTGTGGATTGTTGTAAAAGTCATCATCATACGAAGACGTTTTAATCCACAGGGGTGGTTGACGTTTGCAAGACATGGTGCCTCCTGAATGAAAAGTGAATTAGGTTATGGTCTATATTATAGAGGAATTGCGAAGGTAAAAGCAATACGGAAAATTATGTAGACTTTTGCAGGCGATCTTGCATCTTAGGGTTCGGTATCTCAATTTTTGCCCCCTCCACACGGCCTTGGTGGTAGCCGTTTTTGGAAACTCGGTAATTAGTGGGTACACGCATTCGCAAGTTCGGGAAAAAATCTCGCATACTTTTATTCAATACTTCCTGGTTTGTTTTTACCAGGGCGTAACGTGTTTGTGTAAGATCGGTTAGTTGCCTAGCTCGCTGCCTTTCAAGCCGTGTGGCAAGAGCGTCTGCAGCTCCGTTGAAAAATCCGTTAGTCCAACTTGTCTTGTTTTCTGATCCGTAGTATCTTGACCAGTGAAATGCGCATATGTTAGTTATCGATGCACATAGTATGTTAAAAGTAAGTTGGATAATTTTCTGGTTACGGTCTTCTGCAATTACGTAGGCATAACTTTGCTTTCTAATTATGACTATGTTGCCGAAGTTTGCCTGAGCCACTGCTTGGGCTAAGTTTCTGCGCCAGGTAATAAGGTGATTTGTTGGTGCTCCCAGTTGTATCTTAACCTTTGTAAATGCACTTGCTCCAGGAATTGGTTTTGATGCTTCCAACTCTAACTCTGTGATATTGTATTGGAAGCATAATTCCTGAGCCTTCATTGCAAAGGCCTCTGCTTCAGCCATTATCGTTGCACTTTCGGCCATTGCTCGTAACTTTTGAATTTTGCTAATGATTGACATGAACGTTCCTTTCGTGTTGACTAGTAATTACTAACTAGTAACTAGTAATTAGTAACTAGTAACTAGTAATTAGTAACTAGTAACTAGTAATTAGGCTCAGATGATGATATCATTAGGCCCAGATGATGTCGGGGTCATCAGAATCGCGGTTTAGTTTCGGCGTGTGTGGTAGTGTTGTGCGAATTTGTGTCTCCTTAAGTTTGACTAGTAGGTTTTGAGTTTGCTTGCTTGTCGGCAAGGCTGCAATAGCCTTTAGCAAAAGTGAGAGTTCTGCACGGTTAAGTTGTAATTGCATCATTAGGTTCCTTTGGTTCTGGAAGTTCTTGTGGTCCAAAAAGAATTAGGCCGTCTCGCATAGATGGATTTGCATAGCCGATTAGAAAAGTGTCAGTTACCTGATCGGATTCAGTCTCGGTTAAGTTGAATACAGTCTGACGAGCTAGTCTTGGTGAGCTCTCCACTACCACACCGGCGTAAATTGTTTCGGCGTGGTTGATAAGAACTAAATATACATTTCGACGTGGTGGTGCATATGTAGTCATAGTGAATTAAGATGTGAGTGAAATGATTGTCTGCTATATTATAGAGGAAGATTGAAGGACTTTCAAGAGTCACTTTAAATTAAACTATGCAAAGCTATCATTATTCCAGCGTATAGCTTGAAATTTCATAGCAAATTTTTGGTAGAATCGCTTTCATATAAGTTTATCCAGCTTGCGCAATTCCAAGCTAAAATAACGCGTTTTTTAACCGGGCCTCTGAAACTAAAAATATGCGTGTTTTAGCCTGAATTTTTGGTCAGCTCAATTTCTCAACTAAAGTTACGTGATACAGCTAAAACCCCTTATAAAAGAATTTGATATAAAACTTTTAGCTGTATCACGCTAAATTACTTGAGAAAGTGAGCCGACAAAATCGTAAGGTTTGATTTTGCACATCATTCAACCTGAAATTTTGCGCTAAAAAAACGCACATCATTAATTGGCTGTCAGCACATCATTAGCATCATTAGCATCATTAGTCTCGTTTGGTTGGGCGACGGTGCGAATGGGAAGGTGCAGAGTCGCGCGGGACCAAGGGGCGACGGTGTTAGCGCGGGGTGGAGCGGAGGCGAAGGGGCTAGTGCGGGGTGGGCAGGGCGGGGAGTGAAAAAGTCTAATTGAAATTACGTATTGAAATTGACCCAAGTTCTACTTTATAATATAGATAGTGTTTCAAACATCATAGGTCTAAGTAGGAGGTAAATTTGGCAATTCTTTTAGTGTTAGTAGGGATGTGGGGTCTAAAGAGAACGAAGAAGTCGCCTTGGGCTCAATTCTTCTTCTTTCTATGCTTCACAGTAGGAGTGGTAACTTTTCTCAGTCGTGGTTTTTGATTATGCCTAGGAGGCAAAAAATGTATTCTTTGTCCTATGTACGGAACGACAAACTGGTAACCTCTAAATGGGAAACTGAGCAGGAGGCCAATTTGGAGTGGAAACGCGCTCGGCGACGTAAGGGAGTCCAGAAACAGTCCAAAGTTCTTATGCGTCTTAGTGAAGATGAGGTTGAACCTGAACACGTGGTTGACGTGGTTGACGAAGTAGTTGACGTTAAACCTGTTGAACCTGTTGACGACGAAGTAGTTGACGAACAAGAGGTGGAAGTGGTAGAACAGGGCCAAGAGGAACCCCAGCCCCCAGATGGTAGTGGTGATGACAATGTGCCGGTACTTTTACGCATTTCGTCAGCTGCCCGATTTGTCGGCGTAAGGTACCAACAGGTATATCAAGCCGCCACCTCTGGTCGAATTCGTCTTTACATCTCACCCGATGACCAAACAAAACTGGTCTTTCGTGACGATTTGGTCGACTGGATCGAACGACGTCGGGTATACATGAAACGTAAGGCCGAAATCGCCGCCAACTCCGCTCGGTAACCTACGTATCCTAGGAGAAATTCATGCCAGTCTTACAATTCCAACGTGACCAGAAGGTATACAAGAAGGACTTTTCCACATTCCTGGAGGCTTGGGAGTGTGCCCGGGAAATGTTCAAAGTCAAAAAGAGTCCTTTTACCGGAATCCAAATCCTGCGGAATCCGGGCGAAAGTCCATCGGCCATTTCACAACTGGGAACCATTTGGGTTTCGTACGGGGATGCTGCCCGGTACTTGGGCATTAGGTACCAGCAAATTTACCAGGCAGTTGAGGCTGGTCATCTTCAACCGATCATTCAGCGGGGGAAAAAACGTCTTCGACTTGGAGACGTCATCAACTGGCGCGCAATGCGCCGTTAGCAAACCCGTCCACACGGTCGTTTCAACTCCCGGCCGTGTGGACTTCAAAAAGGAGGACGTAATGTCCGTACAACAGAAAGCATTATTCGCATTGTACTGTGCTAAAGAGGCTGTGTCGGACAGCACTTTCAAGGTCGCCGAGAAGGCTATTCTCGACAATGACTTTGAAACGGCCGCCACTGCGTTAGATGCGGCTTCTCAATTGACCTTGGCGGCTGCGGAAACTGCCCGCTGTGCGTACCAAGAAGCGCCGGCTGCGGTTGCTAGTGCGGCCGTCAGAGCCGTTTACCTGGCCATTGAGGGAGACTTCGACCCGTACATTGAGGAGACTTTTGACCGGGCAGAACGTGTAGTCCTAAAGGCTTCACAACGGTAGTTCCAACTAACCAGCGACTTCGTCAGAATAGGAGAGCCTAATGTCAGATCAACCACTACCGATCAATTGGATTATTGACGATGCCAAGACCCAGCTGGAAGGGAGCTTGGAGGAAATACGCCGCCAGTACCGGTTAGTTTACAAGGAACTTCAGGAAGTGACTCGAGACCGTGACGAGTTGCGGGCGACTGTCGAGGAACTTTCGGCCGAAATTCGAGCCGCCCGCGGCTTCATTGTGCTGTAGCGTCATTGAGGGGGAGGGCCGCAGCCTTAGCCCTCCCCGAATCTTCCCCCGTGTGGAGTGCTAGTTAGTCGAAAGGATGGTGCAAGTTGGATACGAAATTTGTGGCGGGTATCACGTACCGAATGCTGAAGGGATATGAGACTATAACCGTGCTGAATGAGACGCAGCTTGTTGAAGTGTACGGTGTGGAGAATGCGGCTCGTGAGATAATGCGGCGTACTCAGGTACGTGCGGGATTGGACTATTTACATAAGACCCAGAAACTTTTTGACCGTTTGGGGAGTCAGGATATTCCGCGGGACTCGAAACGGTTTGAAGATGCGTCCCGGTTGTTTGACGAGTTGTACGAACAGCGGACCAAAGTAATGGATGACGTCATGACTCTTTTGAATATGTGGCGTGATCCGGATCGACCGATTCTTTCGACTGATCCTACCGTGTTATTTTGTCAGATGCAGCTTTTGGCGGCGGCTGATCATTAGTCCATGTTGTCATCAGGCTGCGTATGCGCCTGGGGCCTGGGGGTCGTGACGCCAAAAAGTCTAATTGAAATGTCGGATTGAAAAGACCCCCAGGTCTACGTTATAATATAGGTAGAGGATCGGTATTGGACCGGTTCATATTCTAGGAGGTACAAATGTTCTTCGAAGTCGATGTAGAAGCGCGGGATCGTATGTCGCAGGAGGCTTATGATCAGGGTCTGACGTATGAGGAGTGGGAGGACAAGTTGCGGAAGTCCTTGAATGACTTCATTGCCCTGAAGCGGGGTATGGGATGGTCCGAGAAGGGTTTTCCGGGTAGGCTTTCGTTTGTCATGCAGTATCGTGGAATCGAATGCTACCCCAGGCGTACTTCCGGTACGACCAAATGGCACCTGGTGCTTCGTCGGACTACGTTGCGGGAACAGGAACAGGAAGCGCGGGATTGTGTAGTAGCATTCCGAGAAGAGTTGGGTGATTATGCTGCATTCATCCAGCGAGACGGCGAAGAGGTCGTACGGGCAATAGAGGCTGGGAACAGGATGCTGGGGGATGTTATGAAGCATTCGTCAGAGTATGATGTGTGGTCGGCAGAGGTATCGGGGGCCCTAGACAAGTACGAGGATGACTTACTGGCCCGTGTAGATGCTTTGAGACAGAGTCTTGCTGAGGCGCTGAATAGTGTTCGTAAGGTGCAGAATGACTTGGAGTAGGCAGCATCATTGAATGTTCTTGCCTGGGGCATCATTGAATGTTCTTGCTTGGGACATCATTGACCCATTTTTCCTGGGGCATCATTGAAGGAGAAAAGACGGGACATCATTGACCGCTTTGTTCTGGGACATCATTGACGGAGAAAAGATGGGACATCATTGACCCATTTTTCCCGGGACATCATTGACCCATTTTTCCCGGGACATCATTGACCCATTTTTCCCGGGACTGGGTCGGGACCAGGTTGCGGAGTTGACGAAATCCTGAACGGGAGTTGACGAAGTCCTGAACGGGGGTAAAAATGGGGGGGGACGAAGTAGTCCGTCCCCCCGGGGTCCTTAGTGTACGTATTGTTTACGTCGGAATGTTTCAATCGCGACCCGCCAACGACGGTACGCGATGTCCTCCTTCTCCAGGGCGATGGGGAACTTGGGGTCGTTGTTGAGGTGAAGAGTCTTGGCGGTCTCCCACGCGTTGAGGTATTCCTGACGGAGGTCTTTGATTCGTCGGATTTCCTGATCGGTACTCACTAGTCGTGGTCCTTTCGGATGGTCCCCGGGGGGGGGGAGGAAAAAAAAATAAATGTGGTGGACTGGTGTCCAATAAACACCAGTCCACCTACGAACTACTTACCCAGTAAACTTCGTTGGTCCTTCCACTCCTCTACTTCAGCTAGGAATACACACTTCCGTCCAAAAACGACCGTCGATTTCATCCGACCTCGTTGGACTCGTTGATATACCTGTTGGTACCTGACCCCAAGGTACTTCGCAGCGGATCCGAAGGTGACTACCTTGTCCGGTCCAATGGTCTCGTTGACGTTCTGGACTTCCGGGATTTCCTGGTTCGAACTGGTCATGACAAAACTCCTTAAGGGTTGAAGTGGGTACACCGGGGGATTCCGATGTTTGTTCCACATCTAAATTATACTCCCCTTTGGAGTGAAAATCTCTACGTAATTCGGTGTAGGTTTTTGAACGGTTCTTTTCTGGTAAATCCAACACTAGAAATGGTCTGGGTGATTCGGGCTTTATTCCTAGACATCTAGAAAAAAAATAACGTCCTACAAAATACTAATGTCCTACATAAGAGTCATACTCAAATCGCTGGCAGATGTAAGCAACCCTAGCCTGCGTAATACCGTATTCACGAGCCAATGAAACTTGCGTCTGCCCCGCTTCGTATCTCCGCCGAATTTTCTCCCGTGTGGAAACGCTGAGCTCAACGTTGGGTTCTTTTTTCGGCATATTCAATTCTTTTCGCTTAGCAGCTACTTCAGCAGGGGTTCCTGCGAACATGTGGTTTGGATTTACGCAAGACGGTTCACCACACAGATGCATTAGAATTTGCCCTGGTAAAAGCGGTCCAATGTCGCGCTCGTATGAAACTCGGTTAGCGTAGGCGGGTTTTCCGTTAACTGCTATTTGGCCGTAACCACCAGCTGTTTTTGCCGCCTCCCAAATCCAACAATCAGAATCAGGATCAATCCAAACCTTAGACCAAAAACGCTGCTGCAGCGAACTCATTAAAATCCTCCCCCGTGTGGAATAGTGATTAAACGGTACATTTCCTCTCTAGCTCGTGCATCAGAGAAGAAAATACCGCGCAAGGCGGAAGTAACCGTAGAAGCCCCATGCGCTTTAACGCCTCTGGCCGACATGCACATATGTGTTGCTTGGAGTACCACACCGATTGCCAAAGGCTGAAGAATTTTCTGAATATAATCCGCTGTTTGCGAACCGATGTCTTCTTGGACTTGTGGTCCTGCAGCCATAGCTGTTACCACACGGGCAAATTTAGAAAGACCTAGAAGTTTTCTTTCGGGGATGTAGGCAACATGAGCAGTACCGAAAAAGGGCAGGAAGTGGTGAGCGCAGATTGAGTAGAAAGGAATGTCTCGAACAACAACGATTCCAGGATCTCCAACGTGTCCAGGAACATATTCTTCGATGTCAAAGGCAGTTAGTTTTGGTTCTTTGTCTACACCGTAGAACATTTCTCGGAACATCTTTGTTACGCGGTGTGGAGTGTTGCGTAGGTGAAGACTGTGTTCGGGCGGAAAGCCGATTTCACGCATGAATATAGCAAAAGCCTGTTCAGCGGCATTTTCTAGTGCCATTAGTTAGATACCTCGTTTCTGCCCGTAGAGAAGGGCATGCATTTGTGGACGAATGTAGATCTGGTATTTGTTGGTCCAGTCCTGTTTAAGCAAGTATTCTTGCATTTGTCGAGTGCTTGTCAAGAGGGATTTAACAACTTCCGGTTGTGAGGCGGGTTTGAATACAGTTGTTGGTTGTATGATAACCGGGACGTAGGTGGATATGTTGTGGGTGTGTAGAAGTATCTTAACCAAGTCAATTTCGAGTTGAGATGAAACAACGAACTTGAACTGGATAGGTTCACCCCGAGAAGTGGCAATATCGACCCACTTACGAAGGTTTGGAAAAGTTGTCCGGGTTTTTGCGGCAGGAAGTTTTGGTGCTACGGACCACAGCAGTGGGAAAGGTGGTTGTGTGTTGAGCGTGAATGCGGGAAAAACAATGCCGCTAGTTTCGATCGTTATGTCTCGTACATGAGGCACAGTTAGATCGAGAAACTCACCCAAAGCAGCTGCTGGGTGCTGCATGGGTTCGCCTCCCGTAAGCACAAGACTGTTTATACCGTACTGCAGAAAGGCATCACAAAGTTCTTGTGGTGTATAGGTAGTACCTTGTGCGGCCTTCCAGCTAAATTTGGTGTCGCACCACCGACAACCAACGGTGCAGCCAGCGAGTCGTACAAAAACCGTTGGTTGTCCGACACGCATACCTTCACCTTGGGCAGCTTTGTAGATTTCAATTACGTTCATCTCACTCTCCCCGCTGTGGAATTTCTGCGATGGCCCAGGAATCAGGTGTTTCGTGAAGCAGTATTCGAACAAAGTCGAAAGCAATTTTTCGACCTTGAAGTGCATCATAGATGTGTTCGGCAAAAATGTGTGCTAAGTTCTCTGCAGTAGTGTCCTCACCAATTGGAACACAGCGGGCATGTCGTAAGCCGAATTGTTCAAGCTGTTTTTTGTTGTTTTTGAACAATTGTACCAGCTGGTCGTGCGTGTAAGGTGTTAGGACATGATGATCCCAAAGAATAATTATGCTGTTCATGGCTTCTTTCAGAACCGCAAAGTCAAGGACCATACCGTTGCTAGAATGGCCGGGAGTATCTAGCCGATTTCCTGCAACAGAACATTCCACAATGTAAGTATGACCATGTAAATTGTGGCACTTTCCGTAGTGATTTGGCAGCCAATGAGCGGCATCAAACGATTTGCGTTTCGTGATTATCGTCATCTTGATTCCTTTGCATGTCTTCGCGCCAAGCAGTGAGTTCTTGCAAGGCTGAGGTTAGTAACGTAGTTCCGTTTTCAAGAGCTTCTGTCGAACTGTGCTCTTGTCGGGCTTTAAGCTGTCCGTAGATGAAGATGAGGGCTTCCACGGGGTCAAGAAAGTAAACCTCACCAGCATCAAACTGCTGCCGAAGTTTTTGTTGCGTGGCATAACCTGCAGTACCGTTTTGTTTGATGTATGTGTATAGGTTGTCTACAGGTTGTTTGTCGTCTTTCGGAGCAGCTAACGCCCAGCCCCGCCCTTTGCGACGATTCCAGGTGATAATATCACCCTTATGAATCAGCCGTGGAAGGGGCTGGGTGTTCTTTGAGGTTTTGCGTGTGCGGGGTTTGTTAAGAACGTTTGCTGCTACCCACTTTTGCAAAGCTTCTGGATCAATCATGCGGGGTTTTTCTGAGGCGGTTGGTGCTCCGTCGCGAACCCACTTGTTGATTGCCTGCGGTGTGGTCCCCAGCATTTTTGCGATGGCAGAGACTTTCATTACGTCTGACATAGTCAATTCCTCTCTGTGTTAGAGACTAAGCCAACTTAAGCTGGCACAACTTCTTCTTCTTCTTCAGGTTCGGCAAATTTGGCAATAGTTACTTTGCGACTCTCTGCTTGAAGACGCCGCTCTTCTGCGACTTCTGCGACCCAAGAGGTCAGATAGAAAACCTTGTTGCCGACGCGAAAAGTTTTGTCCGCAAATCCTTCGTGGCTATGCAACAGTTGCCGAGCATATTGGATATGTATACCCAGGGTTTCGGCCGCATCGACCACGGTGGAAGTCAGGCTGAAAAACTCATTCAGAAGTTCGGTAATGCGTGCGGTTTCTGATTCAGACATGTGCTACTCCTTGTGAAGGGTGAAAAAAAGTTAGTGAAAATCTACATCTATATTATAGAGGACTTCTTTGAAAAAATCAACTCGGCAAAAACTGTTTTTGCGAAACTGACTCACAAACTGCCCCAATTTGTTGCTGTGCTAACGTCTACTTTGAAAGGTACGAGGCTCTCTCCAAGTACTTGTTTACTTGCGTTTTGCATTAGTTCCGACAGCTTTTCAGAAACCTGTTCGGCATCTGATTTAGCGCACTCGACGATAATGCTGTCATGGACCATCAAGAGAGCTTTACCAAGACCAGTTTCTTTTAGCCAGTTATGCGCGTTTAGTAGTGCTGTAAGACAGATGTCACTACTTGTGGATTGAATTGGGAAGTTCGCTGCTTGGTTAGCAACAACCGCTTGGTTTACATGTGTGACCAAACCAAAGCGACGAAAACGATGCATCCGCGTTGTAAGAAATCCTTGTGTCACTGCTTGTTGTCGAATTCTACCTATCCAATCAGATACTTCTGGCATACGCTCAAAAAATTCTTGCATTAGCCTTTCAGCTTCGGCAAGATCTATTTGTCTTTCAACAGCAATTGAGTTAGCTGTTCGCCCGTAGACAAGACCGAAGTTAAGCATCTTCGCAATCATGCGATCTTCTTTTACCCAGTTCTCACCAAAAAGCATGATTGTTGTCTCTGTATGCAGGTCTAAACCTTTGCGATAGGCATTTAGTAGGAACGGGTCTTGACTGAGCGTAGCTAAAACACGCATTTCTGCTTGACTGTAGTCTGCGCTTATCAAAACGTTTCCAGGGCTTGCAACAAACATCCCACGAATACGTTTTGCATACTGGTTCTTTGTGGCCCGTGGAATGTTCATTAAATTTGGGCGTGAACTTGCTAAACGACCGGTTACAGATCCATGTAGCATGAAGTCAGTGTGTACACGACCATCTCCTTGCAGTTTATCGTACATAGGAAGTACGTACGTGGACTGAATTTTCTTCAGTTCGCGATATTGAATAAGCGTTTTGATAAACACCAGCGCTTTACTTACTGTCGAATCGGTAAGTTGCTGTAGTTCCAACGCTTCTGCATGTTTGTCTAACGCTTCCCGCGCTGTGGAGCGTGGTCGATTGTTTCTGAAAAGGGTGACTTCTGGCAGATGAAATACGTCGTACAACCAATGCGCCACTTGCTTAAAGCTGCGCGGATTGAACGAATTGTTTTTTGTTAGCTGTTGCAGGGACTTTTCAAGTTGATCTAACTCTGACCCAAATTCAGCCGCTGTGGAATCCAAAATTTCTCTGTCGACAAGTAACCCGTTATCTTCAACTTCGATCAAAGAATTTTCGACTGAAACGAGCCACAGATATAGTTTGGTAATTCCGGCTTCGTTACTGCTCTCAGCACGCGCAAGACGCCATAACAAGTACTCATGCAGGCGTGTGGTATAGCAGACATCTAAACTTAGGTATTTGTGAAGTACTGGCGGAGGTACCAAGGCAAAGCTATCTGACTTTTTCTTGAGATAAGAACGAAGTTCTTGTTCGTAATCACCCAAACCAAGTCTAGTTCGTATCAAGTACTTGAGGCCGTGTTTGCCTCCTCTTTCGTCTAAAACATAGCTTAGAAGCAGCGTATCAGCCGCAATTTTGGGTTGGACTTTGTACTTGTGCAATAGAAACCGTACATCAAACTTTCCGTTGTGGAAAATCCAAGAAATCTTGGGGTCAGAAAATAGTGTCGCTACTTCAGGAGCTTGTAAAGCTTCTCCTGCGATAACAACCGCCTCTGTTGCTGACAAACCCACACCGATGCAAAGAATTTCATCTTTGTATGGGTCAAAACCCGTTGTTTCAATATCACAAGCGTAAAGCATGCTTGTGTTGAGTAGTAGCTTTTCGTGTAGTGCTGTCACATCCTTGGGTTCTTCGATGGTTTGAAAGCTCACATCTGCAGATATTTGTTTGGGATCTTGTAAAGCTGCCCAGTAAGCTGTTTCGATATCAAATACCAAATCAGTAAGTCGGTCTGGTGCTGTTTGGTAAATATACCACGGATCCCAAGAAGGAGTAATTGATGGGCCGTCCGGAATCCAAGATAGAGTGTCCATGTCTTTTGGAAAGACTGCTGGTGGTGCTTTTGAATATGCTTGGTATGCTTTGTAGCCAAGCGTAACTACAGCGCGTGTACTTGGTGGTATTTCGGCTTCTGACGAAACAAATGCAGCACAGTTCGAAATTCCGTGGTAGGTAAAGATACTGCTAAGTACTTGATTACGTATTTTCGAAGGTTTTCCAAGTACTGTAACCAACGGGTCCATGTGTTTATCTCCTTTTTACTAGGCTGTCGGCAATTGCAATGTTAAGTGCTATCATGCCGTTGTCTTGACTAATTGGTACATTGAAGTAGTGCTCTGGCCTCTTAGATTTAGGTTGGTTGCTAAGCAAGTCTAATCTTATTCCATTAAGACCAGCATGAATTGGTAAAGCAGTGTCAAGTGAACGAACCCAAAAGAAACTGCTTGAATATGCGAGGTCCAATACGGATGACCACACGCCTAGGAGGTGTATCTCTTTCTTGCTTTTGACAATGGTATCTAACATGAAATTGTGTATATGTGTCAGTAGCCCATATCTACCCGCATAAGGCCAGATGACATCCATTACTTTGGGTATGTGTATCACGTCAATCCGCGGATTTGCATGCAGTTTTTTGAAACACCTAATCCAATCACTTGGCGTTTTTCCTTGGGCAACTGCAGCGATTTTCACCTCCCGGTGTGGAAGTCCGTTTGCCTCTAAGTGTGTGAGTGCATGGTTTACTAACTTGAGTGTTTGTGCTGCATCGCAAAATGCGTCTGGCAACACTATCTCATGTGCTTGCACTGTCTCAGCCGCTGTGAGCAACTCGATAAGAGGAACAGCTTTGTGTCCGTTCTCCATAAGGCTGTTGTCTAGGATTTTATATCCTTTCACGTTTCGGTAGAAGTTGGCATATACAAGGTCACGTAATACTTGATGGGCTAAGACCATGTGTATTTTACGCGAACTGTTGTATATTTTCAAAAAGGCTGTGGGTGTGATAAGTGCTAGTTGCATTCTTCATTCTCTCGTTTTATGCGAAGCCAGGCTAGATATGCTGCGGCGTAGACAATTATGTCTAACAAAGTGTCTTCAAGAGGTTCATATGTACTTGCTTGGACTTTGTTTACGAGACTTACTGCCCGACGTGCTTTCATCCAAAGTAGGGTTGACCAACTGGCGCCACCATGCGGCATAGCCAGGTAAAATGGAAGCCAGTGATCGTAGTCTTGTCCTTTACGGGCTATCAGTTTATGAGCAGTGTCAAGAATGCCAAGCATTTCGTGTCTATGTTGCTCGTCGTTTGCTGCAAGAATGGATTCATTTCCAATCAAACCTGCGCTAGTCTTAGTTGGCATGGGCTTTCTCCTTCAGTAATTGTAAAGCATATTCACGACCGCCTGGTTGGTATGGGGTTAGATCCTTTACCCCAGCATTGTAAAATGCTTCAATTCGTTCGACACATGTACCGCATTTTCCGCAATGAAGGGCTCCTCCTTCATAACAAGACCATGTATACGGTAAAACTAGGTCCGTAATTTCTGGGTAACCGCGAGTTACTCCGACGATGTCTGTCTTGGACATGTTAGAAAAAGGAGCGGCAAGCACTACAGTGTTTTCTGTTGCTTGACGTATTGCAAGGTCCATAGCGTGAATAAAACTCGGCCGACAGTCCGGATAAACTGCATGATCTCCTGCGTGAACAGCTGTGTAAACGGCCATGGCGTTTATTGAGAGAGCATATCCAACAGCGAGATTGATTAAAATTGCGTTGCGGTTGGGTACGACAGTGGTTTTCATGTTATCTGCATCGTACATCCCATGTGGAACAGGAATTTCAGATGTAAGAGCAGAGCCGCCTAAAATAGTTCGTAGTTGTGGAAGTTCTAGGACAATGTGCGGAATTTTGAGTTTCTGCGTGATAAGCTTTGCCTGCTCTAGTTCACGTACATGTCTTTGGCCGTAGTTAACGCTAAACGCTTCTACATTAAAAGAAGTTTTAGTTCGAAGATACCAAAGTAGAATGGTACTATCTAGGCCGCCGCTAAAAATGACAACTACTTTTCTTTCGTCGCACATAAAGGTATGCTCCTGTGTATGATTGTACAAACATATTGCGCAGAGAAAGTAAGTTCTCTACGCAACATGCATTAGTATGTGGTTTTAGAAGGGAATTTCGTCTGGAACTTCTGGCGTATCATCTGACGTATCATCTGACGTATCTTCAAGCGGCATGACTTTGGCAACATCGTTGCGCATTTGTTTTTGGTATGCTCGCTGTATTACCTGAATCATGCAAGTGAGTCCAATAACGTCGGAAGGATCAAATTCGAGTTCACCTGCAAGTTCTTCGGAAGTGTAGCCCAAGCCTTTCAAAAAGGCATACAGTTTCCAAAGAGCTCCGGGAGTTAGGACAGTGTTGGTGAATACTGAGCGACCTGCAAATTCGTCAGGTGTTTCAACTGTGAAGCGCCACTCAAGCATGGGATTTCCTGCAGAACTTTGTTTGGCTTTGCAGGCAGAGACAGTGGCACCGTAAAAACCTTCGTCAAGAGGTTCATTTTCTGCACTAGTTTGTGTGAAATCAACTGTGATAGGCATTTAAGCTGTTTCCTTTGATTGTGCGCTAGGCGTTCTAAAGCCCAGTAAAAGTGGTATGGTTGGTTCAATTACTTCGTCGGGTAAAAAGCCCCCTCTATTTCGGGCTGTGGGGCATCGCGTGGTTTGTGAGACTGTAAGTATTCGGTGAGGTTTATTCGGTTGTTTGCTACGTCGTCGTGGTGTCTTTACCTCAAGAAACCCTACAATGTCGCAGTAACCAGGTACTTCAAATGCGAGCTTTCCTGCTAGGTCGGGTGTTACGTATTGATAGCCAGTGGCTTCCTCCTGTAAGTTATGTGCTAGAGATGTGAATACAACGTTAAGATGCCTCAGGTTCAAAGCAAATTTTGAAACCAGGTTAAGTATCAGGTTACGTGTAACTCCATAATCTTGTTGTGTTATGACACCATCGGGTTGCTTGTTATCTGCTGCGTGGGTCATTAAAACTTTGCGCTGCAGTTCTGTAAGGTTGTCAATAAAGACTGTTTTGTAGCGGCAGATTTTTGTATTTGCGAGGTATCGAAATACGTTGTTGAAGCTTCCCATAGATGTAATTCGTACAACGTCAAGGTCTGGGGAATCCATTAAATCGTTTAGGGTCAGTTCTCCATTGTCACACATAAGAACTAGGATTGGGGCAGTGTTGGGATTTTCTAGCGCTGTGCGAGCAAGATACGTTTTGCCTGCGCCTGAAAAGCCATAGATAAAAGCTGAGATGGTTTGCATTTCAGCAGTATTTTTTGTGAGTCTTTTGAAGGGTAGTTGTTGTGCGTTCATGAATTCCCTTTGTTAGATAAAGTTTGCGCCATGACTCAATTATAACGGACTTCTTGCAAAATTGCAAGTGGGCAATTTGTTTCGAAAATAAATTGACCGTTACAAATTTCCTTCATGCATTGCTTGTAATACTGCGCTAGTAACAACTGTAGCATCAAAAGATTTTAGCTTTTCTGAGACCAACTTATTAACATATTCGTCTACCGTATTACGCGCAAATAGGATATAAATCGCTGTTTGTCCTTCCTGGCCGATTCGAACGATACGGCCAATAGCTTGTTGAATTTGAAGGCTAGACCACGGTAGGTCTAAAAATACTTCGACGTTAGCGTGTTGTAGATTAACGGCCGTTCCTAACGAGCCGAATGTTGTACACAATACATTTTCAGTTGCTTCAGCCCAATCACGAAAGAGAGTTTCAGGCATGCCTGAAAGATAGAGACGCGAAGTTTTAGGTGCTAGAGCCTCATGCATTGCTTTAGCTGCAGCTCGAAAAGTTGTGTACACAATTACTTTGTCATCCGATAAAGTTTCTTGGATCAATTCGACAGCTGCTTCAATCTTAGATGAAGACACTTCTTCAGGAATATCAAGCATGTTTGGTTCAACTGTAACTTGTCTAGCTCGCAATAGTTTAGTTACTTTTTGACCTAAACCCAAGTCGGTTCCTGTGTCACTAAACAATTCGCTTTTTAGTCCTAGCATCAGTTGTTTATAAACATGTCGATGCTTTTTCGAGAGAATTACGGGTATAGAGATTTTTTGCGGTTCTCGAACGTCTTTCAAAGTATCTTTGCGTAGTCGTCTCAGATAGTGGGGTGCGAGTAGGTCATGTAAAATATGAATTGTTTCGGGATTATGCCCCGAAACTTTCTGCCAATTGTTCCAGCCCGAAGTATGTGTAGCAAAAACACTTACAAAAGACCAAAAACTTGTGAATTTACGCGGTTTTATAAGATTGAGTAGTGACCACATATCAGCAGGACTTTTTTCAACGGGAGTTCCCGTCAAAAAGAAAATGTTTTGAGGCGCACTTGTTTTTATAAGAGTTCGAAGTTCCTTGGTTGTTTTTGCATTACGATTCTTTATCTTATGCGCTTCGTCGCCAATAATACCACGCCAAGGTACGCTAGCAAAGATTGATCCCAAGCTAAGCAAACTTGCCCAGTTAGTAATAACAAAAGTCGCTTTCCCAAACGACGCGGTGTGAATAGCTTGGTTTAGAATGTCTTTGCGTTTTGTAGAATAGTGCAGAGGAATTGTTTTATGTGGTAGATCTGCCCACCAACGATTTATCTCATATTCCCAAGTTGCAATGGAGTTTTTCAGGCATATTACGAGATAGAATGTGGCCTTTTCATCTGATACAGTTTCTTGGAAGTCTTTTCGTAGTGCAACAAGAGATTGTACAGTTTTTCCAAGTCCCTGTTCATCGCAAAGTAATGCAAAATGCTGCAATGAAAGCATTTCCACACCGCCGCATTGGAAAGGGCGTAGTTTAAGGCCTGGGGGTATTGTGGCATCTGTTTCTGTACGCGTTTGAGAAACAAATACTTTATCACGAAGACGCTGTTCTTGCAGAAGCCAAGCCATCGCTGCTTGTGTTGCGCCGCAATCAAAGTCACGCATTAACGTTAGCATTAGTTTTGGCGATGGAGGCGTGTATGGGGATGGAGAGGCAATTACATTTCCATCATAACCAAAACCGGGCACTGAACGTCTAAAGCCGTCAGTTGTTCCTTGTACTGTTAGACGTTGCGGATGTCGTTTGTCAAAAGAAACTACGCGTGGAGGCATGAGCACTTAGTCCTTTACTAAAGTAGGCCATGTTCGAGTTTTTTTGCGCCAGTAGTATACGCCATGACGTACTGCATCAGCGGCATGTCGATTACGTACCCAAAGACCGTTTCTTTTCAAGACAAAGTTTGGGACATTTTCTTTAGCTGTTGCAGGACTTTGAATAATGAAGGGTATCTTTTTCAGAGTACACCACAAACGTATTATTCCAATACGCTCAACTGTTGGAAAGCTATTGCCGATCAAAGCAGACGCGGCAGATAGACGTAGCAAAAATGATTCGCAAATAACTGTTTGGGGCTGAAATTTATTAAGCAATACCCAAAGAATTTCCGAATGTTCTGCAACATTTTTACAGTTAATTACGTCGTAGTCGGTAAGAACTCCTGCATCAAAGAATGCCCACCCCGTGTGGACACCGCCAGGATCGAAAGATAGATACCGCATATACAATTTATCCTTGAATGAATGATGCATTTTGAATGGTAACTGCTCTAGTCGCTATTTGCAGTTTCAAACCACGAGTACAGACGCGGGTTTTAAGTACTGGGTCAGTTTTCAATGTATAACGGCCCCGATAATTTATCTTGAAACCTTTTGCATGTAGACTGTAAAATAGATGCCGCCTGTTTTTCGGTGTAAAGTCATTTTGAATACAAAACTGTTTATAGTTATCGTACAGTGTAGCATTGGGAGTAACAAAAACAACTTCGGTATCCTCACTTAGTGTAAAGTTTGTTTGTACTGCTTCGAACTCGGTTCCAACAAATGCTTGTGGGTGAACTAGACAGTTTTCACATAACCACATATGGACGCTATCTTGTTCGGTACGTTGTTTATCAAGTGTGTCTTGAATAATTTGAGGCATTTTTTGTAGATGCAGAAGGTTGTTTTGTTGGTATTTCACTGCTCCTTCTACGGCCCAGGTAAGAATTCCTTGTAGATGGTGAGGTTTCTTGAGTTCTATTTTCAGGTTTGTGTTATATGTACTTAGTTTACGAACAGGAAATTCTACATAGCGTACACGACGCCAAAATGCGACGTCATCGGGATCTGCTGGGATTGGCCAATTCGACGCAATCCATAGTTTGTATTTTGGTCGGTATCGAAAGAACTGGCCGTACTTAAAAGCGCATAAAATTTCGTCGCCGCCCGTCATGGCATTGATTTGAGTTGCATTAAGTCTACGATACTTTGTTGATTCTCCTACAACGACTAATCGAGCGCTGTGGAGATCTGCCATTTCATGTTTTTGTCGGCTGGCTTTGTCGGATTGAGTTAGTACATCAATGCTAATGCTTCTTGCAAGGTCACCTAGCAATACGTTTAGCGGTTCTAAGAAAGTCCCTTTACCTGATCGTGTAGGTCCGTATATGTAAAAAAGACATTCCTCTCGTGTATCACCAGTTAGTGAATAACCTACCGCTTGCTGTAAAAACTCCCAAAGATCGTCGTTATTGAGATTTTCTCGTGTTGTTGATTCCCAGAGATTTGAGCGAACGTTTGGATCATATGCGACGGATAGGCAGTAGGTGAATCTGTCATCCTTGGTTCTTGGTCTAAGTATACCTTTACGTAGGTCAAGTACGCCGTTTTGTACGTTTAGTTCGAAGGGGTCGTTGTTAAAATCACTTAGGGGATATGTTGTACGTGCGCGGAGTCTTTTTACAACGGATTCCACACGGTTGCTGGTTGCCCAGCTAGCACTGATAATTTTCTTTAAGTTTTGGTTGACTCGCTCACCGCTCACTGCGGCAGTGCGTCGCTGTAGTAAAGTCTCTTCAACAGCTTGTTCGACAAAGCGTACTGCGCGACCGCTGTCATTTGCCCAATGCGTTTTGAAATTGCATAGCCAACCTAATTCTGGCGAATGAATAAAGGTATTGGGATACAGTTTCAATACGCATTGAGCATGTCCTACATCGTCTGCAGGACTTGTCAGTAAAGAATTGAAATTTTCGCCTGTTAGGGGTAATGCTTTGAAGGGACTAATTGCTGTGTCAGGCTTTTCAAGTGTTTCTGCTCCTGAAACATGAATTCGATTTCGAACACGTTCTAATGTGTGGTCAAAGTATGTTTGACCTCTTTCACGAACTTTGCTTCCTACGGGATATAAATCAAAAAATGCTCGGACTAACTTTTCTGACGCACCTCGTTCAAGTAACCATGCCATAACGTGGAAGTCGATTTCAACGTGTTCCACGTGGCTTTTCTGTAAGAAATTCATCTCGCAAGTCTTTTCGAGCATTTGGCAGTATAGAGGTAATAATTGTTAGGTCAGTTTCGTTGTACGCAGCAGTAATTTTTGGCTGCTCAGAGTTTATACGTACAGGTTGATCAGAAACATTTTCCCCGGGTAAAAGTATTGTTTGTATTGTAGAGACGTTTATTGCTGAATAGTCGTTCAAACTCCACACCGGGGGAAGGCCATTTGAAACGGGTACTTGATCTATGAAATGTACAGGCTTACGTTTTTGTTTGTCTTTGTGGTTATGTGTTCCGGGGAAGCGTAAAATGCGGTTGCAGTTTTTTCCTGAGGGGTCAGCTGCTTCAATTGCTCGTGTTAGTTCGTCTAATCTTTCTTCAATGAGCTGTATTCCTACAAGAGGCTTTTCGAGAAACCAGTAGGCATGAAATCCGTTACCTGAATCAATTAAGGCTGATGCAGGACCTAAGAATGTTTCGTAGGTTTTTTCTGTTTTATCAACGTCTACCCACAGCGCGTAAGTGGAGTGTACATTAGATTTGAACCCCGCCATTCCTCGCGCATTTTTGATCTGCCGCAATGCGACACCAAAATAAACGTCTGCATTGTTTTTCTGATCCCAACGCATGGCTAATTCGGTTGCTTCGTCTATTGAATAAGTATATTTGTGAAACAGTGGAAGTCCGTCAACTAGACCTTTCAGTTCTATTGCGGCCGTGTGGTTTGCAAGAATTTGTTCAGGGAACAGGGAATTGAGGAAAAAGGTCAAATTCATGGCGTGTGGAGGCCTCAATAAAGGTAAGTGGAGAATGTGGAAAAGTTCATCCTAATTATAATATAAAAGTTTGTAAAAAGCAAGAGTCAAGATTGAGTTCAGCAAAGCGTTAGCTCAATTTCTCAAGTAATCTTACGTGATACACCTAAAACTCTTTAAAAAGAATTTGTACAAAAAAGTTTCACTGTATCACGTAAGATTACTTGAGAAGTTGAGCAGGTCTAGGCAAAACGTATTTTGCCCGTTGAAAAAGTTTGCGACATAGGTTATAATAAAAATAGCGGATTAGTTTGCTTTAATTGGGGAGAGGACAGGTGGCAGATTTTTGGTCTCAGGTAGTAAAAACTTCTTCATGTTGGCATTGGCAAGGAGCTGTCAATAATAAAGGGTACGGGGTATTTGCGTACGGTGGGCGACAAATGTTTGCTCAACGCGCTGCTTACTTACTTACTGGAAACACTCTTGAACTTGGACAGCATTTGCATCAAGCATGTAATACGCCGGACTGCGTAAATCCCTCTCACATGGTAGTTGGCGCTAAGCCGAAGAAAAAGCCTCACACACAAAACCGTATACGCGGTGAAAAGCATCCCTGGTCGAAGTTAACTTCTGAGACTGTGGTGCAAATACGCCAAGAATATGCTTCTGGAGATACTTCCTACACGCAACTTGCTAAAAAGTATGCCATGTCTGTGTCTGCTTTGGCTGCAATAATCAAACGGCGCTCGTGGAAAGCTGTGTAGTTTTGTTTGGAGAAAGGTGTTTTGTATGGGTGCAAATCGTACAGGTGTAGCTGTCGGAGTTTTTCAAGTTACTGACGCAGAAATTACCGTTGCTCTAATGCAAGCAGGCGGTGTGGTTTCTGAAGCTGCACGTTTACTTTCATACTCAAGTTGGGATTTGAAGAGGCGTATCGACAAAGAGCCCAGTCTTCAAGAAGTGCGTGACAATGCTCGAGAGGGCATGGTTGATGTTGCTGAGAGCATTATGTTTCACAATATCAATGCAATTCGTAAAGCACAGCTTGAAGATGAGTCTGGCAATCTTGTAAGTGATAGTTCTGACGCACGTTGGATTCTTTCCCGTTTGGGTAAGGAACGTGGTTATATTGAGCGCCGGGAAAATTCGGGTCCTGACGGTACTCCGATTCCTATTGCCGTTGTTAAAATGGATTTGGATGAGTTGTAAGTGGCTACACGAGCTGTTGTAGCAAAGTCTTCCAACTCTAAAGGCGGTGTGGGGGTTATTGTACAGGCGTCGCAAAATAGTAAGTTGGGGTTCCAAGCGTATGGAGCAGCAGCTGAATTGTGGCGGTATAAGGGTCATGAAGCAATTCTTTCTGGCCCTTATGAAACAGGTAAGACTTTCAGTGCGTTACAAAAACTAAACGCCTTACTGTGTAAATATCCTTTTACTCGTGCTTTGATGCTGCGACAGACGTACGCTAGTCTAGTTAACAGTGCAGTTATTACGTATGAGCAGAAGGTTCTTGCATATCCACCAGACGATCCTAAGTCAGTAGTTCAGAAGCTGGGTAGAAACCACCCTGAAGCATACTTCTATCCGAATGGTAGTGCTCTAATTTTGGGTGGATTAGACAATCCGGCAAAGTTCCTGTCCGCTGAGTTTGACTATATTTACGTTAACCAAGCAGAAGAACTGTCTTTGAACGACTGGGAGATTATTGTTGGTCGAGCAACAGGTCGTGCTGGTAACGCTCCTTACCCACAGATAATTGCAGATTGCAATCCTGGTCCTCCCTCACACTGGATTCTAAGTCGCGAAAGTTTACGCTTATTTGAATCGCGGCATGAAGATAATCCAGTACTTTACAATCATGAGACAAATGAATGGACTGCTCAAGGCAAACAAACCCTTGAAATTCTTGATGGCTTGACCGGTCTTCGGTACAAGCGAGGTCGTTTAGGGTTATGGGTAGCTGCTGAGGGGCAAGTTTACGAATACGATCCTTCAACGCACTTGGTCGATTGGTTTGAAATTCCCAAATCATGGCCACGTTTTCGTGTAATTGATTTTGGTTACACAAACCCCTTTGTATGTCAGTGGTGGGCAATTGACGATGACGGCCGGATGTACATGTATCGTGAATTATACCATACGCATCGAACTGTTAGGGTACATGCAGAACAAATAACCGAACTTTCTAAAGGTGAAGTGTACCTAGATACTGTCTGTGATCATGATGCTGAGGGACGTGCAACACTTGAGGAACATGAAATTTACTCTGTAGCCGCAAAAAAATCTATTTTAGTGGGTATTGAGTCTGTTGAAGAAAGATTGAAAAATGCTGACGACGGACAGCCGAGAATCTTTTTTTTGCGTAACGCACTTGTAGAACCTGACATATCTTTGATGAATGCTCATAAACCGTATAAAACTGTCGATGAGTTTGGTTCGTATGTGTATCCAAGCAGTCGCAAGGGTAGAGCGTTACAAGAAACGCCTGTCAAACTAAATGATCATGGCATGGACTGCGTCCGTTACGGTGTACAATACCTCGAAGAAAGTAATCAATCACTACTTTTGTGGTAAGGCGTTAACTGACCATGCCTAATGTTTTCTTTGATGGAAAGAAAGCTTCTTCTTTAGATAATTTTCCTGCCGCTGCTTGGGACGATATTACGCCGAAAGCCTCAACGCAGAAAAATCAAAACCGAGAAGATTTTTCAAAAGCAGCGCTATTGCATGACAAAGTTGCTTTTTTATATCGTTGTGTTCAAATTCGTGCGGGCGCAATTACGCGGATTCCTTGGGCTGTTAGGAAGGGTTCACAAGATATTTGGCTAAGTACGGATACAGAGCCACCCCAAGATCTAGCATATTTGAAGTCTTTCGGTCGGTTATTGCGCTTAACAGAAACTGCTATGTGTCTCTCGCCCGAGGCATTCTGGTTCATTGAGCAGAACCGTTCTCGTATTCTGTCTCTTCGTTGGCATGCGCCACAGACAGTAATACCTCAGTGGAGTTCTAAGGCAGGTTTAACTGGGTTTAAGCGTGTTCTTCCTTCTGCAACGGGCGTACGTTCAAGAACGTATGACACATCTGACTATGTCTATTTTGCGTTGCCGAATCCTGGGCATGAAACGATTCCTGGCAGACCTCCGGGACAGACGGTCATAAATGCTGCTTCGGTTTTGCGTAGCGTAGATGTCTTTGCAACAAACTTTTTTGACAGAGGTGCGATTAAAGCAACCCTTTTATCGGTAGAAGGAAACCCCGATAAGAACGAATTGCGAAGGCTGGAGCGTTGGTGGCAACAATTTTTTCAAGGAATAAAATCAGCTTGGAAGACTGTTGCTGTGCGCGCAAACGTTACACCTGTTATTGTAGGTGAGGGAATGGAAAGTCTCTCACAAAATGAATTAACGCACGAAAAGCGGCAGGATATTGCTACAGCGTTGGGGGTACCTCATTCATTAGTTTTTTCTGATGCAGCTAACTATGCAACAGCTACTGTAGACAATCGGCATTTCTATGACAAGACTTTAATTCCGGAAATGCAGTTTCTGACAGATGTTCTAAATGACCAGCTATTCAATCCACACGGCTATAGCATGGTTTTGCGTCCCGACGAAATGTCTATCTTCCAAGAAGAAGAAGCTGATCGTGCGGGTAGCTATGCTTCGTATATTTCGGCAGGCATGCTTCCGTCAATTGCTGCAAGTATTTTGGGCATTGATATGCCGCAAGGTCTTTCGTATAGTTCGTTAGACGAATCTGTTACACAGCCACCGGTGACGCAACCACAAGAACCCCCGGTTGCAAAAGCGATTCCCGCCCTACCCGATTCTCAACGCCGTGTGGAGTTGGGGAAGTTTAGGCGTTGGGCACAGCGGAAAGAGATGCCTGATCCAGAAAGTTTCAAGAGCGTTGTTCTGTCTCGAGCAGATAAAATCGCTGTTTTACGTAAGCTTTATCCTGAAGAAGAGTATCTACCCGCACGGGGAAAAAGTTTTCAAGTTGGTGATCCTGAAATTGATACGCTACTTTTAGAGTATGATGTTGAGTTGCGTCTTCTTTTCAAGGAGGCTGTTGCTGATCATATTAGTAAGCCAGCTTTTGAACAGCGTATGTCTAGCAGTATTCAAAAGTTTTTAGAGAGAGCTTTTTTAACCGGTGTGGGTATTGCGGCTATTGAAGAACTCACGTCTACGATGCAAGCAACGCTAAGTGCGAAACAAAATTTGTCTCATGAAGCAGTTGCAGGTTTAAGTTATGACATTTTTAACTTGGATCGGTACATGGCAACTGATGATGGCCTATCTCGTTTGATGGGTCGCGCACTGATGTGGGAAACTGCGGTTGCTGAGATTTTTAGTTTGGGGTTGTTGCAAAAGCAAAGTCCAACACAAATTCGTTATGAGTGGTTGTTAGGTAACACTACTGATCACTGCTCTGATTGTTTACGTCTTCGCGGACAAGTCCACACGGGTGCGGAATGGTTGGCGAGTGGTTGGCATCCGCAGGGACGAAATCTTGCTTGTCATGGATTTTACTGTGACTGTCGGCTTGTAGAAACTACTGAAGCAGTGCGTGGGAAATTTTAGCATGCCAGTTACAATTATTATTCGTGGGGACAATCGTGTACGTAATAATTTACGGCGCATGGCTTCGAATTTGTTGCCGATGCTAGATCCAGCGCTGAAGGAGTTTACAGAGCAAGTTGCTCAAGACCTAACTGTAAAACCCTATCCGCCAGAACGTGCTCAACAAACATATGTTCGTACGGGTAGGTTGGGGAAAGGTTGGCATGCAACTAAGATTAAGACGGGTGTTCATGCAGTACAAAATGTTACTCGTTCGCGTGCGGGTGTAAACTATCCTCTTTTTGTTATTGGTGATGTACGGGGACGAGTTTCACAGCGTTGGATGTTTCAGGGTAGGTGGTGGACGTTTCGTCAAGAAGTTCAACGTCGTGCACCGAAACTTACAAAAAAGCTTATGGCAGTTATATCCAAAAACTTTAAGAAGTAGGAGATGATAGACAATGCCCTGGAAAATTGCTAAACGTAATGATGAATACTGTGTACTAAAACAAAGTGATGATTCAGTTGTAAAGTGCTTTTCAGCTGAAAAAGCTGCTAAAGACTTTATGGCTGCGTTATATGCCAACACTTCTGATGCTAAGAAAGCGGCCAACTTAGTTTCTCTTAGCGAACGAATGGACAGGGTTTATGCTGCAGTAGATCGTTTTAATGATCCGCCAGAAACATCTTCCATTCCTTCTTCCTACACGAGTGTGGTAGAGGTTTATGCTAACACAGTAATTTTGTCTGAAAATCGCCAGTTTTTTCGAGCAGGATATACAATTGATTCTGAAACGAATGTAGTTACTATTGCAGATCGAAGTACGTGGACCGAAGTTGAGAAAGAGTGGCGTGCAAAAGCCCTTGCGCGCTTGGAAATTGATTATCCAGAAAGTACGCCAAATGCTTTGAAGGCAATCTCCTCTTCTGACGATGAGCTACGTGTTGGCAATTACATTGTACTGTTCGGCGGTCGGGATTTGGAAGGTACTTTAAGTAGACGAAGAAACGGTGATGGTAGTCGCGGTGAATTTTTTACAAAGGCTACGACTTTTGAAAGTACCTATACAGATACTGGCATGCTTTACGTTGATTGGGAACACGGCCAGCAAAACGACGGTCCACGTAAGGAAGATGTTTTAGGCATTGTTGATTGGAAATCGGCGCAAGTTGATGATACCGGTATTTTTGTCGAACGTGTACTAAATCGGCGTTACAAATATGTACAAATTTTGGAACGTTTGATTCGTGCAAATCTTATCGGTTCTAGCAGTCAAGCAGTCACTAGTGATGTAAAAGTTGCGCCGGACGGTGAAATCAAAGCTTGGCCTTTGATGCGTGATACTCTTACCGTATGTCCTATGGACTATCGAATGCTAACTGACAATACCCTACAGGCAGCAAAAGCTCTTGTAGAAAAGTTGCCTGAGTTAGAAAGTCTCTTTTCTAGAGATGCTGTATCTGATGTTGAGACATCTCGATCAAAGGCGGATAACGTATCCGCGACGGATGTAGCAGCAGATAAAGCAAATCGAGAAAAGCAGCTTCAGCTAGAGCTTGAACTAATTGAGCTTGCGTAGTAACCTGTGTAATACAATTATTAGGAGATCAAAATGACTATCGAAGAACTGATTGCTGCTGCAAAAGCCGCAATTCTTGCAGGAGATCTCGAGAAGGCTGAGCAGTTGACAAACCAAGCAAAAGCGTTGAAGGCTGTTCAGGGTCTTGAAGATCCTCCTCCTCCTCAAACGTTGAAATCTGCTGAAATGCAGGAACTGGAAACTCTTCGGACATTCAAAGAAAAGATTGATGCTGAGCCTCCTCAAAAAGCTGCGGATACGCTTGTTGTTGTTGAGGATGAGACGGATAAAAAGGCCGCAAAGCCTTGGAAATCGTTGGGTGAACAGTTGCAGGCAGTATATACAGCAGCGATGACGCCTTATCGTACGGATGAACGTTTGAAAGCTCAGAAGGCTGTTTTGGGTTTGAGCGAAGGTACCCCTGCTGATGGCGGTTTCCTTGTCCAACAAGACTTTGCCGCGGGAATTTTCCAGCTTGCCCACACGGGAGGAGAGATTCTGAGTCGTGTACGTAACATTCCAATCAGTGCCAGTGCTAACGGTCTGAAGATGAATGCTATTGATGAAACGTCTCGTGTAACTGGAAGTCGCTGGGGTGGTATTCAATCGTATTGGGAATCTGAAGGCGGTACTGCTACGGCTACTAAGCCGAAGTTGCGTCAGATTGAAATGGGTTTGAACAAACTGTTTGCTGTGATGTATGCTACAGATGAACTTCTGCAGGATACTACGGCTTTGGGTGCGATTTCGCAGCAAGCAGTGGCAGAGGAAATGATTTGGCAAACTGAAAATGCCATCTTCCGTGGAACAGGTGCTGGCCAACCTCAAGGAGTTTTGAATGCAACAGCCACTATTTCGCAGCCCAAAGAATCTGGACAGGCTGCAGCAACGATTATGGTAAACAACATCACGAAGATGTGGTCTCGAATGTGGGGTCGAAGTCGGCTTAACGCCATTTGGTTTTACAACCAAGACATCGAACCGCAGATGATGGCACTGGAGTTCCCTGTTGGAACTGGTGGTGTTCCTATTTTCCTACCGCCCGGTGGGTTGAGTGATACGCCCTACGGTAAGTTGTTGGGTCGCCCTATGATTCCTGTTGAATATGCTTCAACGCTGGGAACTGTTGGTGACCTGGTTCTTTTCGATCCCAGCCAATATCTCACTATCGACAAGGGCGGTGTAAATGCTCAAGAATCGATGCATGTTCAGTTCTTGACTGATCAAATGACCTATCGCTGGACCTATCGAATTGACGGTCAATTGGCATGGCGTACTGCTTTGACTCCTGCCAACGGAAGCAACACTCTCAGCCCTGTCGTGTCTTTGGCGACTCGCAGCTAATCTAGGAGATAAGACGTAATGAAAACTCGGAAACTTTCTGATGAAATTGCAGTTTCGTTTCCATTCACTGAGACTGATATTGGTGGAACGAATTCTGCTGGAAGTGATGACACTGTGCATTGGGTTTCGATGGCAGAGTTTCAAACCTTAATGTGCGTTGTAGAACTAGGTACCTGGAACGCGGCTGACGATCTCGACACGTGCAAGTTGCAGCAAGCTACTGACTCGTCTGGTACAGGGATCAAAGATCTCACTACGAGTGCTAGCGGTGGTAACTACGACACCGATACACCT
>Ga0114931_10000846_pt1 | contig 38413 bp, 25 predicted proteins | sample 2SBtaG_FD_89579 | JGI IMG/M metagenome (GOLD analysis project Ga0114931, IMG submission 89579) | Deep subsurface microbial communities from Kolumbo volcano to uncover new lineages of life (NeLLi) - 2SBTROV14_V59a metaG | ecosystem: Environmental > Aquatic > Marine > Volcanic | place: Kolumbo... | reverse complement strand
TCACTCAACAATCGAATACCGGTCCCGTAGTTCAATGGATAGAATGTGAGATTCCGGTTCTCATGATCTGGGTTCGAATCCCGGCGGGATCACAGATAAATAAAAGCCTGGCCATTTTTGACCGGCCTTTTTTGTTTCAAAAGATTGAGGTCGGTTGGAAACTTTATCTCTTGGCCTGCAATTGTAGCATCTGCTTTTAATGTGCCTTTGTTGGGGAGGTCTCCCTGTGTTGGTTCGTCATCGTTTTTATCCGTCCCTGAGCTCTTGACTTTTATACGTGTGCGGCGTAGCTTGAGTTGCTCTGCTTTCTCTATTACTATGCAGCTCAAATATAACATCAATGAAGTAAACTTCAACTGGATTCCGCTTCCACCTCCTTCAAACTCCCCTTCATCCAATCCTCAACCTGCTGCTTACTTAATGATACCTGCTCCTCCAACTGATCACACAAAACCATCAGGCGGTTGACGGTTTCGACAATGGCTTTTTGTTCTTTGAGGGGTGGGAATGGAACAATGAATGAACGCATTGTTCTCAGAGAAACATTCTTAATTGTTGTTCCAGTTGCTTCAGAAAAGGCATAATCCAAAAAATAGTTCGTTTTTATTAGAAGCCTTATGTATGACTTATCAATATTATTTAGCAAATTGAAATAACAAGCACTTTTTCCAAGCATTACCTTTTCATCATTGTAAAATGCGGTATTTCCAATTGTCCCATTAATAGAAACAAGAACAGTTCTTTCGTTTAAATCTCTCTTATGCTTTAAGGATTCCTCTTTAGAAACAGTTTTAGTGTTTGTTTTTATTTCGATAATTCCATCAGATAAATTATTCCCATTTATAAAATGATACTCCCCATTAATTGTATATTCAGGTGTTCCGTGTATTCCGTCACCTAACAAGGAAACAAGATCTTGAAGCCTACACCAAACCCACCCCCCCGGCAATTCATAAGGAATTTCATCATCTGAAATAGGAGGTAATGGTTTCTCCTTTTTAATTTTTCCATCATTTACTAAGCGGGCTTTTTCGGCTTTTATCTTATTAAGTAAATATGCTGCATCATGGTCTTTTACATCCCCCTGGCCGCCTTCAAAGGGGGAATGGATGGTACGCCAGTGGGCGGTGAGTTTGCCCTGTACAGCCAGTTGCAGGATGGTTTCGCGTAGTTTTTTGATGTTGGGTTCTTCGTTGAAGAAGGTGTGGAAATGGGGCTTTAAAATTACCCATTCCTTAACTGTATCATTGGTAGTAAGATTATGTAACGCCGAAACAGCAAACTGCTCTTTTAACTGAATACGTTTTTCGGTGAGCTGCTCCAGTTGCTCTGCTTCGACAAATAACTGCTCTACTACTTTAACGATGGCTTTTTGTTCTTCAAGGGGTGGGAAAGGTATCAAGGTGCTTTTTAAATTTCCCTGAGTAATCTGATTAATAGTAGTAGTCTCCACTCCTTCAAGACGACTTCTATAAATAGGAGATTCGATAAATAATTTTATGTAGTCATTAAAATTACTTCTAAAAACTGCCATAAAAGCTCCGAAGGCGGCTATTTCATTTAACCCCTCAATAATAGCACATTTACCAACAAGTTTTCTACTCCCATTTCGAGCACAGATTAATAAATCACCTTCGTTAACAATCACTTTTGGATTAAGTTTTTTTGTCACTCGCACAATATCATTGAAGGACAATTTTCCTTTTTGAATATTTGATGATCGCAATACAATTGTACCATCATCAGTAATCTCTTTTGGAGAATAAGTTAAACCAATATTTGTCTGCCCAATTTCACCAATGTAAGACCATTCCCACTTTTTTGGTAACATAAATGGAATTTCAATGTCTGCAATTGAAGGTAGTGGTTTGTCCTTCTTGATCTTTTTTTCTGCTATCAACTTTGCCTTCTTCTTACTTAAAATCTCTAAGAGTATTTTTGCAGGTTCAACTACTCGGTTCTCCTTACGCCATTGCTCAGTCAATTTCCCTTGTACAGCCAAATGCAAGATCAAACCTTTTAGCTCTTTAGCATTTTTGGGGTGAAGGCTGAGTTCGTGAAAGTGTTTTAACAACTGCATACTATTTCAGGGCTTTGGTTAACACTTTCACTATTTCGTCCTGTATGGTGGTGATCTTATTTTCGGTTGACCGGAACTTTTCAAGCAGTTCTGTCGGGCTGGCCAGGTCGTCGGTTTCCTGGTGTGGGTTTTTTATATCCAGGTTGTAATTCCGGGCTTTTATGTCTTCAACCGGTACTTTCCAGGCATATTTATTTTCTTCCCGTTTTTCCCACCATGCTTTTTCCAGGTCAAACTCTTTAATGTTTATGGGTTTGCCTTTGTTGTAGCTTTTCACCCCTTTGGGATAGGGATGTTCAAAATACCAGGTTTCTTTGGTGGGGCTTCCCTTTTCAAAAAACAGCAGGTTGGTTTTAATGCCGGTATAGGGATTAAACACACCGTTTGGCAAACGGACAATGGTATGCAGGTTACAACGGGCCATTAGCTCTTCTTTCAGCCGGGTTTTTACCCCTTCGCCAAACAAAGTGCCATCGGGCAAAACCACCGCACAACGTCCACCGTCTTTCAGCAGTTTCAGGATCAGTGCCAGGAACAGGTCGGCAGTTTCCTTGGTCCGGAATTTCTTTGGGAAGTTGGTTTCAGTACCATCTTCTTCCACCCCGCCAAATGGAGGATTAGTCACCACAACATCCACCTTATCGGAAGCACTCCAGTCGCTGTAGGGTTTGTTCAGGTAATTGTCGCGCTTTACCGTGGGCAGGTCAAAACCATGCAGCATCAGGTTGGTGGTACACAACAAATGGGGCAACGGCTTTTTTTCAATCCCTTTTATGGATTCCTGCAACACATACGCTTCTTTGGGATTGTTCACCTGCTTACGTACATGTTCAATGCTGCACGTAAGAAATCCACCTGTGCCACAGGCAGGGTCAAGAATCTTTTCACCTAATTGCGGATTGATCATATCCACCATAAACTGGGTAACGGCCCTGGGCGTATAATACTCCCCGGAAGAGCCTGCACTTTGCAGCTCTTTCAGGATGGTTTCGTACAGGTCGTTAAACAGGTGGCGTTCGGTAGAAATATTGAAATCAATTGCATTGATCTTGTTAATCACCTGGCGGAACAAGGTTCCGTTTTTCATGTAGTTGTAGGTATCCTCAAACACCGAACGGATGATCTTTGCCTGGGGGCCAATGGAAATATCAATCTCCTTTAAAGCCGGGAACAATTCATTGTTGATGAAATCCATTAGGGCATCGCCTGTTAGTCCTTCTTCATCAGCAGCCCAGTTTTGCCATTTCAGTTTGTCAGGAAGCGGGCTTTCGTAATCGTCAATAGTGATAGACCATTCCTCTTCCTTGTCGGCAAATATTTTCATGAAAAGCATCCATACCATTTGGGAAATGCGTTGTGCATCTCCATCTACCCCGGTATCCTTCCGCATGATGTCGCGTATGGATTTTATAGTTGTTGTGATGTTAGTCATAATTAAAGAATATTGTTAAATCTTGAACGAATATAGTGAGCTTGTTCACTGGGAGATAAGGCTGGTGAAGAATTTCCACTACGGAGATAAAAGTTTTCCCGCTTTATACCATACTTGTCTGTAATTTCAATAAAAAGCGGTTTATCAGATTGTTTAATTTCAACCAAACAAATTTCTTTTTCATCAATCACTGGAAATGTAATATTGATTTTTGTCGATGCAAATTCTACCCCAAATGTTTTGTTGATCAAATTACGCAGATGAATTTCAAATCCATCTTTGTTACCTTCTTTTAATGTATTATAATCGTTGTCCAGTCCTATCACCTCCATATCATCACTTACTCCCATGATCAACATTCCCCCTTCTCCATTACTGAAAGCAGCAATGGTTTTCATAATAACATTTTCAAGAATTTTATTCACTCTATTCTCTCGCATGTCATAACGCAATGTTGTTTTAAACTCTACTTCATACGTTTCACCACCGGCAATAATCTCAGCAAGATCCATATCAACTTCTTCTGATTTCATTTCAGTAATGTTAGCAAGGAAATCATTTAACTGTTCGGCAAGTAAAATTCTTCTTGCTTCAAGAAATTGTTCATAATTATCAAGTTTCCATAACTCTGGATCGTCTGGAATTGATTGCAATTCTAATGCTATTGGAAACTTTTCTTTTACAGAGTTTAGATAATTTTCGGCAAGTTTATCTGATTTTGACCTGTTGGCAACCTGCGTAAGAACCACCCTATTGGTAATTTCCTGGGCCAGACTATACTTTAATCTGTTTAGCGACCAATCATAACCTTCCTTCTTCAATACTGAATAGGCAAAAATATGGTCCCATTCCAAACTGTATTTTTTGCCCATGTTCTTTCTGATGGAAATCCCTGTAGTTAAGCAAACAGCACCTCTACTTTTAAAATACCATCTCATCAGACCCCATAATGGATGACTAACGCCAATTCCAATAAACTCATCTTTACTTATTTCAAGTTTCCTGTCAGCTTCAATAAGTGAGAGCAATTTGTTGAAAGGATCTTTCTCCGAGACAATAATTTTTAAGTCTTTATCTAATTTTTGTTGTAGCTGACTAATATATCTTGTGCGAATTTGTGAATAATAAAACCACTTAATGGCCTTCTTAATCTCAGTATGGGTCAATCGATCTTTACCTTTATTGAAGGCAAATACAATTATTGGGATTAAAGCATAAACTGAATTGATTTCTTTGGTGTGATCAATATACGCCTGGCTTTGCATGACATTAAAAACATAATCGAGTATGTCATCTTCTAATCTTTCCCAAACCTCTTTAATGCGTGGCATATTTTCAGGTGAATGGAGTTTTTCCATCTTCGATCCTACATTGTGCATAACGCCAAGAAGAACGTAAATCATAAAATCAAGTTTAAAAACCCAACCAACATTTTCTAATTCGATGATTTTTTTCTTAATTCTATAACGAGCTTCTGGCCAGTAACCTGAAATTTGTGCCAATGCAAGTTCAGCATCAGTAAGGTTCACTCCACTTGCATTAACGATGTAGAAAATGTCAATTGCCTCTTTGATCGAAGCCTTTACGGGAACAATTTGTTCAACAAATTCCCGATCTTTAATTCTTTCGATCTTTTTAAAATTATCATCTATTCTATTTTCCCGGCCCCTTGAAATTCTTTCACCACCATTGTTTTCTTCCAGCTTATCAATCACATCGCGAAGACGAACTTTGTTTTTAAGTACTTTGGTAATATTAACCCATAGCGGGTTTTTTTCCATGGAAGATTTCTTGTAATACTCCAGTTCTAAAGTTTCCACATTGATGAATAAGTCTCTGATTTTACTTTTAATATCATCGTCAGTATAATATGGAGGGATTTCCCCATTAATAAGCATATACAGTGTCGTAATCCTTTGTTGACCGTCAAGAATCAGTTTTATTGCTCCTTGCTTTTCATCATACTTATGTTCACCTTTTAATTCAGGAGGATTGCTTGTCTCCCAGGTAAGCATAGTACCAGTAGGGTAATCATTAATTAAAGAAGCTATCAATTCCTTAGCATGTTCTCTTTTCCAAACATATTCCCGCTGAAAAGCGGGTACAAATAATTGATAATCATCAATCTTATCTAAAATCTGGTAAATTTTCATGTCTATGCTACTTTATAAATTTCGTTTTCTAATTCTTTAATGGCCTTTTCAAAGTCGGCTTTCTTGCCAAATGCTTTGACCAATTCAACAGGCGAACCCAATTTACTTAATGGTTGAACTTTAAGTATGGAACCTTCTTCAATGGATTCGATGCCCTCATGCTCATATTTATCGAGTAAGCTGTCCAAAACCTTCTGAGCTTTCTCTCCATATTTGGCGAAATAATTTCGCTTCCTTACATCATTGGCTCGCTCTTTTCGTGTTAAGGGAGGTTGATCAAAAGCTACATGACAGACCAGGTCAAAAGCATCCATGTTGTTGCCCACTTCTTCTTTGAGTGCTTCTATCAATACGCCCTGCTCTGCCAACTCACTTATCAACTCTATTTTCTTATCCGTATTTTTCCATTTCCGGATAAAGGCATCCAGTGAAGAAAATTCCTTTCCAATATTTTTTCGGGTGTAATCTTTTAATGATTCTGTGATTAACTTTCCATCCTGGCCATAATATTGAACACGCTCGTTGGTAACACTAACTTGTATGTTGTTAACATAATATTTTTTGGGTTCTTCCGGATTTTCCAGATCATCAGGATTGCCAGCAGGCGGAGTAGATTCTATTAAAATAGATTCGTCTTCAAGGTCTTCTTCTTCTTCAACGTCTGGTGGAACAGGAGGATCACTTTCACCAGGTTCATAAATCTGTACCGGCTCGCCGTCAAAGTCTGGATCAGCAAAAAGGTTGGTGGCTTTTCGGAAATCCATGATGGTAAAATATACTTTACCTTCCTGCTCACGGATTCTTGTTCCCCTGCCAATGATTTGTTTGAATTCCGTCATGGAACCGATATTGGCTTCCAACACTATTAATTTTACCATTTTAGTATCGATACCGGTGGTGAGCATTTTGGAAGTAGTGGCAATAACGGGCAAACGTTCTTCAACATCCGTAAAATTATCCAGTTCCATTTTTCCCACCTCATCATCACCTGTAATCTTAACCACATAATATGGATGTTTGGCAACCAGGTCAGCATTTTCATTAATCAGGGCCTGCCGCATCCGATTGGCATGATCGATGTCAACGCAAAAGACTATGGTTTTTGCAAATCGGTCAGTGGCCTTCAGGTATTCAGTTATTTTTTGAGCTATGACCTGCGTGCGCTCATCAATGGCCAGTTTTCTGTCGTAATCTTTCAGGTTGTAAATTCTATCCTCCACTTCATAGCCATATTTATCACGTAAGCCAGCAGTTGGTCGCCAACCTTCATCAATATTCAGTGATACTCTGATAACCTTGTATGGAGCCAGGAAACCGTCCTGTATGCCCTGCTTTAAAGAATAGGTATAAACCGGTTCTCCAAAATAGGCGATGTTGGAAACGTCTTTGGTTTCTTTAGGCGTTGCTGTCAGGCCTATTTGGGTAGCAGATGTAAAATAATCAAGGATCTCTCTCCATGCCGATGCTTCGGATGCACTTCCACGGTGGCACTCATCCACAACAACCAAATCGAAAAAGTCCCTGGAAAACTCTTTATAAGCATTCTTCCACTCTTCTTCGCCAGTTAAGCCCTGGTATAAGGCAAAGTAAATTTGATACGATTTGTCAACTTTACGATGTTTAATGATATTCATGATTTCGTTACCAAATATGGCAAAGTCATCATTCCTGGGTTGAGTGAGCAAAGCGTTTCTGTCAGCTAAATAAAGTATCCGCTGTTTAACACCTTTTTTCCATAACCGCCAGATAATGTTTGCCGCAACATATGTTTTGCCACAGCCCGTCGCCATCACCAACAATATCCTGTCCTGTCCTTTGGCAATTGCTTCAACAGTTCTGTTAATGGCAATTTGCTGATAATAGCGCGGTGTTTTGCCATCAGGATCATTCGGATAATCTTGTTCAACAATCGAGACCTCTTCTTCGGTAACAATGGCCTTGTCCTTTAAAAATGATTGCCACAGCGATTCAGGTGATGGAAATTCATCCGGGGAAAGTTCTTTTTCGACCTGGCCGGACTTTCCTGTTTTATCATGAAAAATAAAGGCATCACCATTGGATGAAAAAACAAATGGAACCTGAAGTATTTCAGCATAATTTAAAGCCTGCTGCATTCCTGCACTTACCGAATGATTGTTATCCTTGGCTTCAATAATTGCAATGGGAATATTTGGCTTATAATAGAGGATATAATCAGCGCGTTTTCGCTTACCCCTTGCGTGCATCTTTCCCTGCACGATGATTCGCCCATCAGTAAAGGTTACTTCCTCCCGTATCTGGGACTTGATATTCCAACCCGCCTTCACTATTGCTGGTGTGATGTATTTTGTGCAGATGTCCCTTTCTGACAGGTATTTTTTTGAGTGCATTTTATCTATTATAAGGCTTCTGTCCGGGTTTGCAGGTTAATCTGACAGAAAGTACCATAACTATTTTTTCAAAAATAAACAGAAAGTAGTTGTAATTTGACAATCCCAATTAATTTAGAATTGATTTAGATTTGAAAATCAACTTATAATATCACAGGTTGTGTAATCTTATAAAATGATTTTACCTATTCTGGTCACATTAACGATGTATTTTCCGGTTTAGAGCTGTGTTGGGACAAGCAATTATTCCACTTCATCAATATCGCCATAAGCATTTACAGACAAAACCCCGGCATCTAGATCAACCCGAGAGTAAATCTCCTGATATCGCATTCATTTGAAGATGGATTTGAGAAAGAGAAAAAAGTGATTAGCACTATTGTAATTGTATTATACATAGCAGGTGGTTTTGATAAATTTACGTATGCAATTATTTGGTGAGTATAAATGACAATATCCAACTTCGTGCACCCACTGTAAACCAACAGGCTATCCCTTCTGCCTCAGCCATTTCCACATGACGGCGTAATTTACTTTCTGCCCGTACATTAAAATGCCTGTTCGGTCAAATGTTCCCAGCGCACCCTTCAGAGAAAGATAGACCAGTATAGAGTCACTTTACCAGAGAAGATCCCAAGAGCGGTTATCGTTTTGAAGGGTTCTACTTATTGGGGAAGATCTTTTGGAGTAATGCTTTTTAAGGATGATATTACCAAAGAAAACCTGCTGAAGTACAATATCAAAAATGAAACCAACGCCAAATAGAGGGAAGGGGCCAAGGAGTTAAAATCCGGGGGATATATTATTAACGCCATTGTCTGTGACGGCTGCCGGGGTTTGATACAGCTCTTTGAAGACATAGCAGTACAAATGTGCCAGTTCCATCAAGCAGCCATTATCGGGAGCCACATCACAAAGAATCCCAGAATGCCTGCTGCCATTGAGCTAAAGCAGATAGTAGTACAAATGAAACAGACCGACAAAGCGTCGTTTGAAGGGGCTTTAAATGAATGGGGAAAAAGTGGAAACCGTTCCTGAATGAGCGGTCCGTTAATGAAGAAACAGGAAAATCTTACTATACTCATAAACGCTTAAGAAGTGCTTACCGGAGCCTGAAAACAAATCTAAGATGGTTGTTCACCTGGTATGATTATATAGAGCTAAACATCCCAAATACAACGAATGCAATAGATGGACATTTTTCAGGTTTGCAGACCAAACTCAGAAATCACAATGGCCTGTCAATCGAAAGAAAAAAGAAATTTTGAGGTGTTCAATTAGGTACTTATTATAATCATTTGATATGTAACCGGTTGGGTATTCACCATTCTGAAAATCAGGTTATGAAAGATAGTTTGCTTATATATAGAGCGGTTTATCCGAAAACTGAATTCGTCTAAATATTTTTCAATATGCTCCTCATGAACCCATGAATAAGTAGTCCGTAACCACGATTTTAACTGGTGTATAATGGTATGCATCTGTTTCATGCTCCCACCCTTATCAGAGTATTTTTGTTCAATGTCGAATCGTTTGGTAATTGGGATATACCCTGTCCATTTATCCGTCATAACATGTGCCTGTTTAGAAATATGGTTTTCGAATATGCTACTCAATGACTTTGATGAATAATCAGCTATCTTATTGAAATAAGTCCGCTTAACTTTTCTTTCTGCGGTAAGTTCAACTGTCCCAACAATTTTTTTTCTTCTTGCTGTCGGTGCTCCTGCCTTGTTTTAGGCTTTCCTTACCCCCAAACACAAATTCATCAACATGGACAGCTCCTTTAAGTGGGTGCGTTTGATTACTCTTCATGGCATTTCTCACTTTATGCATAAAAGTCCAGGCAGTGGTTCTACTTATTCCATAACGCCTTGCCACTTGTGAGGAAGACATGCCTTTTGTTGTTGCACTCATCTCAAACACAATACCGAAGGCTTTTCTAACACCAAAACGAACACGGTGAAAAAGTGTGCCGGCTGTAGGGCTCTCCACATGATGACACCTGTTGCAGTCTCTGGCCAAATTCTTTTTCCTGACTGTAAATTTGTTGTGACCGCATTTTTTATATTTAAAACCATTTGACCATTTTAGTTCTGACAAATAGGTCAAACAAGAGTAATTATTTGGAAACCGATCGGTGAACGAACTCCAAAATATTTTCCCCTTTAAACTTCATAATGATTATGATTTTAATCAAATTTTGGTCTATGATATAAGAAATTATTTGAACACCTCAAATACTTTATTTTGTAAGGTTTTTACAAAAAATCCTACTAAAAGTATAATAATCTACCTTACCATGCAGACAACAAAATCCATTACAAGCCAAAGTCAATTGATGTCAGAACAAATCAGGAAACTTGAACACTCAATCCTCACATATGAAGAAGGTTTTATGCCGTTTCTTGAAAACCTACATCAGGATTACGTCCAAAGCGGTAGAAACCTGATCCACTACCTTGCTCTTAAAAATAATAACATTGACCGGCTTGAGGATCAATTGGTAAATATGGGCATTGCGAAACTTGATACGGCCCTGGCCAACATCATACATAGTTTATCACTAACGAAAAAATTACTTTTAAATTCTCATGATCATTTCGGTCCGCCTTGGGATAAACCTGTTGTGTCCATAAGGATGAGTAAGAAATTACTCGCACACCATACCCGCACTTTACTGGGTAAAAAACCGACAGGACGCAAATCGAGGATAATGGTCACCTTACCCGTAGAAGCGGCCCGCGACAATAAGCTGGTCAGAAATTTTATTAAAAAGGGAATGAACATAGCCCGGATAAATTGTGCCCATGATACACCTGAAACATGGGCTGCAATGATTGCCAATATTCAGGAAGCTAACCTGTCATTGAATAAGAATTGTAAGATAGCAATGGATTTGGGTGGCCCGAAATTGCGAACCGGTCCTGTTAAAAAAGGTCCTGAAGTGGTTCATATCAAACCGGCCAGGGATAGTTTGGGGAAAATAATTGAACCAGCACTTGTTTGGATGGCTGCACCAAAATCCATCCCACCTGTAAATGCTCCTGTATTTGTTCCTGCTTCTTCCGGTTTTATTAAAAGCCTAAGGAAAGGAGATAAAGTAGAGTTCAAGGACACGCGCGGAAAAAACCGTCATTTTGAAATCATCAAAAAGGAAGGAAAGGGGAGGTGGGCTTATTGTTACGATTCTGTATATATTACCAATGGTACAAAGTTAAAACGTGTGCGTCAAAATCAGGCGAAAAGCATACCTGATAAAGTTTGTGAATTAAAACCCATCGAAGAAACGATAATACTGAATAAAGGCGATACCCTTATACTTACTAAAAATTCTGCTCAAGGCGAAAGGGCAGTTTATAATTCGGATGGCATCATAATTCAAAATGCTCACATCTCAACCACTATGCCTGAAATTTTTGACTATGTAAAAACCGGGGAGCCTGTTCTTTTTGATGACGGTAAAATTGTCGGTGAGATAACGGAAGTACTAAAAGACGAATTACATATCAGAATACATTATGTAAAGAGTGGTGGTAGTAAACTGAAAGCCGAAAAAGGAATTAACTTGCCTGATAGTGATTTGAAAATTAAGGGCCTGACGGAAAAAGACAAAAAAGATCTGGAATTTATTGCACATCATGCCGACATGGTTAATTTTTCATTCGTAAACAATCCGGAAGATGTAAATGACCTGCTACATGAACTTAAAAAATATAATACTGAAATAGGAATTATTTTAAAAATTGAAACAAAACAAGCAGTCAGGAAATTACCTTTAATATTGTTAACTGCCATGCAATCATGCCCTGTTGGTGTGATGATTGCTCGCGGTGACCTGGCAATAGAGTGTGGATGGATGGAAATGGCAAATATCCAGGAAGATATTTTAAAGATTTGCAAGGCAGCACATACGCCCGCAATTTGGGCGACACAAGTCCTTGAAAATATGGCAAAAAAAGGTTTGCCATCGCGTGCCGAAATAACTGATGCCGCAATGTCACAACGTGCTGATTGTGTGATGCTCAATAAAGGTGCACACATTACGGCCGCAATTAAAATGCTGGACAAAATTTTAAAAAGTATTTAACAAAAATAAATTTCCCAAAAATGCGTATAACAACGGTTTTCACTTTAGTGCTATTAATATCATTCTCATCTTTAGCACAAGATTTGCAAACAGACTTTGAACTTGCTAAAAAACAAGCAACAGATAAAAATCAGCATATTATTTTGGTTTTTCAGGGTTCAGATTGGTGTGCACCATGTATTAAACTGGATAAAGAAATATGGAGCACAGATGTATTCAAGGCTTACGCAAAAGATCATTTCGTGTTGCTTAAAGCAGATTTTCCACGAAGAAAAGCAAACGCCCTATCAGTCGAACAGCAGGAAAAGAATAACCAACTTGCAGAGAAATATAATCTGAACGGCTACTTCCCGCTTGTGGTAGTTTTGGATAAAGAAGGTAAGGTGCTTGGCGAAACCGGCTACGTGAAAACCAGCCCTACTGAATATATTTCAATTCTTGAATCTTTTTAAAACAAAAGCCTTGAAGAAATATAATATTATATGTTTCATAGCCTTGTTTAGCACAAGTTTGTTTTCGCAACAAATATTCAAGCGATCTTTACTGCTCATGGGTAGTAGCTTTGAGATCACCGTAGTTGCCAGCAATGCTGAAGAAGGAGACGAATATATAGATATTGCTATTGAGGAGATAAAACGAATAGAGAAGATTATTTCTTCCTGGGACGAAAACTCACAGACATCAAAAATCAATAGAAATGCAGGAATTTCTCCGGTGAAAGTTGACTATGAACTTTTTGACCTGATAGAAAGAGCAATTAAAATCTCCTACCTGACAGATGGAGCGTTTGACATTAGCTATGATTCGATGGATAAACTTTGGAAGTTTGATGGTACGATGAGTCAAATGCCTGATGAGAAATTGGTACGTTCCTCGCTAAAATTAGTAGGATTTGAAAACATAGTTTTAAACAGCAATGACACAACAGTTTTTTTAACAAAGAAAGGCATGAAGATTGGCTTTGGGGCTATCGGAAAAGGATATGCAGCCGACAGGTCAAAAAAACTGTTGATGCAGGCAGGAGTGACTTCGGGCATCATTAACGCTTCGGGCGATATGAACACATGGGGCAGGCAGCCTAATGGAGAGGAATGGCAGGTGGCCATTACCAATCCCATGGATAAGAACAAAGCCTTCGCTTTATTGCCTATTTTGGATGCTGCCGTAGTTACTTCAGGAAGTTATGAAAAGTACGTGATGTTGGACGGGAAACGCTATGCCCATATTATAAACCCCAAAACCGGCTACCCGGCTTCTGGAATCATCAGTGTTACCGTTTTTGCACCACAGGCTGAACTGGCAGATGCCCTCGCTACTTCTGTTTTTGTAATGGGTAAAGATGTCGGCCTAGGTCTCATAAACCAACTTCCAAATACTGAATGTATTATTATTGATGATATAGGAAATTTATTCACTTCTAAACAAATAAAGATAAACAAATGATAATGAAAAAAATACTGCTAATTGTGCTATTAGCCAGCCTGTTTAGTTCATGCACCGTTGTAAAAGGATATCAATTGGTGTATCTGAACGATCCTGACATGGCACTGAACAGGAAAATGATTTACCGTTTTGAAAATAGTTTTCAGGCCTACAGGGAAGCCGCTGTTGGGGCTACCGGTGGAAAAACAGGTGGCGGTTGCGGTTGCAATTAGAAAGGGGTAATGAAAAAATATTTAATCTTCATATTTCTGCTCGCCGTGGTTTCGGGTTTTGCTCAGAAATCGAAAAATGATTCCACCCAATTGTACAAAAAGCGGGTTTTGGAAACAACCGAAATTGATCTTCTTTTCAGTTATTATAAACAGAATGGCAGCAATGCCGCTGTTACAGGAGGAATAGGAACAGAAGAACTGACTGACATTAACCCGGTTATTGTCGTTGCCATTCCCTTAAATGATGATGATGTATTAACCATTGATGCCAATATTTCAGCCTACACTTCTGCATCATCAAGTAACATTAACCCATTTGATGGAGGTGATCCTGCCGATCCTTACGTAGCCAGTTCAGGTGCTTCTAAAGGTGGAAACTCGATCAGTGGCGCTGCATTTTACAGTCACAGTTCTGATGATAGAAACAACATTTGGACCGCCACAGTTTCCGTTTCTTCCGAATTTGATTATCTTTCTTTTGGCTTTGGCGGCGGCTATACTAAACTCTTTAACGAAAAAAACACAGAACTTTCGATAAAAGGACATGTTTATCTCGACACCTGGAAAGCAATTTATCCTTATGAGTTGCGGCCTTTTGTACCGGGTGGAATGGGTTTGAATGATCCATTTTTTAAACAAAATACAATCACAGGAAATCCCAATTATGATCCTGTAAATTTTCATGTTATCCATCAGCTCGGGCGTAACTCTTATTCGCTTGGTTTTGGCTTCTCTCAAATTCTGTCCAAACGCCTTCAGGCACTCTTATCCCTTGATCTTATTCTACAAAACGGCCTCTTATCAACCCCGTTTCAACGTGTTTATTTTACCGATGTTGTGGGCTCTTTCATTCAGAATATTCAACTTGCTGATGATATCGAACGTTTGCCCAATTCAAGGTTTAAAGTAGCAATTGGTCTGCAGGCGAATTATTATATTAACGAATGGCTTGTCCTCAAAGGCTATTATCGTTACTATTTTGACGATTGGGGCATCAACTCACAAACAGCCAGTCTTGAGGTTCCTGTTAAAATTGCAGAAAAGTTTACAATTTACCCTTCATACCGGTTTTATCTTCAGAGTGCCGCTGATTATTTTGCACCTTACGAACAGCATTTGTCAACTGAGACTTATTATACATCTGATTATGACCTTTCTAAATTCAGTGCCAATCAATATGGATTGGGTTTGACTTATACCGACATTTTTACCCGGTTTCATATCTCGATATTCCATTTGAAAAGTATTGATTTGAATTTCTTGTATTACAAGCGAAATACCGGGTTTACATCCGGATTGGCTGCTGTGGATTTTAAGTTTCTTGTAGAATGAATTAATTTGACTGTTTTACCAAATAAATGGTATTGAACCCCGGCAAACAACTATGAACTTAGCCTTTTGGAATAGAACTACGAGAAAACTTGCCTGTCCTCCTTCAGCGGGTAACCGGCAGTCAGATAAAACCAATTCCTTATCTTCCGCAGATGCCCCAAAAGCTTTCTCGGCGAGTGGGGATTAAAATGTAAGGAATCATATTTTCAGCGTCTAATCTTTTAAACGTGAATTTTTTTTATCACTTTTAGTAAATACCTATATAGAAATAATTATGCCTAAACCCGGAAGTACATTTCTTTTTATCCCTGACATATCGGGTTTTACAAACTTTGTGAATAAAACAGAAATAGACCATAGCAAACATATTATCAGGGAACTTCTTGAGATTATCATTGATTCCGATGATTTACAATTGACGGTTTCGGAAATAGAAGGTGATGCCGTTTTATTTTATAAAAAGGGTGTTCCCACTGTAGAGCAAATTCTCCGGCAATCGGAAAAGACATTTCTCAATTTCCACAATCACTTAAGCAAATATAATACCGAGCGGATTTGCCGGTGCGGGGCATGTGAAACTGCCGCTCAGCTTTCCCTCAAATTTATTGCACACTCGGGCGAAGTTGAACTCCTGAGTATTAAAAATTACCGGAAACTACATGGCTCCGACGTGATCCTCGCCCACAAATTGCTAAAAAATTCTGTTACCCATAAAGAATATATTCTTTTTACACCCGGCTTTTACGATGAATTGTCCGATAAAAAGCTGATCAATAATTTTCAATGGCTCCGGGTACACGATGGTGCTGTTGCGAATGATAAATTTAAGGGAATGGTTTATAAATACATTCCTATGACCAGACTTCTGAAACAAGCCAGGTATCAGGGGAAAATAGCCCTGCCAGGGCTCAGTGCCCAGAAATTAAAGATAGATATCCTGATCAACAGCCCGTTTGATACTCTCTACGATAAAGTAACGAATCTTGACCTGAGGAAGGAATGGAGTGGAGAAATAAAAGGAATTCTCAGGCAGGACGACCACATTTACCAGGCAGGCTCAATGCACACCTGTCTGTTGGGAGACAGGTCAATGGATGTGAAAGCCATTGGACGGATGGAGAATAAAGACAAGATAGTTTACGGGGAGCGGATAGATGAACGCGGTGGTTTAAAAGATATCATAACTATTTACACCTTTCACAAAAGAGGAGAAAAAACAAAGATAGAACTTGAAATAGACTTCAGGTTCAAATATCCGGTGACAGGGTTTTTAAGATTCTTTGCTAACAAAAAAATCATTAAACGGTTTAGAAATAATTTGCAACAATTAAAAACCGCAAGTGAAACCCAGGGTTCATGAAAACAGCTTTATCAATACTTATTATCTTGGTGATGGCCGAATTTCAAACGGCCTGCAACCGGCAAAAACCGACAACAGTCCTGTTTGAAAACAAAGGATACCATATCCCCTATCAATTACAAAAACCGGAAAAAGTAATTGAATTGCCGAACGAACTGAATGAAATCTCCGGGTTGGACTTCTATGAAAACAATCAACTGGCCTGCATACAGGATGAAAAGGGCATGATATACATCGTTGATATTGCCCGGCAGAAGGTTGTACGGAAAATCAAATTTGAAAAAAAGGGGGATTACGAAGGAATAGAAATTGTTGACCATATTGCCTGGGTTTTGAAAAGTAACGGTAATCTCTTCAGGATAAAGGATTTCGATGATACAGATAATATCAATGTTAAAATATACAAGACATCACTGTCGAAGAGAAACAACGCCGAGGGGATTGGCTACAGCAGAAAAAATGACCGGCTACTGATTGCCTGTAAAGGTTATCCGTATATAAACAAAAAGAAAGGTAAACACAAAAAAGCTGTTTACGGTTTTGATATCCATAATAAAGAACTACGTGAAATACCGGAATTTATAATCAACCTTGATTCAATAAAGAAAAACATCAATTACAGTCGAATGGCCCAAACAAGCGATGAACTCTTGTCATTTTTTAACCCGGATGAGGGGGATGTGTCGTTTCAACCGTCAGGTATAGCCGTACATCCACAAAACGGTAACATTTATCTTATTGCCTCTGTTGGGAAACTTCTCGTTGTATTAAATGAAAAGGGTGCAATCCAATCCATTATAAGACTGGACAATTCAGTTTTCAAACAACCGGAAGGAATTTGTTTTGACAAAAAAGGAAATTTATTCATCTCTAATGAAGGCAAAACAGGAAAAGCAACTATTATAAAATTTAGTAAGATATGAGAAGATGTCAGAATAGTATCGTTTGCTTCCTAAAATTGATTCTGGTTTTATTTTTGGTTTTTCCGAACGCCAAAGCTAATGGCCAAAAAACATTTTATGCTGAACGTGCAACCGGCTGGGAAAATATTATTCCCGACAGTGCCATCAAATTACAGTACACAGTTTATCTGATTGGAGACACAAAAACAAACGATTTTGACTCAGGTGTTTTGAAATTGCTTCATTCAAAATTAGCTGATTCTCCAATCAACAGTGCTTTGGTCGTGCTGGGAGATATTGTCTATCCGCTAGGTATTTCAGATTCTGCCGACAAACACTTTAAACCGGCAGTTGCCGGACTGAATCAAATACTTTCAGTAATAAAAGGTTATAAAGGCAAGATTTACTTTACACCCGGTAATCATGACTGGGCCAAAGGAAAAAAAGAAGGTTGGAACAATGTGCTTAACGAAGAAAAATATATTGAAGATTACTTTAACCGTGGCAATATTTATTTGCCCGATAACGGCTGTCCGGGCCCTGTTGAGATAAACCTGACCGATGATATCGTACTCATATTGTTCGATTCGCAGTGGTGGTTTCAGAAAAATGATAAGCCTGATTTGGTTAGCGATTGCGATTACGATGATCCTGATGCTTTGTTTCTGCATATTGAAGATGCGCTAAGAAGGAACAGTGAGAAAAAGATCATTTTTGCAAGCCATCATCCGCTTTTTAGTGTCGGTGAACATGGTGGATTTTTCCCGGCCGAATACAACCTTTTTCCTTTGCTGGAGGCGAATAAATATCTATGGATTCCCCTGCCCGGTTTTATTTATACCGGATATCGTAAACTTTTGGGCGACATACAGGATATTGCCCATCCTGAGTACAAGGACCTGAGAAAAAATTTACTGGATATCTTTGATGACTACCCGGACCTGATTTACGCAGCCGGCCATGAACACAACCTGCAATATCTGGAAAAGAAAAATTTGCATCACATCGTCACTGGTGGCGGGGGTGAGGCCACTTACATTTCCAAAAGAAAAAAGAAAGCGGATTTTGCTGTGCAATCTACCGGATTTTCAGTTTTAAAATTTTATGAAAATGGGGACGTCTGGGTGGAATTCCTAATCTCTGATGGTTCGGTAAACGGTAAAATGGTTTTTCGGAAAAAATTATTCAACAAACCGGTTTTTAATCCTGAAGAAAAACAGAAAGAGATGATTCAACTGGATTATTCGGACAGTACGGTTAAAGTGATGATCAGCAATGGTTATGAAGCCGGTAAGTTCAAGGAAATGTTGTTGGGGGAAAATTATCGTGAACTGTATGAACAATGTGTTGACTTGCCCGTGTTTGACATTGGTACCGAAAAAGGTGGCCTGACCATTATCAAACGTGGGGGAGGACAGCAAACCCTTTCGGTGAGGCTGAAAGATAAAAACGGAAAACAATATGTTTTACGCTCAACCGATAAATATATAAATAGGGCAATGGATAATATCTTTGAAAATACCATTGTAAATAGTGCGTTGCAGGATGCCAATTCAGCAACACACCCTTTTTCTGCAGTAACCGTTCCCATTATGGCGGATGCTGTCGGTGTAATGCACACTAACCCGAAATACGTCTGGGTTCCCGACGACCCACGACTCGGTGTTTACAGGAAAGACCTGGCCAACGGTGTTTTTCTTTTCGAGGAACGTCCGGCAGGAAACTTTGAGGATTTGGAAAGTTTCGGTCATTCTGAAAAAATTGTCAGTACCCCTAAAGTCATCAAAAAGACTGAAAAAAAACAAAACCACAAGGTTGACCAGTTATCGGTTTTGCGCGCAAGACTGTTTGACTTGTTCCTGAACGACTGGGACAGGCACGATGACCAATGGCGGTGGGCTTCATTCAAAGAAAACGGAAAGACAGTTTACAAACCCATTCCTCGCGACCGCGATCAGGTTTTCTTTGCTAATGACGGTTTCCTGGTCTGGTTTGCACGGATAAACTTTAGCTTACGTAAATTTCAGAAATTTGATTACAAGGTGCGCAATGTCAATGCATTGTCTTATAACGCACGTTACTTCGACAGATCATTTTTAACCGAGACCAACTTAAATGAATGGATGCAAACGGCTCATTACCTGCAGCTACATCTCAGCGATTCGGTCATCGAAACCGCTATCAACTCATTACCTGAGCAAGCCTTCCAGTCAACCGGACCTGATATTATTGATAAACTTAAAACGCGGAGAAATACTTTACCTGAATATTCAAAAGAGCTGTACCTGACGCTTGCCAAAAGTGTGGATGTGGTGGGGACATACCAGCGGGAAATGTTTGTAGCGGAAAGGTTACCCAATGGAAATACAAATATCGATGTTTTTAGCCTGAACACAGAAAAATATGAACCACTAAAACTATTGTACCATAGAAAGTTTAAATACAATGAAACGAAAGAAATAAGGCTATTCGGACTCAAAGGAAAAGACGAATTTCATATTTCGGGTAATGCCAAAAAAGGGATTATCATCAGGGTAATAGGCGGTAAAGGAAATGATGCTGTCATTGACAGTTCATCGGTCGATGGATTGGGCAGGAAAACAATTGTTTATGACAGGAAAGACAAAAAAAATACCATCATTAAAAGCCATGAAACAAAACTACGGTTGTCGAACGATAAAAGCGTTAATGAATACAACCGAAAATTGTTTAAATACAACAAAGTAGATCTCCTGCTCAATGCCGGTTACAATATTGATGACGGTGTACTTCTGGGTGGCGGTGCACGATTTTACAATTATCAGTTCCGCGATTCAACCATCCAGACTATTAGAGGAAGTGTGGCCATTCAAACGGGTGCCTTTGCGTTAAATTATCAGGGGATCTTTTCTTCGATCTCCAGAAAATTCAACCTGATTTTGGATGCGGCAGTCAGTATACCGAGAAATGTGGATAATTATTTCGGTCTTGGAAATGAGACGGTGAAGTTGACAAATAATAAAACTTATTACAGGGCGCGTTATCAGTATATTTATCTTAACCCCTTATTGAATCAACAGGTGAATGATCATTTCGATTATTCTTTCGGTGTGTTTTATCAGTCTTTTATGTTGAACGACACCGCAGGAAGGTTTATTGGTGACATTTCGGTTAACGACCTGGATTCGGCAGCTTATAATACCCATCATTTTGTGGGCATTAACGGAAAACTGGCTTATGATACAAGAGACAACAAGGCCTTGCCGTCGAGGGGAATGGTGTTCAATGCCGATGTAAAGGGGTTTTACGGGTTAAACAAGCAGTCAAAAAACTTTGTTAGGCTGAAAACCGACATTAGTTTTTACCTAAGTTTCCGCAAAGACCCCCGTGTGGTTTTTGCAATCCGCGCCGGGGGTGCCGCCAACTTTGGGAATTATGAATTTTACCACGCCAATTTCCTTGGCAGGACAACCAACCTCAGGGGATTCAGGAGTAACAGGTTTGCCGGCGACATTTCCCTTTATCAAAATACCGAGATAAGGATAAAACTTCTTAACCTGAAAGCCTATTTATTTAATGGACAGGCTGGTTTGCTGGTGTTTAATGACCTGGGAAGGGTTTGGGTTCAAGGGGAGGACTCAAAGCGCTGGCACAACGGATATGGTGCCGGTCTGTGGCTTACCCCTTTCAATTATACGGCACTCATCCTGGCATATAGCCGCTCAGAAGAGGAGAGTATGATAAATTTTACCTTTAGATATTTTTTTTAAAAATCAATTAAACAAATTAAAAATGAAAAAACCAGATCAGGATATGATTAAAAGGGCCAAACAGTATGTTACCCGACTTCTCGAAGAAGAATTACCTGAGAATATAATTTATCACACCGTTGATCATACAAGTATGGTGGTCAATAATGCTGAAATTATCGGAGAAAAAGAAGGACTAAGCGAAGAAGAAATGAATATCGTTAGATTGGCAGCCTGGTTTCACGATACGGGATATATTAACAAATGTGAAGGGCATGAAAAGGATAGTGCCAACATAGCTTCTGATTTTTTACACAATGAATATCTTGACAAAGAGGAGATAGAGAAGGTGAAAGAATGTATTGAGGCAACGGTGATTCCTCAGAATCCGAGAAGCAAAATGGCTCAGGTTGTGGCCGATGCCGATTTGATGCATCTCGGCAACAAGGATTATATTGAACTCGCCGATTTGATGAGGAAAGAATGGAACATAACACAAGAGAAAAAGGTCAGCAAAAAACAATTTGATGAGATCTCTTTAAAATTTTTTGGCCAGCATCATTATCACACGGATTACGGTAAAAAGGTTCTCGAAAGAAACAAGCAGAAAAACCTTGATTCTATTAAGAAAAGAATAATAAATCGTAAGCAGAAAAAGGAAAATCCGGCCAAACATGCAAAAAATGCAACTTCAAAAGGGTATTCAAGAGGAGTGGAGTCCATGTTCAGGCTGACAGCCCGAAATCAGATCAACCTTAGCTCAATGGCTGATAGCAAATCAAACATTCTCATATCTGTGAATTCTATTATTATATCCGTTGCCGTAACCGGACTTATTACTAAGTTTAAAGATGTTCCAGTCATTATCATCCCGACCTTTATCTTTTTAACTATATGCCTGGCCACCATCATTTTTTCAATTCTTTCAACACGTCCTAATATTTCTTCCGGAAAATTCACCAAAGAAGAAATTGAGAACAAAAAAGTTAACCTCCTGTTTTTTGGTAACTTCTTTAATATGAGTTACAAAGAATATGAGTGGGCAGTGGAAGAGATGATGAAACACGACGAGTATTTGTATTCAACCATGATTCAGGATCAGTATTCCCTGGGAAGGGTGCTGGCCAGAAAATATAAGCTGCTGAGGATAGCTTATAACATATTTATGTATGGGATCATCGTTTCGGCTATTGCTTTTGGTATAGCTTTTATTAATTATTGAAATACAGGTTTGTAAAAACCCTATGTTTTTTTCTGCCTACCTTGCCGTTTTCGTTGCATTTCATCAGAGCCTGTGGAAGCATCGTTTCGGTGACATTTTCTTTTGTCTGTTTCTTTGTTGCCGGACAAAGAAATAGACAGGATGAATTATTTTGATGAAATTTATCTGTGGAACATTTAAATTAAATTGTCAGGTGTCCCATTTATGAAAACAGGAGATTTGTGACAACCCCATGTTTTTCCTGCTCTCACCCTGCTTTTTAGAAATTATAAGTAAAATATAAACCAGGTGTTCCGTAATAAATAACCGGAAACAACGAATAATTTGAATTCTTTCTTGTCTTTTTATGTAGTTGCGGAATAATCCACCCTGAAAAAGCACCTACAGCATAAGCGGCAATTACATCTGTCGGAAAATGTTTGCCTGATTTTACACGTAAATAAGCGGTGACTGCTGGAATTATTGCGGCTGTTGACCAGATGGCTATTTTTAATCCGGTTTTCATATTCGGATGATAATCGCTTAATACCTTGGCCGTAAAAAATGTGAATGACGCAGTAAATGAAGTGTGGCCTGAAAAAAATGAAAGTCTGCTGATGTTGTTGGTCCGCTCTCCAACCGGCACATCGGGATTATAAACATAAGGCCGGGTCCGGTTCACTATGTTTTTCATACTTAGGGTTAAACCGTAAGTAATGGCTCCCACTTCAAGCCCCATTACGAGTAGTGAGCCGATGTCGGAACGTGTGTGATGAGTGCTCAGGAAAATAACCGGTAGGATGAGTACACCAATTCTGAAGATATCACTGGTTGAGGCAGCCTGTGGTGAATAATTATATGTTGCAGGCCGGTCGAAAGCATTAATGCTATTCCTGTTTAAGGTATTCAGTTCGGCTGCTTTATAAGGCTGCGTTTTGTTTGTGGATTGAAGGACAAAGCCTGTGGTTAACAGCCCTGTTCCGGCGGCGATAAAAGGTATTTCGTATTTAAATCCCTTTACATAGGGATTTTTATTTTTATGTACGCCGTTTTTACAAAAAGCACAATAATCTGTTTTGTTCCTGGGTTTACCAGTGCTTTGTGACAGCATGGGGGTGAAGGGCATTAAACCCAATAAAAGTACGGCGATTATTTTTTTGACCATCATTACTAAATGCCAAAGGTGATTCTTGCGTATCCCCATAAATGGGTACTTGCACCCACAAATTGAGAGGACAGGATTTCCTCGCCAACCTCGATGCGAACTCTTTTGTAACCGATAGCAATCCCAAAATCAGTATGGCCCAAAAAATGATGGTTATGCCCGATATTGTATAAATTTCCGTCATGGAAAAGGCCACCTTTCAGAACAGCATTGTACATAACGTAAGTTATTTCACCCTTACCAAAAATGTAGAGCTGAAGATTTTTGTTGTAACCCAAACCAGGCCCTTCGAAATAATCTTCAAACAGGCCTGCCCTTATGTACATCCCCGAACTGATCTCTGTGTGGGGGTTACCAACAATCCCTGAAACAAAAACATTCATTTCAAAGTTATCCCGGTTGATTAAGCCTTTTTCAATGGATATCAGGTATTGTATTGCCAGGTCATTGGCTACCTGATTCTCCCATCCCTGCGCCGGCTCGGTAGTGGGGAGTAATCTATGTATTGTATTTTGTACAAATCCGCCGCCTGCATAAGGCCCGAGAATGCCAAGTTGGAATTCGGAAACTTTTTTAAGTTTTTTCGAAAGCTTATAAGATTCTTTACGGCTACCTATAAGTAAATAAGCTGCATAGGGTTCGTCATGATATTGAACTAACGGTGTATCCAGATTTGTGGGAGTGTAGATGTTATGCGTAATTGTTAGTGCATAAAAAATACTTTCGTCAAGGGAATTGGGAAGCAAAATATAATTTGCCGGGGATTTTGACATGAAATTAGCATAAACTCTCAGTTGTAAGCCGTTGGTAAAATATTGGTCGGTTCCGAATACAAAATCATTGGAGAATTTAAAATCCACAATGGTTTCCGGCACTTTATTTTGCGCTGTAACATTAATCAAAAGGAAAAAGGCAAATAAAAGTATAAATATCTTTTTCATGGTATTAAATTTTATGTGATTGATGATCCGATACGGATATACACTTCTCTTACCGGAGCGGAAGCAGGTAATGGTCACCTTTTTCAAGATTACCTGCAAGGTGCTGTTTGTGACCACAGGATTTGAACTTTTTTTAACAATCCTTTAAAAGCACGGTTTCTGTTAATTAAGACGAAATTTTAACAAAATCCTTACGGATTAGGCGATTTATTTCTTAATTAAGGCAATATATTTTTAAATCGTGCCTTTGCCTACATTTTTTATTAATACTCCGGTAAAAAATTAACAACGTGCATTTGAGAACTTTTTCACAAGCTGTTAAAAAGCAAAAAAAGAATGCGTCTGATTTGTTACATGAAACAAACAACCAAAACGCTTTCAACAAGAGCAAGGATCTTGTGCATTCGATAATAGAAAAAGTTGGCAACCAAAATAAGTCAAGATTAAAGTTTATGGTAAATATTTTCACTTTGTTTATGGGACTGGGAGGACGTTATAACTTTACAAACATGTCAAGGTACGGTGATTACAGTGAACAAACTTACCGTAACAATTTTGAAAAGCCGTTTGATTTTTTAGCGTTCAACAAAAGTCTGATCTTTGAAAATTGTTCTCCACATCACGTAATAGCCTTCGATCCGGGTTATATTCCAAAATGCGGAAAAAAGACCGAATATATAGGGACGTTTTTGAGCGGCACATCAGGCAAAGCATTAAAAGGGTTAGAGATAGGAGGTTTTGCAGTTGTTGATATTGACAACAACACAGCTATGTCATTAGAAGCAGTTCAAACCCCTTCGGTCAAAGAATTAAGGCAAACCGGAAAAACTTTGGTCACCCACTATGCTTCCATAGTTGTTGAGCGAAAAGAGGCATTAGAATCCATATCAAAATATATTGTAGCTGATGGATATTTTGCCAAGAAGGAATTTGCAAACCCTTTGCCTGACTAACACTCTCAGGCAAGAAGTGAAAACAAGTTGCATTTTCATTTTAATGCATCACTTACAGCGGTTTCAATCGCCAAGGCAATTTATTATTTGCCTTTGGAAAAGCATTTGCGCAAATTCTTTTCGATGAGTAATGTAAAAACGCTGCACCTCAATAAAATAGTGGCAGATAGAATTATTTCAAACTTAGACTTAGACCTGAGTTGCAAAAAAATAAATCAAGTCTATTGGGATGCCCTATGGGTAGGCAAAATTGCCAGTTGAAAAAGTAACGGAGTATTAAAAATCATTGATTTCAGAAGTCTATCAAGACAAGTTTGCCTTGTTGGCACGTATTCTTTTATGATACCTATAATAACAAACGTCTGCACGGTTCTATTGCCAACCTTAGCCTAAAACTATTCTGGAAGTTATGGGATGAAGGCAAGATATCATCCAGAGAGCTAAAGAACAAAACACTACGATTCTCCCTCAACATCCCATATCAACAAATACCGGATAATGAGAACCTGAAGGAAGTTCCTTGCTTAAATAATCATGCTCTTGATGAGCCGGATTATTTACAAAAAGAAGCGAACGGATCCAAAATACTCCCGCCTGCCGGTCGGGCAGGTCAACAACCACCGGTACAAAGGTCACCGTCAGTCGTTCCTTACTGATGCAATATTATGAAATTTATAAATGAGAAATATTTATATTTGAACCGAAATTAAAATTGTCCGATTAATATGGGGCTAAAACATTATCAATCGATTTCAGTTATTTTTGGCCATTATATTTTTTAGCAACGCCCAGAAAACGAATAATCACGGAATTGTAAATTATTATTTATATTCGTAAAGTAAGTTCACCAGCAATGCAATTTATTAAGAAGGTTTTTGTCCTGATTCTTATTTGTTTACTAAATACATTAACAGCGCAGGTTAAATCCATCGGGACTCCTTTCATCCAAAATTATACACGGGCAAATTATGCGGCTGGCAGCCAGACGTGGGATATTGAACAGGGAAAAAACGGGATGATGTATTTCGCCAATAACAACGGTTTGCTGGAATATGATGGTAAATACTGGAAAGTTTACCCGATGCCCAATAACAGCATAATACGTTCGATAAAAAGCGATGGTGACAGCATTATGTTTGCCGGTGGATTCAACGAGTTTGGTTACTATATCATTGGGAAAATGGGTGGTGCCGAATATCACTCATTAGTTGATCTGCTACCTGCAGATAAACGTGATTTTGGTGATGTCTGGAATATTTATATTCATCCTGATGGCGTCATTTTTCAGACCTATACACAACTTATTTTTCTTAAGAACAATCACCTCACTATAATACCCGCCCCAACCTCATTTCATTTTTCATTCCTAATTAATAATGAATTCTATGTAAATGATCTTGAGGAAGGGCTGATGCGTTATGCGATGGGTAAGCTGTATCCACTAATGGGTATGCAACGTCTGAAAGGAAAGGAAATTTGGGGTATGCAGGCTTTGGATGATAAATTGCTGATTGCAACCGCATCCGAAGGCGTTTTTATATATGATGGCAATTCACTTCGTCCCTGGAAAAACCAGTCATTATCTTTTTTAGAGCAGAACCAGATATACTGCACAATGCAAATAAATAAAGATTTGTTTGCCTTCGGAACTATACAAAATGGCATGCTTATTTGCGATAAAAATGGTATACCCTTGCAACACATCAATATGGACGACGGTTTGCAAAACAACACCATTCTTTGCATTGAAAAGGATAAATTAGGAAACTTATGGCTGGGCACTGATCTGGGTATTGATTACATTCAAATCAACTCACCACTATCCCAATTGTCGCATAACTACGGTCTAAGTACAGGATATACGACAATAGTCTTTAAGGGTAATTTATACCTCGGGACAAACAGGGGCCTTTTTGTAAAGGACCTCAATTCCTTTTACCATGGTGGAACCTCCTCAGAAAACTTTAAATTGATCGAAAAGATGCGCGGACAGGTCTGGACACTTCAGGAAATCGACGACCGGTTATTTTGCGGGCATAACAACGGTACATTTATAATCGAAGGTGAAAATGCTCAGAAAATTTCCAGTATGCCGGGCGGTTGGTCGTATCTGCAGCCCCCTAATGAACCTGATAAAATTATTGGCGGAAATTTTTCCGGGTTTGCACTTTATCAGAAAATAAATAACCACTGGAAATTTATAAAACAATTCAGTGGTTTTTCAGAATCTTCAAGGACCATCGCTTTCGATAATGATAATACACTGTGGATGGCGCATGGTTATAAAGGTGTATTCCACATAACCTTTGATAGGGATTATGATAGCATTATCAAAGTTGAATATTATAATGCCCAAAATAGTAATTTAAAATCATCCGATGCTAACCTGGCAAAGATTGATGACCAAATAATATTCACCAATCTTCGAAATACCTACACATTTTCTGCACAGGATTCCAGTTTCGTTCCTGATTCGAAATTGAACAAGTACTTTGATGGAAATATCAGGTCGCTTATGCAGGATAAGAATGGGAATATCTGGTATTTTATGGATAATACATCCGGAGTGTTGCGTCTGCTTGAAGACGGTAATTACAGCAATATCAGCATCCCCTTTCAGAAGATCAATGATAAATTTGTGAAAGGATTTGAATTTGTGTACCCCCTGGATGAAAACAATGTTTTTTTTGGATCTGAAAATGGATTTATACATTACAATCCCTCAATCAGTAAAGATTACGCTTATCCTTTCAAAGCCTTCATCAGAACCATGCGATCCTTTGATCCTGATTCAATATATGCCATCTCCTCTAAAACAGGTGATCAAATCGAATTGGAATATAAAAACAATGACCTTGAGTTTGTCTTCTCTGCCAACGACTTTGAAAATCCGGGACAAATTCGTTACGCTACCTACATGCAAGGTTATGATGAGGACTGGACAGATTGGCAATTAAAAAGTACACGGGATTTTACCAATTTATACGAGGGTGAGTATATTTTTAAAGTTAGGGCAAAAAACATTTATGGCACCGTTTCTGACGAGATTAGCGTAGCATTTACCGTATTACCTCCTTTTCAACGTACATACCTCGCTTATTTTATCTATGGAATAATTATTCTCATTACATTGATCTTGTTCGTAATGATTATAAAAAGACGATTTGAACGCAACAGGATCCGAAGGGAACAGGAGCAACTTGATCAGTTCAGAAAAAAAGAGGAAGCGTTGCAGAGAGAAAAGGTGGAGACTGAAAAAGAATTAATAAGAATGCGGAATGAGAAATTGCGTGCTGAAATGAAGCAAAAGGATAAAGAATTGGCTAACTCAACCATGCAGACTTTGCAAAAAAACAGGTTGTTTATAACCATTCGCAATGAACTCAAAAAATTGAGTGCAGTGTCCAATGAAGATGCCTATAAACATGAGGTCAATCATCTTGTTCGAAAAATAAACCGGGAGATTGATGATGAAAATCAATGGAAGGTATTTGAAACTCACTTTGAAAGTGTACACGAAGAATTTTTAAAACGACTTAAAACCGCATATCCTGATTTATCACCAAGAGAACTCAAACTCTGTGCCTATTTACGGATGAACATTTCCAGCAAGGAAATCGCGGTGCTTATGAACATTTCTACCAGGGGAGTGGAAATAAGCAGGTATAGGTTACGCAAAAAATTGGGCCTGACCAGGGATACCAACCTCACAGATTTTATATTGTCATTTTAGGTTCTGGTTCTTTTATCGTTAATATTGATTTGATGCAATTAATTGAAAGTTGTTTTCCGAATTTTAATGTCTTGTTTAATAAATAGATATAGATTATATGTTGTATTAATGATGTATTATTTCTATGCCAATGATGAATTTTTGTTGTGGGAAAATATTTGACAATACCTATTTACAAACAATATTTTTGGCTTCCATAAGCTTGACAATCAATAATTATTTAAATCATTAATTATGAAACAAACCTATTCTATTTTCATCCTGTTGATGTTTTTCTTTCCGCTTTTTATTTTCGGACAGGAAAGAACAGTATCAGGTATTGTAACATCTGCCGATGATAATTTAACCATTCCAGGTGTAACAGTATTGGTCAAAGGTACAACAACAGGTACAGTGACTGATATGGAAGGAAAGTATACATTATCCGATGTTACTTCCGAGTCAGTCCTTGTTTTTTCCTTTGTCGGAATGCAAACGGTTGAAAAACAAGTAGGAGACCAGAAAGTGATCAATGTGGTGATGCAGACCAGTATTTCGAAACTGGACGAGGTGGTTGTTATCGGTTACGGTACGGTTAAGAAACGAGATGTAACCGGTGCTGTATCCACCGTCGGGGAACGTACCATCGAAAGTTTGAAACCGCAAAAGGTTGAACAGGCACTTCAGGGGACGATGTCCGGGGTGAATGTAACTCAACAATCAGGTTCTCCAGGCGCCGGCCTTGATATCCGCATTAGGGGAATTTCAACCAATGGTGATGCTGCTCCTGTGGTGATCATTGACGGATATCAGGGTGATCTGAGTCTGCTTAATCCGAATGATATCGAAACAATTACGGTGCTAAAAGATGCGCAGGCTGCAATCTACGGAACTGTGGGTGCTAACGGGATTATCCTGGTAACAACTAAATCAGGAAAAAGAAATACACCTACGAATTTTGTCTTAAACAGCAATTTTGGATTACAGCAAACCACGCGCAAATTGCCCTTAATGAATGCGACAGAATATGCTGTTATCCTGAATGAAAGTTATGCGGCAAATGGCCAGGATATTCCTTATCCTGATATCTCGGGTCTAGGTGAAGGTACAAACTGGCAGGATGAGCTTTTCTCTACGCAACCGATATTCGACAATAACTTTAGCATATCCGGGGGCTCCGAAAAAATGAATTATGCCTTCAGTGCATCAGATCTGAGACAAAAGGGAATCATTGGAGGTGACAAAGCCAGGTTTAGGAGAAACACCGCACGTTTAGCTGTTGGATCCGACCTTTTCAAATGGCTAAAACTTAACAGCAATATTATGTATATAAACCTATACCGGAATTCATTCAATGATTTTGGTTTGGGTTCTGTTTTATTTAATGCTGTAAATATGCCATCAACAGTACCAATATATGACGAAAATGGAGATTATTTCCTTGCGCCTTCCAATGTTGGCATAGAAATTATTAATCCACTTCAACAAATTGCCAATACTTACAACGATTATGACCTCAATAAATGGAATGGCAATATAGGTTTAACGGCAACTTTCGCCAAACACTTTACTGCTACGGCACGTGTAGGATTCAATACGACCACTACCAATTATAAATCATTCTCCAAAATGGTAGATTATGGTGGTAAAGTATTTGATGTGAGCAGGAGTAGCGTTTATCAACAGAAGGAAAATTTTAATGATTACACTGCTGATTTTTTTGCTACCTATAACAATAGCTGGGCCGATGCGCACAACTTCACGGTCACACTCGGTAGTACTGTTTTCCAGGAATGGGGAAATGCTTTAAATGCAACAGGCTATGATGTTCCCAATAATTCATGGGATTTTGCTGACATAAGTCTTGCAAACGGACTTCCCACTGCAAAAGCCGCAGGTTCATATACTTATCTTCAACGGAGGCTGTCATTTTTTATCAGGGCACAATATGATTATAAAGGCAGGTACCTTCTTTCTGCGATGTTCAGAAGGGATGCCTCAACAAAATTTGGTCCTGAATATGCCGCTGCTTATTTCCCGTCGGCAACACTTGGCTGGGTGATTTCAAAGGAAAAATTTATGGAAAATGCGAAGAAAATTGACCAACTTAAAATCAGGGCAAGCTATGGTTTTCTTGGTTCTGACAAAATACCCAGCTATGGATATATCTCTTTGTTAGATGGTGAGGCAATGTATGTTTTCGACGCACAATTGATCAGTGGAACAGCGATAGGAAAACTGCCAAACCCAAATATTAAATGGGAACAATCAGAGCAACTGGATGTGGGATTTGATTTTACAGGATTCAATGATCATCTGGATATTACAGCGGATTATTTTTCCAAAACAACAAGAGATCTGCTTATAGGCAATGTCCCGGTTTCCGGTATTTTTGGTACCCACGCTCCCGGGGCAAGCGGCCCGATTATTAATGCCGGAACAGTTCGCAATTCGGGTTTTGAATTTGCACTTGGTGTTCGTGGTAGTAAAACCGAGAATTTCGGTTACCGCGTAAACTATAACTTCACTTATTTGAAAAATGAAGTTCTTGAAGTCAATAATGGAACCGGTTTTATTGAAGGCGGGAGTTTTGGGGTAGGTCAGCCATTTCCAGCCAGGATGGAAGTTGGATTGCCAATAGGATATTTCTACGGCTATGAAACAGATGGTATTTTTCAGACACAGGAAGAAGCTGATGCAGCACCATCTCAAATTGCACTTGGCGCTGATGCCCAGGCCGGTGATATTAAATTCAAAGACCTGAATGGTGATGGCGTGATCAACTCTGAGGACAAGACAAACATCGGCGATCCCATTCCTGATTTTACAATGGGTTTAAATATATCGCTTAAATTTTACGGGTTTGATCTGGTTGCCTATGCATTTGCCAGTATCGGAAATGACATTGTAAGGAACTATGAAAGGATTCAGCCAAATGTTAACAGAATGGATTACTGGCTGGATAGATGGACCGGACAGGGGACCAGTAATGAAGTTCCAAGAGTTACAACGGCGGCTACCTCAAATAATGTGTTCTCAGATTTTTATGTAGAAAACGGTTCTTATCTTCGCTTACAGCGCCTTTCACTGGGATACACAGTTCCAAAGGACCTGATGAGATCGAAAGTAAAAGAATTGCGTTTTTATATCGCTGCTGATAACCTCTTTACCATCACAAAATACCAGGGATTCGATCCCGCAGCATCTTCAGGAGCACCAATTGGTGCCGGATTCGATTCCGGGTTTTATCCTGCAGCTAAAATTTTCTGGTTTGGTTTAACTTTTAATATTTAAAACTGTTGAAAAATGAAAAAATATATTTTTAATAAAACGTTAATTGCAGGATTCATAACAACAGTTTTGATTTTAGGTTCCTGCGCAAAATACACTAATACAAGTCCTGAATATTCAATTGATTCAGAGAACTATTTTAATTCAGAAGATGATTACTACAACGCCCTTGTTGCAGCCTACGACTTATTGCAATCAACATACGCTAATGCAATTGTTGGTGAAATTGCATCAAATAACACATTGTGTGGCGGTGAAAACCCCACCGATGTAATTGGATGGCAACAAATTGACCAGATGATCCATACACCTACCAACAGTAACCTTTCTGATATATGGGATTGGATGTTTGCTGGTGTGCAACGTTGCAATTATTTCCTCGAATTTCAGGATAAAATCGATTTTGATGGAAAAGATGAGATGATCGGAGAAGTTCGTTTTCTTAGGGCATATTACCATTTTGAACTTGTGAAATGGTTTGGGCCTATCCCCTTAAAACCAAATCAAAGGTTTAAACTCGGAGATGAAACAACTATTCCAAGATCACCGGTTTCTGATGTGTATGCGGAGATCGAAGAAGATTTAATCTACGCGGCAAGTGTTTTGCCCACTGTTCAAACCCAGAAAGGAAGAGCTACTAAAGGAGCAGCCCAGGCTTTACTTGGAAAAGCATATCTTTTCCAGAAAAAGTATACTGAGGCCGCAAATGTACTTGAAGAGGTAATTAACTCGGGCACTTATACGCTCGTAGATGATTATAATTCAATATTTGAAATGGATGGAGAAAACGGTCCCGGATCTGTATTTGAGGTGCAGTACACCGACAAGGAAGGTGCTGGCTTTGGTTGTCTTCAGTGTAGTGAAGGAAATGTTGCTGTCGGATTTAGTGGTGTCAGAAGTTACGATGGGCCACTTTTTACCTCAGGATTTAGTTTCAATGTGCCTGTTCAGGAAGCTGTAGATCAGTTTGAACCAGGTGATATGCGGAAAGATGTCACGATTCTGGATATTGTTGCCTGGGCTGATTCAACCGGCGCAACCTATACAAAGGGAAACGAACACACCGGATATTTCAATCGTAAATATATTCCACGAAAAAGAAGTGCCGATGCACAAAATGATTTGAATTTAACCAATCCGAATAATTACCGTGCGATACGTTATTCAGATGTTTTGCTAATGGCTGCTGAAGCTTATAACCGCGGAGGAATTGATGATGCAAAAGCTCAGGAATACCTCAACCAGGTGCGCAGAAGAGCGTTTGGCGATACCAACCACGATATTACATTGACTGGGGACGCACTTTTTGATGCCATTTTTCAGGAACGCAGGGTTGAACTGATGGGTGAAGGTCATTACTTCTTCGACCTGGTAAGAACTGGAAAGGCTGCTGATGAAATAGATGGATTTGTTGCCGGTAAAAATGAATTGTTCCCCGTTCCGGAGGAGGAAATTGGATTTTCTAATGGCAATTGGTCTCAAAATCCAGGTTATTAATCTTAATAAAGTAATAAAATGAACAATCTTAAAAATATATTCGCAATAACTCTCCTGTTAATTGTTGCATTTTCATGCAAGAAGGAGATTGATAATCTGAAATATTTGGATAATGTTACTGCTCCTGCCAATCTTGCTGTAAGTTTTGATATTACCCAGGATAATACAGGATTGGTTACCATTGTCCCAAATGCTGAAGGAGCAACAAAATATCTGGTGAAATTTGGTGATGTTGACGGTGAAACGCCTACTGAATTCGGATTGAATGATGCAATCACGCATACTTATGGAGAGGGTGTTTATACCGTTGAAGTAACAGCAAAGGGTATTACCGGATTGACAACGAAAGTCCAGGAGGAACTAAATGTAACTTTTAAAGCTCCTGAAAACCTTGTGGTAAATATTACCCAGGATGAAGTAAATCCACGTATCGTTAGGGTTTCAGCAACAGCCGATTTTGCTACGGTTATGGAAATCTATTTCGGAGATGTGGCAGATGAAGATCCTGTTACTGCATTGCCGGGTGAGGAAGTTGAACATACGTATGCTGAGCCGGGCGATTATGACATAAAAGTAGTTGCTAAAAGTGGCGGTGCAGCAACTGTTGAATATACCGAAACAATCACTATTTCCGCTGCTTCTGACCCGGTTACTCTTCCGATCGATTTCGAATCGTTTACAGTAAATTATGCTTTCACCGATTTTGGTAATGCTGTTTCATCAGTGATTGATAATCCTGATACTACAGGAATTAATACCAGTGCACGTGTTGCACAAATGGTCAAAACTGATGGAGCTGAAACCTGGGCCGGTGCTTTTTTAACCCTTGAAACGCCAATCGATTTTACAGTGAATAAAATCTTCAAGGTAAAAACCTGGTCGCCAAAAGCGGGTGCCACTGTCAAGTTTAAAGTTGAAAATCTTGACAACGGTGATGTAAACATGGAGGTTGATGCTGTAACAACCGTGAGCAATGAGTGGGAAGAATTATCCTTTGATTTCTCAGCGATTAATATGGACAACAGCTATCAAAAAGTTGTCATATTCTTCGATTTTGGTAATCCAGGAGACGACAGTTATTATTTTTACGATGACATCAAACTGGTGCCGGCAAGTGTACCCGATACAAAGATGATTGAAGATTTTGAAGGAGTACCACCGGTATTTACTACATTCGGAAATATTGCAGATGTCGAAGTTGTTGCCAATCCTGACCAGTCCGGTGTTAATACAACGGCAATGGTTGCAAAATTGACAAAGTCGGCAGGCTCAGAAACCTGGGCTGGTGCTTTCTTCGAGAATGAAGAAGTACTTGATTTAGACAATTATCACAAAATCAATGTAAAGGTCTGGTCACCAAAGAGTGGCATTGACATCAAACTGAAACTCGAAAATCAGGATGCAAGCATTACTTATGAAACGGATGTTATCAATACAACAGCCAATGCATGGGAGGATTTGGTTTTTGATTTTAGCGAAGCACCTGCAGCAGACTACATCAGGGTAGTGATCTTCTTCGATTTTGATAATCCGGGAGATGATTCTGTTTATTACTTTGATGAGATTGAACTTAGCAATGGTGGCGGAGGTTCCTCAGCGATGATCTTTGAAGATTTTGAAGGCGAACCGCCTGTATTTACCGATTTTGGAAATGAAGTTACCCAGGTCGTCGCCAATCCTGATCAATCAGGAATCAATACCTCTGCTAATGTCGCAGAAACGACCAAACCGAGCGGGGCTGAAACCTGGGCAGGAACATTTTTCGAAAGAAGTGAACCGCTTGATCTTGCTACCTATAGTAAAATCAGTGTAAAAACATGGTCACCAAAGAGCGGTATCATTGTCAAAGTAAAACTTGAAAATTCAGATGCGAGTATTACGCACGAAGTAGACATGAATACCACGGTGGCAAATGCCTGGGAAGAGCTGTCCTATGATTTCAGTGATGCACCGGCCGCTGATTATATAAGGGTTGTTATCTTCTTTGATTTTAATAATCCGGGAGACGACACCGTCTATTATTTTGATGATTATGCTTTAACCAATTAAATATGATTAAAATGAGAAATATAAATCGTTATACATTTATTTTTCTGGTGGCTATCTTCTTAGCAACAGGTGGTTGCCAGAAAGCACATGATTTAGGGGAACTGACTACGCCTACTAATGTTAAAATAACTTATGAAATTGTAGGTGTAGATGATCAGAATCCAAACGGGGATGGTAGTGGACTTGTAAATTTTACCGCATCGGCAGACAATGCAATCACATTTAATTATGATTTTGGCGATGGAAAAGACACCCAGGTATCACCTGACGGTAAAATTACCCATCAGTTTTCTATTAATGGTGTCAATAATTATAATGTTACAGTATATGCCGTGGGTACAGGTGGTATTACATCCAGCAAATCTGAACAGGTTAAGGTGTTTAGCAGCTTTGAAGATGCTGAGGCGCTTGAATTTCTGACCGGAGGTAGCTCTAAAACGTGGTATTGGGCCACTGACCAGAGTGCATTTGTAGGTCTAGGTCCTACCAGTGAAGATGATGGTAACCTGGAATATACCTGGCCTAGCTGGTGGCAAATTGCACCCTGGGATCCTGATAAGGCTTGTATGTATGATGCAGAATTTGTGTTTACAAAAACAGACAATGGAGGATTAACTTTTGAACAAACAACAGGGCCTGCATTTATTCCTGGAACATACGCAGGAAAAATTGGTGTTGAAGGTGATGTTTGTCATGGAGATGATGTGGCTACCAATTTATATGGAGTGAAAAATGTATCTTTTTCTCCTTCCACTTCAAAAGCTTCCATCGATGGAAATTACAGGGGCACAACAATGAGCTTTTCTGATGGGGGATTCATGTGCTGGTGGGTAGGATCCAGCGAGTATGATATTATCGAGGTTACTGATAATATTTTGAGAGTCAGGATTAAGGAAGATGATACCTACTCGTGGTATCATATATTTACTTCAACAAAACCGACACAGGAATAATATATGGTGTGATTAATAATAGCGGTAATTTTAGTTTTGGTTTTTGATTTGATGCACTGTTATCAGGGATTTTAATCCCTGATTCAGTGTGTTAAAGCAGTAATAATTAGCATTCCTGAATAATGAAGCAGATTTTACCACGATATTCAATAATTAATTGTCAGCTAATAAATTTTTTAGTGGTCCTACTTGTGCTGGTGGTATTTGTTGGTTGCAAAAAAAAGAACAGTGATAATAATCTAATTGCTGAATTCAGTTTCACATATATTGATGACAACAATGTTAGTTTTGAAAATCAGTCTTCAGGTGAATATTATTCGCTAACCTGGGACTTCGGAAATGGAACCACTGAAACAACTACTGACAAAAAGAAAGTTTATACAATCTATTATCCTACTGAGGGCGATTATGAGGTTTCACTGAAGTTGACCGGATATACAGGAGGCAGTCAAACTGCTAAAAAAAATGTTTCAATAGCCACATCCGACCTGGTTGTTTCATTTACAGCAGAAATAGATGCTGAAAATCCAAACTATGTCAATCTGAAAAATACGACACAGGGTGAATTTGATTCTTTTAAATGGCTCTATCGGGATCAGGAAGTTGAGAATGAAGCTGAAATCCAGGCATACTTTCCATTGGCCGGGAACTATGAAATAGAATTACAGGTAATCAAAAATAGTTACACTTTTTCGGACAAACAAAATGTTACGATAGCGCAGGATGATCCCAATTTCAACGGGTTGATATGGTCTGATGAATTTGATTACACCGGGTTACCTGACCCTGCCAAATGGAATATGGAAACAGGCGGAGATGGCTGGGGCAACGATGAATTGCAATATTATACAGATACAGAAAACAATGCCTATGTTGATAATGGTGTGCTTACAATAACGGCACGCAAAGAATCTGTTGGTGGTAGAGATTATACTTCAGCGAGGATAACAACTCAAAACAAGTTTGACTTTAAATATGGCAGGATAGAGGCAAGGATAAAGTTACCCTATGGTCAGGGTATGTGGCCTGCCTTCTGGATGCTTGGGAAGAATTTCAATACGGTAGGATGGCCGGCTTGTGGCGAGGTTGATATTATGGAGTTGGTCGGTGGCGCAGGGAATGACAATACTGTTTATGCCACACTCCATTGGGATAATGATGGCGAACCCGCTTCCTATGGCCAGAGTTATTCGCTGCCATCCGGAATTTTCGCAGATGGCTACCATGTTTTTTCAGTAGAATGGAATAACCAGAAAATAGTTGGATATGTGGATGACATCCAGTATTATGAGATCGATATTACACCGGCACAATTAAGCGAATTTCACCAAAACTTTTTCGTTATCCTGAATATGGCTGTGGGTGGTGACTGGCCCGGTCCACCTGATGGAACAACTGAGTTCCCACAGACCATGAAAGTTGATTATGTACGGGTTTACCAGTACGATTAGTTGCCGGATATTTATCCTTAAATAAATAATAACAATGAAAAGCCTTCTTTTTATTCCATTATTTGCAGGTATCCTTGCAGGATGTAATTTTCAGCAAAG
>Ga0114931_10000845_pt1 | contig 38414 bp, 37 predicted proteins | sample 2SBtaG_FD_89579 | JGI IMG/M metagenome (GOLD analysis project Ga0114931, IMG submission 89579) | Deep subsurface microbial communities from Kolumbo volcano to uncover new lineages of life (NeLLi) - 2SBTROV14_V59a metaG | ecosystem: Environmental > Aquatic > Marine > Volcanic | place: Kolumbo... | reverse complement strand
GGTCTTGATCTTGTGGCCGCTTTGCGCCTTAATGAAGTCCTCGACACGTTTCACATACCAGCGTCTCTGCTTCTCCGGTATGGATGCTTTATGGAGGCATTCCAGGTAGTTGTCGAAGAATCGCGAGGCAGCGCCGGGGGGTGACGGGGGAGCCTGACATTGGAAACTTCCTTGTTGATAAACACGGGCATCCTGCCCGGATAGGGATATGTTGTTGATGAGGCTATGCAGAATCACTCAATCGCACAATAGGACGATTCCGAATTATTTGTAATACTACTGATTCCGTCTATTAACACGTTATGTTTAAAAATAAAAACCATGGATATACGTGAAGCAACTGAAAATGATTTCGAGAATATCTGGCCTATTTTCCATGAAATAGTTTCAGCCGGTGAAACCTATGCTTATTCTCAAGACACAACTAAAGAGCAAGCATTTAATATTTGGATAAAAACACCAAGAAAAACATTCGTGGCCGAAGATAATGGAAATATTCTTGGCACTTATTATTTAAAAACAAATCAAGCAGGGCCAGGCAATCATGTCTGTAATTGTGGTTACATGGTATCTCTACAAGCCAGAGGCAAAGGCTTAGCTACTGCAATGTGCGATCATTCACAAGAAATAGCAAAAGAACTAGGTTACAAAGCAATGCAGTTTAATTTTGTTGCATCAACCAATGAAGGAGCAGTAAGGCTGTGGACAAAGCTCGGATTTGATACTGTTGGTAAACTACCAAAAGCATTTAACCACCCATCAAAAGGCTATGTAGACGCTTTGGTAATGTATAAGTGGTTATAAAACATAACAAGGCAATTCCAGGTGACGCCAAAAAGCAGCGCACCTGAATTGCGGCGTTATACGTAATAAGAAATAGTTGTAGCAATCTTAAAGGGAAAGAATGAAGTTATGGAAAATACAAATGGATTTTATGAAGATAAGTTATGTAAGGAAGTTTCAAAAGAGGGAGAAACTTTAAAGGTAGTCACAACAAAAATTAATAATGGAGAATGGCAACTTTCAATATTAAATGAGAAAGGGATAAGCTCAAATTGGATGGAGTATTTTTCAACTGCTCAGCAAGCTATAAATGCGGGCTTAGAAGCAATAGAAAAAGAAGGAGTAAAAGAGTTTATAAATGTTGATGGGTTTGATTATTTAAAATGACTAAATTACGTATAACAAGGCAATTTGAGAAGGACGCAAAAAAAGCTTGCGCCTCTCAATTGCAACGTTATACGTCACAAGGGGAATAGATGAGTCCTACAATATTCAGGGAGAGTGGATACAGGTTCTTTTTCTTCTCGCGGGAAGAGTCCAGGCCCCATGTTCATGTCTATTGCCCTAACGGAGAAGCGAAATTCTGGCTAGATCCTGAACTAGAGCTGGCGAGAAACTATCGACTATCTAAGGTACAATTGAAAGAAATCGAAAAGATTATTGAGAGGCACTACGATGAGCTCAAGGCCGCATGGAATAACTTCTTCGGGAGTTGAGATCACAAATATCTCAAGCCATGGCGTTTGGCTGTTGCTTGGTGATCGAGAACTATTCATGTCTTTTGAAGACTTTCCCTGGTTCAAGGATGCTCCGGTCGGTAAAGTGCTAAACGTAGAAGAGCAAAGTCCAGGGCATCTGTACTGGCCCGACCTCGATGTAGATTTAGGTATAGAAACCATCGAGCATCCTGAAAGATTCCCCCTTCAAGCAAAGTGACGTATAACCCATATGAGCCTCCCGTCTGTCAATAGGCATTAGTTATCTTTCCGGGCATGATTACATACTCGGATCAAAGCAATGAACAAAGACGGTTACTTCGTCTGTCATGGTAGCTGACAAGCCAGTCGCTTACAGCAAACACATATAGAGGGTCTCTTACGGCGGTCTCACCGCTGCCTGCATATTACTCAATCCGTTGAGAGCTGCAGGGCCACTAGACATTCATCGGTTAACCCTGGGCTGGCACTATTCAAGGCGGCAGGCTTACTCATTTCCCGAGTATCCAGTTAGTATCAGGCTCAGCCAGGGTGTAAACGGCTTTACTCATTGTATGGATGCACGCCCATGGGGTGTCTAATCAAGTCGACGGGCTCCGGCTATTTGATGTATAAACGGACATTCGGGATTGTCCCAGAGACGGCGGTCCGTTTTTTAACATTCAACCAATGGTCCAGTTAGGCGACCAGCTCACCCCATGGCGTGACTAACCCTTTAGAAACTGACTCTCATCGAATACGGTCTCATTTTTCATCATAAAATAGACGCACCGCCCGAGCTTATGAGCCAGTACGGAAAGGGCCTTTGCCTTGGTCATGCGCCGTTGCAGTTTTTGTAAATAACGCTGTGCCTTCTGATTTCCCCGCAGGTACAGGACAGCCGCTTCAGAAAAGGCCCATTTCAGGTGGGCATTGCCGATCTTGTTGCCCTGTGTTCCGTAGCTTTTCCCGGCTGATTCAGCTTTGCATTTGACCAGCCGTCCTGAGAAGATGCAGATGGACGGGATTATGCTGCCTGGCCTGCTGCTCCAGGAACCACTCGATTTTACTGAGCGCTTTGGCATAGCATTCGAGTACCGCCATATCCAGATCGATATTGCGCTGAACCACCGGGTCCGGGAAGGTAGATCGCAGTTGTTCCCGTGCGGATACATTCTTCAGGTTAACCTTGTGGGGTGGTAGATTGTACTGGCTGGTGGTATTGCCCACATGGGCTTTCAGGTTTGTCCCGTGCCGGACTAGTTTCATCCGCCGGCGCAGCAGATCACGGGTCGCGCGCATTTCCTTGGGGTACACATAGGCCAGTGGGAAGTTGCCGCCGCGTATGAGGTTGGCGATCTTGAAGGAATCAATCCGGTCATTCTTGGCTTTTCCACCATGAATGGCCTTCATATACAGGGCATGACCCAGAATGAAGTCGACACCCAGGTCTTCGCAGAAATCCGGGACCCAGTACCAGCAGTGCATGCATTCGACACCCACTACGACCTGGCCCATATAGGGTTCCAGCAGTGCCTGCAGCTTCTTTGGGCTGGCAGGTATCGCCTTGTGGAGGCAGGTATTCCCGTCCTGGTCGATGATGCAGACGTAGAGTGTTTTGGCGTGTAAATCAATTCCACAGTAGTAGGGGTGCATGTTATTGTAGAAATTCATTGGGCTTCTCCGGTATTGGTTTCGTCGCCTGAAGTTTAGCCCTATGGCTAAGCTATCGGGGAGGCTCAATGAGTATCAAGCCCTTCCAGTCCGACGCGGGCAGGCCGCGCGGCTGAAGGGTGACGTGTGTGCCGGGCATGGCACTTAACTAGTCAGATGAAAGTTCTGATACCAGGTGTCATAAGCTTCTTGCAATTACAAAAGATGGGAAAGGCATCGCTCTTGTGGAACCAGGGCGTAGCTCGACGACCTACTATCTGTTTGGCAGCGCCGGTAAGGTAATGAGGTACAGAGTAAATAACCAAGATGTCGAGGGCGTAATCGTGGACTTCGTGTATGACGCCTTATAACATTACGCCCAAGCCGACGCGGAAAAGTTATGCGGTGCTTCGCCGCTGTGTCCGGGGCCGCGCGGCTCGACTCAAACGTTGATACGTGAAGGTAGGGTTAGTAGTGGTATCGGAGTTGAGCGATGAACATAGAGTCACCGCTTACCTTGTAGACGAAGCGATGCTCATCATTGATGCGCCGAGACCAATAGCCAGATAGGGCATGTTTTAATAGTTCCGGTTTTCCGATACCTTCACATGGAGAACATCGCACATCTTTTATCAATAGATTTATACGCTTTAGAATTTTCTTGTCGGTTTTTTGCCAGTAAAGGTAGTCGTTCCACGCGTGCTCCGAGAATATGAGTTTCACTCGTCCAAGTCCTTTTCGAGTCCTTTGCCTGCTTCGAGCTGAGAAATGGATTCAAAGAGCCGTTTAACGTTTTTTGGGCTTCGTAGCAGGTAGGTAGTTTCCTCGAGAGATTCATAGTCCTCGAGAGAGAGCATTACGACGGCGCCTTCACTTTTGCGTGTAATAACAATGGGTTCGTGGTCTTCACAGACTTTTTCCATAGTTTTGGCTAGCGTGTTTCTAAGGGCGGTGTAGCTAAGTGCTTTCATGGCAAAAAATCTCATTATTGTACATGTACGTAATAGTGTACAGTGAAAATTCACGTATAACAAGCGCTGCACCTGACCGCTTTTCCGCTACGCTCAAAAGTGCCAGGTGAGCTTGGTCGTTCGGCTTCATTGACGCACCTTGTAATGCCCATTAGCATAAGTACGATGTACATATGAAAGACCTTGAGTTCGAGTGGGATAAAAGAAATGAAACGGCGAATGTAAGAAAGCACGGTCTCTTTTGAAGAGGCTCGGACCGCCTTTTACGATGAAGGTGCCATCCAATTCTACGATCCTGACCATTCAGACCAGGAAGATCGTTTTATCTTGCTCGGTCTCAGCTTAAAACCACAGGTTCTCGTTGTTTGTCACTGTGTTCGAGAAAGCGAAACTGTTGTTCGAATTATATCGGCTAGAAAAGCAGACAAAGACGAGAAGCGATCATATTGGGAGCGGCGTAAATGAGAGAACATTACGATTTCTCCAAAATGAAAGGAAAAAAGAATCCTTTCATTAAATATTTGAAGCAACCGATTACGATGCGGTTAGATCGGGATACCGTGGCCTATTTTAAGGCTATGGCTGAAGAATCAGGCATTCCTTATCAAACGCTGATCAATTTATATCTAAGAGATTGTGCGACACATCATCGAAAACTCAAGATGAAGTTGGCTGCAAAATAAAGCCGAACCCATATGAGCCTCCCGTCTGTCAATAGGCATTAGTTATCCTTCCGGGCATGATTTCATACTCGGATAAAAGCAATGAACAAAGACGGTTACTTCGTCTGCCATGGTAGCTGGCAAGCAAGTCGCTTACAGCCAACACATATAGAGGCGGGTGATATTACCGACGTTAGCGCGCCGCGCAAAGCGTGGCGCATCTGGTCGGGTGAGAGTCCCGGCATGGAAAGGGTTAACCACCCACCATTACCGAGTGTTGCGCCTCTGGCGGAACGGTGTAGCGGTCAGGAAAGACTGCGGCATACGTGAACAAGAGAGGTGACGCGTACACAGGGTATGTTGCAGGCCGTTTGGAGACGGCTGGCAGGGTGGTTAAGGAGCTACAGGAATAAGACCCCTGGGAAGTTCTTTCGCCTCGTCATAAATATAGAGAAGATGAAACTCTCACTGAAAGTTGTTCCCGGCGCATCCCGAAGTGGTATTGCAGGCTGGCTCGGTGACAGCCTGAAAATCCGCGTTACGGCGCCGGCGGAAAGTGGCAAGGCCAATGCGGCGGTGATCAAGGTGCTGGCTGCAACCCTGGGCATTAAAAAATCGGCTATCCGGATCGTGTCGGGGGGATCATCACCGCGCAAGATTGTGGAGATAGACGGCCTTTCAGAAACCGGTTTACGTCAGCAGCTGTCAGTCGATGGTGATTGACAGTACATAGAAAGTAATATTTCTGGTTTCTGGACGTCACAAAAACTTTTGCGGTATGGATGGGAACTGGTGTAGCGGGGAATATTTCATGAGCGACCGACAGCCGGCACCGGGTGTATCCAGAGAGAACCGGATTTCCGATACAGGCCTGGAACGGCTCGAACAGCAGCTGCAGTCGGGTTCACAGATCAGTGACCCGGTACTGGCACAATGGATCCGGCGCTACGGGGATGTTGCGCGGGAAATCATCAAGGCGCACGGGCGTTACCACGATAACCTGAAACCGTTGCCATAGCTGGCATATCGGGGTTACATACCTTATCAATACGATGATGATGCATATCTGGGTAGATGCCGACGCCTGTCCCAGGCCAATCAAGGACATCCTGTTTCGGGCGGCTCAACGGACCGGTCTGCCACTGACGCTGGTCGCCAACCAGCCGGTGAGCATTCCACGTGCAACCAACATCCATGCCCTGCAGGTCGAGTCGGGATTCGACGTTGCCGACGCTGAAATTGTACGTCGGTCACAGGCGGGGGACCTGGTGATCACGGCGGATATCCCGCTCGCAGCCGAGGTGATTGACAAGGGTTGCACCGCGCTCAATCCGCGTGGTGAGTTGTATAAGGGAAACCATCGGTGCACGGCTGAACATGCGCGATTTTATGGATACCCTGCGCGCCAGCGGGATCCAGACCGGCGGACCACCGGCACTCAATCAGGGTGATCGGCAGGCTTTTGCCAATCAGCTGGACCGGCTGATCACTGCCCGTCAGCAGTCGGGCCGGACCTGACCCGAAGACAGGAATGCATGACAGTGTGCCCTGAGCCGGAGAAGATTCCCGTCGGGATCAGCAGCTGCTTGCTGGGTGAACCGGTTCGCTACGACGGGGGTCACAGGTACAATGCTTGTATCACCGGGTCGCTGGGCAAGGTATTCGAGTTCCGGGCGTTTTGCCCGGAGCTGGAAATCGGGCTGGGTGTGCCGCGTGAACCGATCCAGCTGGTTGGCGATGCAGAGACTACCCGCTGTGTCGGTACCCGCGATGTGCAATTCGATGTGACCGACCGGCTGTTGCAGTGCGCCGATGCACAACAGTCCTGGCATGGTGAAATCTGCGGCTATATCTTCAAGCAGGGTTCACCGAGCTGTGGTGTTTCCGGCATCCGGGTTTTACGTGACGGGCAGCCGGAACAGGACGGGGCCGGGATCTATGCTGCCCGGGTGCGGCACCATTTCCCGGACCTGCCGGTGGCAGAGGAATGCCTACTGGGTGATGTGGACTGGCGCGGGAATTTTATCGAACGCGTATTTATATACCGGCGCTGGCAGCAATTGGAGAAGGTCAGGAAGAGGGGAAAGACGCAACGCGCCTTTTATAGTGACTCACCCTCACCCCGACCCTTCAAGGGAGAGGGAGAAAACAAAGGGTGAACGGTTTAAGTAAGGCCATTGACGCTAACCCGACCTACGTAACTACCTGTCTATCTTTTTATCTTTACCGTGTAGGTGTCGATGCCCCGTTTGCCGAGTTTGCTGCGTGCCTGTTGCAGTGTATTGAGGTCGTTGAACGGACCGACGCGTACGCGGTGACGCGTGTCCTTGCCATTGATGGTGATGGTCTGGAGATCGGTATCGTAGCCCATGATCGCCAGTTTCGCCTTGAAGCGGTCGGCCTGTGCGGCGCTGCTGAACGAGCCGGCCTGCAGGTAGTAAATCTCTTTCAACGCAACCGGTTGCTGTTTACGGGCCGACTTTTCGGTGACGGGTGCCGGTTTCACGGTGCGTGTCTGGATCTCCTCATCCGGAACTACCACTTCCATCTCCGGCAGAATGGCATAGAACTCGAAGCGCGGTTTTGGCGGGGCGGTCTTGTCGCCGGCCGGTGGTGTGGTTGTTTCCGTCGTTGTTTCAGTGCTCGTTTCAGCAGCCGGTGGCGTGTTTTTAGCCAGTTCGGGGGTTTTCGGGGCGAGCATCTTGATGTAGACCAGAAAGGCAACGAATACCCCGATCAGCAGGCCGGCCAGCAGCCCGATCCACGGTGAAACCGGCTTGCGTTTCTTGCGGCGTGTCGAGCGGTGTTTATAGTCCCGTGGCATGGTGCGCTACATGGTATCCGGCGCCGAGACGCCAAGCAGCTGCAGGCCGTTGGCGATGACCTGGCGGGTGGCATCGATTAGTTCCAGGCGCGCATTGCGCAGGGCCTGGTCTTCGACGATGAAGGTATGCGCGTTGTAGTAGGTATGGAAATCATTGGCAAGTTCGCGCAGATAATGCGTAAGCTGGTGCGGTTCGTGATTGACGGCCGCTGCCTCGATGACTTCGGGGTAGCGTGACAGGTTGATCATCAGTGCCTGCTCATGCTCTTCCGTCAGCCGGGCCAGTTGCGCCTGTCCTTCCGCGGGGTCACGGCTGTAGCCTTTCTCCTGCAGTTGCCGAAACACGCTCCTGACGCGGGCGTGCGCATACTGTACGTAATAGACCGGGTTGTCGTTCGACTGTGCGCGCGCCAGGTCGAGATCAAAGTCCATGTGCTGTTCACACTTGCGCATAACGTAGAAGTAGCGTGCCGCGTCGTTTCCAACCTCGCTGCGCAGTTCCCGCAGGGTGACGAATTCACCGGAGCGTGTTGACATCTGTACTTTCTCGCCACCACGGTACAGGACTGCGAACTGCACCAGCAGGACATCAAGTTGCTTCGGATCGTTGCCGAGTGCCGTGAGCGCGGCCTTCACGCGTGGCACATAACCATGGTGGTCGGCGCCCCAGATATCGATGACCCGGTCGTAGCCACGTTCCAGCTTGTTGGCATGGTAGGCGATATCGGAGGCGAAGTAAGTGGTCTGGCCGTTGTCGCGCACGATCACGCGGTCCTTCTCATCACCGTAGTCCGTAGAGCGAAACCACAACGCGCCGTTCTTTTTGTAGGTATGCCCGCCGGTCTTGAGGCGCTCGATGGCAATCCTGACGGCGCTGCTGTCGGTGAGTGAGCGCTCGGAGAACCACTCATCGTATTCCACTCCGAATTCCTTCAGGTCCTGGCGGATGTTGTGCAGAATGGCCGTGAGCCCGGCATCGAACACCAGCCGGTAATCGTCGTCACCGAGTAACTCACGTATACGTGCGATGACACCATCGATGTGTGCTTCCTTGTCGCCGCCCTCGGCTTCATCCGGCAGTACCCCGGAAAAAACTTCCGCCGCCGGGTGTTGCAGGCGCTCGCCGTGCTCGCGGTGCAGGGTGGCGCCGATGTCCCAGACATAATCGCCCTGGTAGCCGTTGGCGGGAAAGGTCACCTGCGCACCGCACAGGTCGAGGTAGCGCAGGTAGACACTGGCGGCGAGGATATCCATTTGGCGGCCGGCATCGTTGACATAGTATTCGCGGTGCACATCGTAACCGATGGCGGCCAGCAGGTCGGCGACGGCCGCCCCGTAGGCGGCGCCGCGGCCGTGACCGACGTGCAGCGGCCCGGTCGGATTGGCCGAGACGAATTCCACCTGCACGCACTCACCGGCACCCAGCCCGCTGCGACCGAAGCGCTCACCGGCCCTGGCGATGTCGGCAATGACACCGTGCCACGCGGCGGGGCCGAGGAAAAAATTGATAAAGCCCGGACCGGCGATCTCGACCTTCATGATCGTGTCGCCGGTCTTGAGGGCGCCGACCAGCTGTTCCGCGATGTCGCGCGGTTTGGCGCGCGCCGGTTTGGCGAGTGTCAGTGCGAGGTTGCTGGCAAAGTCACCGTGCGCCCGGTCGCGGGTGCGCTCCACCATGACATCCGGCACCAGCTCGGCCGGCAATGCGCCACTGGCCTGCAGGGCGGTGACCGCGTCGGTGAGTAATTGTGCAAGGTGTTTTTTCACGAATAATGTAATGCCCGGTTTGTACCAGGCCGAATAAATCCGGCCATTCAAAGAAAAATATTGCAGGACCGATTTATTCGGCCAGACATGCTTGCCCTGGGAACCCGTAGGTCGGGTTAGCTTCAATGGCGCTTACTTAAGCCGTTCACCCTTTATTTTCTCCCTCTCCCTTGAAGGGAGGGTCGGGATGAGGGTGAGTCACTATAAAAGACACGTTGCGCCTTTCCCCTCATCCTGACCTTCTCCCCGGAGGGGAGAAGGGACTGATTTTACGCTGTTCGGGCTTAAGTAAGCGCCATTCGGGTTACGGTGCTGCACACCTGACCCGATCTACGGGTCTGGATAACAGGTTTATTATCCTGTCCCGCACCGTGGTTGCAACCGGCTCAGAACATGTCTGCCGGATCGACATCCACCGACCAGCGCACCTTGCGGGCCTCGCGCGACTGTTCCAGTTGCCGGACCAGGGTGCCGAGCAGTGACTGCAGGCCGCCGCGGTCACTCGATTGCAGCAATAACTGGGCGCGGAAGCGCCCGGCGCGGCGCTCCATGGTAGCCGGGACCGGGCCCCAGATCTCGACGCCGCCGCAGTCGATCTGCTCGGTCTGGCGGCGGACGTGATCCAGGAAGCTGACCGGCAGGGACTGTTGCGTGGCCTCGGCCCGCACCAGGGCAATGTGATTGGCCGGCGGCAACTGTGCCGCCGCCCGCTCAGCCAGCGCCGCCCGGGCAAAGGCCGGGTAGCCATGGTGGATCAGCTGTTGCAGCAGCGGGTGGTCCGGATGGTGGGTCTGGATGGCGACGGTGCCGGCCCGGTCATGTCGCCCGGCGCGCCCGGCGACCTGCACGACCAGCTGGGCCATGCGCTCACTGGCACGGAAGTCGGTGCCGAACAGGCCCTGGTCGGCATTCAGGATACCGACCAGGGTGACCTTCGGAAAGTGGTGTCCCTTGGCAAGCATCTGGGTGCCAAGCAGCAGCCGTGCCGCACCCGTGCGTGCGCGCTCCAGCAGGCGCGCCAGTTCGCCCTTGCGGCGCGTGGTGTCCCGGTCGATCCGCAGCCGCTCCACATCCGGGAAGTGCTCGGCCAGGGCCTGCTCCACACGCTCGGTGCCCTGGCCCAGCGGGCGCAGGTTGCCGCAACCGCATTCCGGGCAGGCCCTGTCGAGGGGGCGCTGGCTGCCGCAGTGGTGGCAGCGCAGTTGCTGTTCGCGCTGGTGCCAGGTCATGCGCGCATCACAGCGCCGGCATTCCGCGACCCAGCCGCAGGCATGGCAGATCAGCGTCGGGGCGAAGCCGCGCCGGTTCAGGAACAGCAGTATCTGGCCGTCGTGTTCGAGGTGGTCGGCAATGCGCGTCAGCAGGGCGCGTGACAGGCCGTGTTCCAGTGGCTGGCTACGGATATCGAGGATCTCGTAGGTCGGCAGGCCGGCGCTGCCGGTCCGGTTTGGCAACACCAGATGCCGGTAGCGCTGTTGCTCCACGTTGAACAGGCTTTCCAGCGACGGGGTGGCCGAGCCCAGCACCACCGGGATGTTCAGCCGCCGGGCGCGCCACACGGCCAGGTCGCGTGCCGAGTAGCGGAAACCGTCCTGCTGTTTCAGTGAGCCGTCGTGTTCCTCATCGACCACCAGCAACCCGGGCCGCGCCAGCGGGGTGAAAATTGCCGAGCGGGTCCCAATTACGACCAGTGCCGTGCCGCGGCGGGCCTGTTGCCAGGCATCGAGGCGTTCGCGGTCACCGAGCCCCGAGTGCAACACCGCCAGTGGTATGTTGAAGCGTTGCCGGAAGCGATCCACCAGCTGCGGTGTCAGGCCGATTTCGGGCACCAGCACCAGGCTCTGGCGCCGGTCTGCAATGGCCATCTTGATGGCCTGCAGGTAGACCTCGGTCTTGCCGCTGCCGGTCACACCTTCGAGCAGGAACGCGGCAAACTCACTCCGGCTGGCCAGCAGGGCGTCCACGGCCTGCTGCTGGGCCGCGTTCAGGGTATGTGCGCTTGCAGTTGCCGTGGTGTCCGTGGGCAGAGGGGGATGCTCCAGGAGGCAGGACTCGATCCACTCCTTTGATTCCAGCGTGCGCAGGACGGTGGCCTCGACGTCGAGGGTTGCACGCGGCAGGCCGGCCGGTGCCGCAGCCAGTTGCTCCAGTACCCGGGCCTGACGCGGGGCGCGGGTCAGTGTGGCCCGATCAACCGCGTGTCCGGCTGTTGTCAGTCGCCAGCCGGGTTGTACTCCGGTCGGGAGCGCCGCGCCACGGCGCAGCAGTGCGGGCAGTGCGCTGGCCAGCGCGGCGCCGACCGGGTACTGGTAATAGGCGCTGGCCCAGCGCGTCATGGCCAGCACATCGTCCGTGAGCACTGGCGTGTCATCGAGAATATCCTGTATCGGTTTGATGCGCCGTTCCGCGATATCACTGCCATCCGTGACTTCCAGCAGGATGCCGATGGCCGTGCGCGCACCAAACGGTACCCGCACGCGGATACCGGGTTGCAATGCACTCGCAGCAGTGACTCTCGCCGGCAGGCGGTAATCAAAACTGCGGTACAGGGGTGACGGAACAGCAATGCGCAGGATGGTTTTCGGCACGGGTTTTCGGTCTGGATGAACGGCGTTTAACAAGGGGTCAAGTTAGCGCGATAGCCTGAGAATTTCTGTTATCAAATGCAGCTAAGCTGTTCATCTGATTGGCTGCGATTTTTTATCCACAAAAGCTGTGGATAACTCTGTGGAAGAAACGGTGCATAACGCATTTGAACCCTATATTTGTAGTGTCGCCGTTAAATTGGCCATTTTTTACTCGTTGATTTATATTCATATAGATCAATAAGATATAGTTAATTATAAGTTTCTTATATAGTCATTGTCAGCCACTGTTGCAGAAAAGCATCGGTTTATTTCGACTGTGTATAAGCGTCGTTGGCCCGACGCTGAGTCCAACCCTGTTTTTACAGCAGAAAGTACACTCAGGACGTCGCCCAGAGTGCTGTTCGCCCGGGTGGCCTGCAGATAATAGCACCGTGTGGGCCGATCCATGTCAACCGTTTGTCGGTGGCTGCGTTGTACAGGGTGAGCAACAACTTTCACTCACTTGAGGACAACGACATGCCAACAAACAAACGACTTTCCGTACTGATGGGCGCTGCACTGGTCATGGCCAGCGGGAGCGTGGCCGCGGAGCGCAACCTGGACGCCCTTGGCGATCGCATCGACGACCACCTGGACCATCGGGGTGAAGTGGTCGATACGCGTCTGGACCATCGCGGCGCTACGATCAACGACCGTCTCGACCGCCGTGGGGAAACCATCAATGACCATCTTGATCACCGGGCCGATCAGGCCGCCGCCCATGACCGGGATGCGCTGGCAGGCCATCTCGATCGCAAGGGTGACCGCATCGAGCAGCGTTACGACCATAAGGGCGACCGTGTCGAGCAGCGTCTCGACCACAAGGGTGATCGGGTCGAGCGCCGGCTGGACCACAAGGGTGATCGGATCAACCGCCGGCTGGATCACCGGGCACGCAACCAGGACCGTCATGCGAACCGCAGCCAGTACCGGCAGCATGCGGCGCGCCGCTGACTCCGGTGCAAAGTCGGTTACTATTGATATAAGTGCAGCTACCTGAAATGTATCCAGGCGATTACCGGAGAGAACCGACTGGACAAGCGCAATGCAATGGATCGCTTCCTGGCTGGTGTGGAGCGCCGTGGTTTCCGTATGGCCGAACTGGCCATCGGCAACCGGGACGATGCCCTGGATGTGGTGCAGGAGGCCATGCTGATGCTGTGCCGGCGCTATGCTGATCGTGACGCAAGCGAGTGGCGGCCGCTGTTTTACCGGATCCTGCAGAACCGTATCCGGGACCACCACCGGCGCCGGGTGGTGCGCGACCGGTTGCGGACCTGGCTGCGGCCCTGGTCCGGCGATCCGGAAGCGGAGTCCGGCGCGGTGGATGCCATGCAGATCGTGGCGGACCCGCGTAACAACGGGCCGGAACGGCAGGCGGGGCAGGATGCGGCCATGCGGCAACTGGATAGGGCATTGCGCCGTCTTCCCGGCCGGCAGCAGCAGGTATTCATGCTGCGCCTCTGGGAGGGGCTCGATGTGAACCAGACGGCTCGTGCCATGGGTTGTTCCACCGGCAGTGTGAAGACCCATTTATCACGCGCTCTGAAGACGTTGCGCACACAACTGGAAGGTTATTTGCCATGACAGTCCCGGAACCCACACCGGATCAGGTGGTTGCAGACCGGCTGAAGGCCCTGCTGGAGGCGGATGCCGGACGACTCGATGCCGTCACGGCGGCGCGCCTGCAGGCCGCCCGGCGCCGGGCCGTTGCGGCCATCGACCGGCCGCGCCGGCAGACCGGCTGGCTGGCCCGGGCCAGCCATGCGAGCGGTTCCCGGTCTTACCTGCTGCCGGCCGGTGGACTGGTCACTGCGGCGCTGGCGGTGCTGGTGCTGGTGATGTGGTACGGGCACGGTGTACAGCCGGTTCCTGACGTGCCGGTGGATGACTGGGAGATTCTCGCAGACGGCGAGCTGGAGTTGCTTGAGGACCTGGACTTTTACGACTGGCTGGCGGATGCAGATACAACGGGGTAGTCAGTGGGTCGCAGGCAGTTTGCTGGTCGTGTCGGCGGTGTTGGCGCCGGTTGCCGCGGAGCCACTGCCCACGCCGCCACCTCCGGGGCTACTGGAGTTCCTGGTGGAGTGGGAAATCGGGGATGGTGAATGGATCGACCCGGCGGAACTGGAGTCACCGGACTGGCGGGATGAGCGGCGTGATGAACCGGCGCCGAAGCCGGAATCGAAACAGGAACACGACCATGAATAAAACAGGCTGGATTCTTGTGTTGCTGGCAATGCTGTTGATCGGGCAGCGTGCGGTCGCGGATGACCTCGGTGTGCCCTGGTCCGCATTGTCTGCGGACGAGCAACAGGTGCTGAAACCGTTCCAGGATAACTGGGACCAGTTGCCGGCAAAGCGCCAGCAGCGTTTGCGTGCGGGTGTGGAGCGCTGGCAACACATGACGCCGGAACAGCGCAAGCGGATGACCCGGCGGTTTGAGCACTGGCAGCAGATGACACCGGAACAGAAAGCCAGGGTGCGCAAACGGTTCCAGCGTTTCAAGCAGTTGCCGCCGGAACAGCGTGAGCAGTTGCGCCGCCAGTACCGGCGCTTTCAGAACCTGCCGCCGGAAAAACGCCAGCGCCTGCGGCAGCGCTGGCGGAACATGAGTCCCGAGGAGCGCCGGGCATTCCGGGAACGACGCAGGGAGCGGATGGAACAGCGGCAGGGCCAGCATCGGGATCGTGGTGACCGGTAGGTCGGGTCAGGCCGTATGGCGCTTACTTAAGCCATTCACCCTTTGCTTTCTCCCTCTCCCTTGAAGGGCCGGGGTGAGAGTGAGTCACTATAAAAGACGCGTTGCGTCTTTCCCCTCTTCCTGACCTTCTCCCCAAAGGGGAGAAGGGACTGATTTTACGCTGTTCGGGCTTAAATAAGCGCCATCCTCGCTAACCCGGCCTACAATTGCTTGATGGCGCTGATCAGCTCACCGGCCATTTCCTTGCCATCGCCGTAGAGCATGCGGGTGTTGTCGCCGAAGAACAGTGCATTCTCGACACCCGAGAAGCCCTTGCCCTGGCCGCGCTTGATGACAATGACGTTTTTGGCCTGGTCGGCATTCAGGATCGGCATCCCGTAGATCGGGCTGTCCGGGTTGCTGCGCGCCATCGGGTTGACTACGTCATTGGCGCCGATCACCAGCGCAACATCGGCGCGGGCGAGCTCGGCGTTGATTGCCTCCAGGTCGTAGAGCCGGTCGTACGGCACGTCGGCCTCGGCCAGCAGCACGTTCATGTGGCCGGGCATGCGGCCGGCGACCGGGTGGATGGCGAATTTCACATCCACGCCGCGTTTCAGCAGCAGGTCCATGAGTTCCTTCACTTTGTGCTGGGCCTGTGCCACGGCCATGCCGTAGCCGGGAATGATGATGACGCGTTCGGCGTAGGCCATCATAATGCCGGCATCCGCGGCATCGATCGGTTTCATACTGCCTTCGACGGTTTCCTCGGTCGTGCTGGTGGCGCCAAAGTGGCTGAACAGCACGTTGCTGATAGAGCGGTTCATGGCCTTCGCCATCAACTGGGTCAGCAGCGTGCCGGCAGCGCCGACCACGGTGCCGGCGATGATCATGGCGGCATTATTGAGGACGAAACCCTCGAAGCCGACGGCCAGCCCGGTGAGGGCATTGAACAGCGAGATGATGACCGGCATGTCGGCACCGCCGATCGGCAGCGCCAACAGCACGCCGAAGGCCAGTGCCATGATGAAAAACAGGGCAATCAGCTGGCCGGAGAACTCGCCGTTGGCAACCAGCCAGCCACCGACACCGATGGCCACCAGGAAGATGGCGAGGTTGAACCAGGTCTGGCCGGGAAAGCGCAGTGGCTTGCGCAGCCAGCCTTGCAGCTTGGCAAACGCGATCAGCGAACCGGAAAACGAGATCGAGCCGATCAGGGCGCCGAGGATGGCCAGTGTCAGGAAGGTGGTGGAGTGGAGCTCGCCGCGCAGCAGTTCGACCGCGGCAATGGCCCCGGCGGCACCGCCGCCCATGCCGTTATAGAGGGCGATCATCTGTGGCATATCGGTCATGGCGACGCGCTTTCCCGACCACCAGGCCGCGACGCCACCAATGAAAATGGCGGTCGTCATCAGCACATAGTTGTGCATGTCGGGCCACAGGAAGGTGATCAGCGTGGCGACCAGCATGCCGACGCCGGCCCAGAGGATGCCGCCGCGCGCGGTGACCGGTGAGCTCATGCGCTTCAGGCCGAGGATAAACAGGACCGCCGCGACGAAATAACTGATTTCGATAATGCTATCCATCAGTTACCTCCCTTGCTGCTCTTGAACATCTCGAGCATGCGTTCGGTCACCACGTAACCACCGACGGCATTGCCGGCGGCCAGCATGACACCGATAAAGCCGATGACCAGTTCCAGCGGGGTATTGGCATGGCCCATGGCCACCATGGCGCCGACCAGTACGATGCCGTGCACAAAATTCGAGCCCGACATCAACGGGGTGTGCAGGATCACCGGCACACGGCTGATGACCTCATAGCCGGTAAATGCCGATAACATGAAGATATACAGTGCGGTCATGCCTTCGATCATGGTGCGGCCTCCACGAGTTTCCGGGCGGGTTCATGGCGGATCTCGCCGGCGTGCGTCAGCACGGACGCCGTAACGATGTCATCGTCCCAGTCGGGATTGAGATCCCCGTCCCGAACGATCAGGGACAGGAAGTTGTAGAGATTCTTGGCGTACATCTCGCTGGCATGCACCGGTAGCATGGCGGGTACATTGAGCGGGCCGTAGATCATGACGCGTTCGTGCCCGAAGGCCTCGCCGGGGACGGTCAGCTCGCAGTTACCACCGCTTTCGGCGGCGAGATCGATAATGACTGCGCCGTGTTTCATTTCATCGACCATGGCCGCGGAAATGATGCACGGGGCCGGCTTGCCAGGGACGGCGGCGGTGGCGATGATGGCATCCGCCTGTTTGATGTGCTCGGCGAGCACGGCCACTTCCTGTTGTTTTTCCGCAGCGGTCAATTCGCGGGCATAGCCGCCACTACCCTCGGCCTTGACCTTCACGTCGACGAACTTTGCGCCCAGGGATTCCACCTGTTCGCGGGTCTCCGGCCGCACGTCGTAGGCCTCGACCATGGCGCCAAGGCGCCTGGCCGTGGCGATGGCCTGCAGGCCGGCGACGCCGACGCCGATGATCAGCACCTTCGCCGGCCGGATGGTGCCGGCGGCGGTGGTCATCATGGGAAAGAAGCGGGCAGTGCGCGTGGCGGCCATGAGGGCCCCCTTGTAGCCGGCGATGGAGGCCTGTGACGACAGTGCATCCATGCCCTGTGCACGTGACAGTCGCGGGATCAGTTCCATGGCGAAACTGGTGATCTGGCGGTCGCGCATCAGGGCGATGCAGTCCGGGTGCTCATGCGGGTGCAGGAAACCGATGACGGTGGCGCCGTCACGCAGCTGGCCGATGGCCTCGCGGTTCAGCGGTTGCACAGTCAGCAGGATATCAGCGCAGCCGAACAGAGCGGCGCGGTCATTGACGAGCTGTGCCGCCGTGTATTCGCAGTCGCGGTAAAATGCGGCGGCGCCGGCGCCGGCCTCGATGCGGACATCGAGCCCCTGTTTGGTTAATTGCTCGGCGACGACCGGGATAACGGCGACGCGTCGTTCGCCCGGGACCGTCTCATTGGGTACAGCAACGCATATCGGCATACAGACCTCCGCATGCGACTTGTCGTGCTGTTAGCCCGGGGCAAGTGACATTGAATAATGATAGGCTTTATAAAGTACTGGCTGAACAAGGTGTTATTTAGACCCACCGTTCAGCTGAAAAGTATATTAGCTTGTTTCAATAGAGAAAGACAGTACCTGGCTCACAGATCTGCGGTCGAAGGGAAACAGGCAGACCCCAATTTTCCGTCAGGCGCCCAGCCCCATTTTGATATATCCCGTCGGGCAGACCTCGGCGCAGATATGACAGCCGATACAGCGGTCATAGTCTGTGTACACATAGCGCCCCATGGTGGCTTCCTTCGGCGGGGTACGCAGCACGGCGTCCTGTGGACAATAAATCACGCAGTTGTCGCATTCGAAACACAATCCGCAACTCATGCAGCGCCCGGCCTCTGCCTGTGCCTCGGACTCGGCCAGCCCCTGGAAGCGTTCTTTGAAGCTGCCAAGCACCTCATCGGCGTTGACGCCGGTCTCGATACGGTGATTGCGTGGCGTAAACGGGAAGTGGCCAAGGTAGAGTTCGTCGTGCGGGATGATTTCCTGCTGGGAGCGGTCCTCGTAATTGTGGACCGCATAGTCAGCGGCATCGGTGCCCCAGCCCTGCGTTTGCGAATACGCCTCCGGCGCCAGATGGGCCTCGCGCAGCTTGTCGAGTAGCTGGAAATGGTGCACGTCGACCTTTGGACGTTTGTCATTTTCCTCGCTGTCGAGGTAACGATCGATACTGTCGGCCGCGATGGAGGCCTGGCCGATGGCCGTAGTCAGCAGGTGTGGGCGCACGATATCGCCGCATACGAAATAGCCGGGTTTGTCCGGGATCTGGTAGTACTTGTCGGCGTCGATCAGGCCACGACCGTTATCGAATTGTTCCAGTCCGCTGAGGTCGCCACTCTGGCCAACGGCCGGTACCACGAGGTCGCACTCGATATCGAATTCCGAGCCTTCCTTCGGGGTCATCTTGCCATCGGACCAGTCAACCTCAATGACGCGCAGGGCCGTTGCGCGGCCGTCTTTATCCAGCACCAGTTCTACCGGCGCCAGGCTGCCACGGATCCTGACGCCTTCCTGTTCGGCGGTAACAACCTCATGTTCAGCGGCCGGCATTTGCTCGATCGGGCGGCGGTAGATCAGCAATACATCGGAACCCTCGCGGCTTGCAGTGGCGGCCACGTCGTGAGCGGTCAGGTTACGGATGATTGACTCGGGCCGGTCATTCTCGTGCGAATTCCTGATATGCCCCAGCCGGCGCGCCACCGAGATCACATCCATGGCAGTATCGCCGCCGCCGATCACCACGACCTTTTCGGCGGTGAAATGCATGCGTTCCTCGTTGAAGGCGGCCAGGAAGGCGACGCCGCTGACGCAGTTGGGCGCGTCACCGCCGGGGACGTTCAGGGTGCGGCCCTGCTGGGCGCCGATGGCCAGTAGGATGGCGTCGTAGTCCTGTTCCAGCTGCTCAAAACTGATATCGCGGCCGACACGGGTATTCATGCGAACCTCTACGCCCATGTCAATGATGCGCCGGTTCTCCCCGTCCATGATGTCGCGGGGCATGCGGTAGCCGGGAATGCCATAGCGTGACATGCCACCGAGTTCGGCGCGCTCGTCGAAAATAGTGGCGCCGTGACCACGGCGGCGTAACTGGTAGGCAGCGGCCATGCCCGCGACACCGCCCCCGATGATGGCGACCTTCTTGCCGGTTTCCTGTGCCGGTTTTTCGAAGCCGAAGCCTTTATCGAGTGCATGGTCACCGATGAACTGCTCCACCGAGTTGATGCCGACGAAGTCCTCGACCTCATTTCGATTGCAGCCCTCCTGGCAGGGCGCCGGGCAGACACGGCCCATCATGGACGGAAACGGGTTGGCAGTGGTGGAACGGCGAAAGGCATATTCCTGCCAGCTCATGCCTTCCGCGGGTTTTTCGATGCCCCGCACGATCTGCAGCCAGCCACGGATATCTTCGCCGGACGGGCAGCTGCCCTGGCAGGGCGGGGTCTTGTGAACATAGGTGGGACACTTGTACGAGGTGTCCTCGTTGAAGATATCTTCAGACCAGCGCTGGTAGTTTTCTTCGCCATCGTGGTAACGGCGGAATGTGAGCTTGTCTTCCATAGTCGGTCAGGGCCTGTCGCATTCGTTGTCGGATTTCGGGCCTTACTTTATAGTATATGTCGTGCGATTGCATGTGCCGGAGGGGCGCTGCCTGCGGGGCTTTATCTGGTGCAGCCACGGGTAATCATGGTAGTCTGTAGTGGTTATCCAATAACCATAATATGCTTCGGGACATAGGGTATGACGTTACTGGAATTGAATCATCAGGTGCTACGGGCGGACGTGTCCGGTATGCCGCTTGAATGGGTCGGTTACCAGGATGCCGTGCGTCTCTATTCCCTCGAACAGGTGGCCTATTCCTGCGGGTCATTGCTCTACCGGATTCATGGCGGCATCAATGCCAGGACCGGAAAGCGCAGTGTCATCGAAGTAAATTCCATTATTGCCACCTATGGCCGAAACCATGCGTTGACCATGCAACGTGACTGTTATGTGCCGCCACTGAACAATCCGGCATTGTTCAAACGGGATTCCCGGCTGTGTCTGTACTGCGGTGAAACCTTTCGGGTGCGTGATCTGTCGCGCGACCATGTCACCCCCATTATCCAGGGCGGTGTGGACACCTGGAACAATGTCGTGACGGCGTGCCGGCGCTGCAACAATCACAAGGCCGGGCGTACCCCGGAACAGGCGGGTATGGAACTGCTGGCCGTGCCGTTTACCCCGACGCATGCTGAATATATCTACCTGCAGGGGCGGCAGGTGCTGGCCGACCAGATGGAATTCCTGAGCGCACATTTCCCGCGCACCAGCCCGCTGCACGCGCGTCTGAAACTCGCCTCCTGAGCCGTCGCGTTCGCTGTCGTGGCACGGACCAGGCGGCGTGTTTACCTGATTGATGCCAGCATCTATATTTTCCGTGCGTATTTTTCCGTTCCCGATGATGTGACCAATGCCGCGGGTGAGCCGATCAATGCCCTGCATGGCTTTGCCGGCTTTCTTGCCGGGTTCCTGCAGGAAGTCAACCCGGCGCATGTCGCTGTGGTGTTCGATGAAAGCCTGACCACCTCGTTTCGTAATGACATCTACCCGGCGTACAAGGCAAACCGGGAAACCCCGCCCGAGGATCTGAAGCAGCAGTTCGTCTGGTGCCGCCGGTTGATCGAGTCGCTCGGGCTGCCCGGTTTTTCCAGTGACCGTTTCGAGGCCGATGACCTGATCGGGACCCTCGCTGCGCAGTTACGCAACAAGGGATTTGGCGTGGTGATACTGAGCGCCGACAAGGACCTGGCCCAGCTGGTCGAGGCGGGGGACATGGTGTGGGACTATGTACGTAACCGCAAGCATCGGCATGCCGACATAAAGAAGTGGCTGGGCGTCGAGGCACACCAGGTTGCCGACTGGCTGGCACTGACCGGAGATACGGTTGATAACATTCCCGGTATTCCAGGGATCGGCGCGAAGACCGCAGCGGCACTGCTGGAAGCATTCGGCAGCCTTGACCAGCTGTATGCCAACCTCGATGCCGTTGCCGGTAGCGGCCTGCGCGGTGCTGCCCGCGTGCAGAAGTTACTGGAAATGCACGAGGACAAGGCGCGGTTGGCACGCCGGTTGACCGGAATTACAGTAGATCCCGGTATACAGGTCGGTATTCGCGATGTACAGCGCCGTAAGGTCAATGACAATGAACTCACGGCCGTGTGCAAGGAGCTTGGTCTCGGGCGCATGACACAGCAGCGATTGCTGAGGGTGATTAACAGGTATCCGGTAAGCCACGGAAAAATATCTGTCTCGCGCCTTTGCGTCTTTGTGCGAGAATGGATTTTTACTGGACGCTGTGTTCTATGTCACCTCTATGGCAATATTCACATGATGTCCCTCTGGAACACCATTGCTGCTGATATTGCCGCCGCAACCGGTACGCAGGCCAAACTGCGGCAGCGGGGCTCCGTCGGTGGTGGCTGCATCAACCAGGCACAGCGCATCGACTACGGCGACACCCGCTATTTCGTGAAACTCAACACGGCCACCCGGGTCGATATGTTTGCGGCAGAATTCGAGGGACTGCAGGCGCTGCGTCAGTGCGCTGCCCTGCATATCCCGAAACCGGTCTGCTATGGCGCGGATGGGGACTCTGCCTACATTGTGATGGAAAACCTCGAACTCGGCGGTCATGGTGACCCGGCCGCCCTTGGGGAGGGGCTTGCCGGTCTGCACCGCGTTACGCAATCACAATTCGGCTGGCACCGCGATAACACCATTGGTTCAACACTACAGGTCAATACACTTTCGGATGACTGGGTCGGGTTCTACCGTGAGTACCGGTTGCAGTTCCAGTTTGCACTTGCCGCGCGCCACGGGTGTCCGGGAAGCCTGGTATCACAGGGCGAGCGACTGATGGACGACTTTCATATCCTGTTTGACAGTTACACGCCGGAGGCCTCGCTGTTACACGGTGACCTCTGGTCCGGCAACCATGCGTATACATCCGATGGTGAGCCGACGATCTTCGATCCGGCGGTGTATTACGGCGACCACGAGGCCGATCTCGCCATGACGGAATTATTCGGCGGATTCGGGCGTAATTTTTACACGGCCTACAACAATGCCTGGCCGATCGATCCGGGTTATAAAATTCGCAAGACCCTCTACAATCTTTACCACATCCTCAACCACTTCAACCTGTTCGGTGGCAGTTATGCCAGCCAGGCGGAGGATATGGTAGAGTCATTGTTGAGTGAACTGGGTTAAATGCACCTCGCAGGTGTGCCGGCTAATCAGTGTAATGTTCTTTAATAAAAGCCACGATATCGGACTGTTCCCTGCCACTGAGTTGCCCGGCAACCTCTACCATTTTCAACTTATGCTCGCTATCTTTCATGACCTGTCTTTTCCCTGCGGAGAATTCTTCCAGCTGGGTGCGAAGATAGGAGCCTCTGAGATGTGTGATCCGCGGACTCTTGGTGAAATAACGACCCAATATGCTGGAATGGCAGCCCTCACAGAGCTGCGCGTATAAATGCTCTCCATTTTCAGCATTGCCGGATACAGACTCATTCGAGTGATGGCGCTTGCGCCCGGAATAATAGTCGGCAATTAACGATATTTGCCTATCATTTAGTGCATTTGCCTGCTGACTCATGTCCTGGGTGAACTGATCGGCCGAATCAACCCCGCGTCTGGACTGCCTGAAGTTTTCCAGTTGTTCCACAATATACCCATCTGCCATGCCATCCAGGGATGGAGCAATGGAAGGAACCTTCGTGTCAATGCTATGACAGAGCTCGCATTGCTCGATCCGTTTATGCAACGTGTTCTTGTCGTCAGTAGCGCCTGCATGGCTGTACAACGGCAATATAAGCGCAATCAGCATTGAAAACAAAAGCAATTTCGGGATCATACTTTCGTATCCTCGCGACACATATGCATTTCCGTATCTATTCCGGAAACAAGGAACAGTAACCGGCGCAGGGTAGAATATTCAGCTTAAGATAATATTAAGAAAAGAGCTCATCCCCTGATCGGGCGTACAGGGAGAAGATGAGACCCATTTTACGGGCATAGCCCGGATCCGAGAGGCTGGCCTGGGCCAAGTACATGCAGCGGATCTTGAGAAGCCATTCTGGACATCGAGTTGTTGTGCCCCGTATGTAGACCCACTCGATCAGGGGATGAGCCCATATACAGGGGATGAGCCCATATTCAGGGGACGAGCCCATATAAGGATATCCGATATAGTAAGTGCCAATCTGCTCTGGTACTGTTTATTTATCTGCTTCCTGCGGCCGGAGCATACGAATTACACGTTCAAACGTTGCTGCGACCTGCTCCCAGGTATACTCGGCTTCGACTAATGCTCGAGCTGCACTGCCCAGTCGCAGGCGCAGGTCTTCCGCATCGGCCAGACGTATAATCGCTGCAGCGAATTCATCGATATTGCCGTTCGGCACGATTAAACCGGTTTGTTCGTGTACCAGTATCGCCGATGAGCCCTCGAACGATACCGTGGGTAATCCGGCTGCCATATAGTTCAATAGTTTCTGTGGTATACCCGGGCAGGCTGTCCTCGGGTTAGTCGCGATGTCTGCAGATGCGAGAATGCGCGGCAACTCGCTGAATCCGTCGGAGCAAACCAGAATTCCTTCGTCACGAGGATTGTCTATGCCCATCGCAGCCAGAACAGTATCGGCTTCAGGCGCTGCAATGATCAGTTCTATGTCCTGTCGATTTTGATGAATTTTGCGGAATGCAGTGATGAGCAAACCAAATCCCTGGTAGCCGCTCAGGTTGCCTGCAAAGACGATGCGTACCGGTGACGTGTTCCCGCCAGAGGCTGACGCCTGGATGAACTTATCGTTTTCGACACCGTTTGTCGCCGTCAGGATCGGAAATTCGGGTTTTGCACTGGACGTATAGAAGTTAGATATTTCATCCGACACGCTGATGATTGCATCGGCATACCGAATCAGACGGCCGTCAAGAATCTCACCCAGCCACGTGACTGGCGCGTTGAGGAATCCTGGAAAATAGTAGCTTAATTCAGAACCGAGCAGAGTGTGCGAATCGAATATGATTGGTGTGTGAACCCTGGCGCAACGACGTGCGAAGGACGCCACCAGCAGGCCCTCATAGTGATGCGCGTAGATCGCATCGAAAGATTCCTGCTTGAGCAGTTTGCGGGCCGTGGTCGCCAGTCGTGGGCTCATGATAAAAAGCTTCATTATGCTGGGACCGGGAGTGGTTTTCCGGTAACAGCGGAGACCTCTTGAGACTTCGATGCGCAGTTTCGTCTCGATACTCTTGTCGGCGACAGGAAATGCAGCAACACACACCTCGTGACCGCGTGCTTCCAGCGCTTCGCTGACACGTAGCGTACGTGCAGGCGTTCCGCGAGCGAATGGGAACGGTCCGGCGGCTATAACGAGTATTTTCACGGGTCTATCGTAACCCAGATAACTGCTCTGTGCCGTGGATGTCTTGCTGGATTGATTCCAGGGATTCTGTTATAAAAAGACTTCAGAAAGTAAACCATCAGAATCACATGTCAGTTCATAATGCTGTTCCACCGAACCCTGCGCTACCTTTTTGTTTTCAAGACAAGCAAGAAAATATTCAATACGTTATTGCCTCGGCTTATTCGCAGAAAAATTGCATCCGGTCTGGATCTGGATACTGGTCCATTCAACAGGCCGATTGATGATGTTAAACTAATCCCGATTCAGCCGGACAGCTACCTCGCAGTCTATTACAAGCGGTATGATACGGGCGTAGGCCCGGGTGTGTCGTTGTACATTCACGAAAACGAGATTCTGCGGTTCGACTGCTTTGGCAAGGGTCGCGGACACTACCACTCGCTGCCCTGTCTGTCGGCCTTGCCGGGCGACGAGCAAATCGGCTTCGCTACGGAGACAGTCAAATCGCAGGTGAGTGAGACCGTCGAGGAAATCACCGGAAACCATGCCGCTCACCTCGGGAAGCATTTCCTCGGCAATATTCGTAATTTCAGATTGGCTAAGGCGTGTCTGACGGCGGCTGTTGATGCGGCGTATGAGAGAATGCTGAGCGCGCACGACGAGGCTTCATCTACGGCATCGCTCCTCCCAACCGACGTCTCTCGATCAGATAGAGCAACCCGCCAAAGCTACTCTTCAGGATCCCGGTAACCCGAAGCAAAATCGCGACGGCAGCCGCATCAGCCGGCTCCAGTCCACACGCCGCAAACACCATCACGAACACGCCTTCGGACACTCCAAGCCCGTTGATCGAGATCGGTAGAGACGAGACGGCATAGACAACCGGAATCAATGTGATAACCAGCAGCGGTGAGATCGTCAGATCAAGAGCGAGAAAACCGCAGTAACTGCCGATTGCCCAGGTCACGTTAAACAGGATTGTGGTCAGCCCGGCGGCCACTATTATATGGCGCTGCCCCGCAAGGTCGTGCAGGCTGTCAGCAAACCTGAAAAAAAATATCTGCACTCGTCCCTCGCGCAGCTTTTTCGCAAACCAGCGCGTCATATGACCTGGCCAGCCGGTCGCCAACAGCAGTAGTGTGATCACTGAGCCGACCAGCCCGAATGCTGCGATCCAGACCAGGTTGGGCCAGGCATTCCGCCAGCCCCACGCCAGACATGCGAGAGACGTGTACACGCCGAGACTGATCAGCGCGACGACGCGGTCGAGCAGCACACTGCGCGCGACCCCCATTTTGCTGTCACTGAAGTCGCCGGACTCGACGACGCGAAAGATGTCGCCGCCGATCGATCCAGGCAACATATTGGCGAAGAACCGTGACATCCAGATGCGGCGGAACAACCGATTCGTATCGGTCATGATGCCCTCCAGGCCGAGGAATAACTTCCAGCGCCAAGCCTGAATCCACAGGCTTGCTATATACGGTATGATCCGGATTATCACCCAGAACCACAACACATTGCTGAAAGCTGCGGCGAGCTCCCGTGGGCCGACCCACCAGAAAATCAGCCCGAACGCCACAAGTGTAACGGCGAGACGCAGCATGTTAAGGTGTGGCCGGTTACGCAAAACCCAGCGCCTTCTCAGCGATCTGCCTTAGCTCGCCTGCACTCAGCGGTGCAGCACTTAAGGCCCTGAGGTTTTCATCGAGATGCTCCGGCGTTACCATGCACGGGATCACAGTACTGACGCCTGGCACCTGGAGTGCAAACTGTATAGCCGCCTGCGCCAGACTGCGGTCGGACTTTACCAGAAATTCAAACTGCATGGAACGTCGTTTGCGTGAGCGAATTTCGGCACGGCTGCGCGCTGACTCTTCCGCCAGGGTACGTCCGGTGTATGCGGTTAAAAAGCCCTGTGCCAGAGGCTCGCGCGCGATGATACCGATGTCTTTCGCGGTAATCTTATCAATGATGCTACCGAGTGCTTCCTGATCCGCCAACGAAATGCAGATCTGTACAGTGGATATGCCCTGGTATTTCAGGCACAGTAACGCGTCTTCCGCACTACGGCATGAAATGCCATAGAAACGGATCTTGCCTTCCTGTTTGAATATCTCGAGTGCCTCGATAAACTCGCCTGTCTCGAGATCCGTCGATGTCGGGTTGTAAAGCTGGTAAAGATCAATGTAATCCGTGCCGAGCCGTTTCAGGCTTGTCTCGAGGGCATTGCGCAGGTGCGCCGGAGAGTAATCGTACTGCTTCTGCGTATGGCGCAACAGGTTGAAGTAGCGCTTGAACGGTCGCAGCACCTTACGTACTGGCACCAGCATGTTGCGCGAATCAACGACGCTTTTCCACGCCGGCGAAAACCGTGATCCGCCCTTTGTGGTGATCACCACCTGGTCACGCCGGCCGCGTACAGCCTGGCCCAGCAGTTCTTCACTGCGCCCCATACTGTATGCATCTGCGGTATCAAAAAAGTTGACACCGTGGTCCATTGCGGCTTGCAGCGTGCGCAGGCCTTCAGCTTCGCCGTCCCGGTCCAGTACTCCGCCCAGCGAAGAACAGCCGCAGCCGATTTCCGATATCCTGAGGCCAGTCGCACCCAGTATGCGCAACGCCGGCGTTGGTATGTTGCTTGTATCCATTTTCTAGGACTCCATCATTGCAGAGAGACCCCGGCCTTCGAGTTCGGAAGGAACCGGCTGGCCAAGTATGTTCAGCCAGGTTGGCAAGAGATCGAATTGCGATGCGCGGCCCATGCGGGTACCGGCAGAAATACCCGGCCCGGCTGCAAGCAGGACGCCATCGTAACGGTGACTGCCGGTCGTCGGCCAACTCATGCCCTTGCGCCAGCGATCGACGAACACTTCATTACTTGAACTGCGGCGCTCCGTCACCATATACGCAGCATCGGTCCAGTCAACAATCAGATCCGGCGCAAACTCGACTGCGGAACCGGTGTACAGTTGCTCCGGCCGCGCCACACTCGCTACAACCTGCGCGCCGGTATCGGGATCCCGAAGTTTGCGTAACGCATCCCCGACATCATTCAGCAGTGTGTCGTATTCGCTACCCGGCTGCACAATGCCGTGCGGGTCGCGTCCAGCCAGGTTCACGAAGAGGTTTCCTTCCTTGCCGCGTGAGAAGACTTGCGTTCTCGACCAGTCCAGATCGAGCTGCGTGCCCGAACTGGATGCCCAGTTTCTCAGCATGGGTGAGCGGTTGCCGATTCCTGACTTCAGAGCCGGCGGCAACGTCCGCTTGGCCAAAGGTAACAGCTGGTTTTCGACGAAGTGCCTCAGCCCGGTCAGTGGTCCGTGCCGGGGGCGCAGTAACCCTTGCTGATCGAGCCAGTTGTTCAGATTGATGCCGGAGCGCAGCGCTCCGGCGCCGCACTCGGACATCACGAACACGACTGTATCAGGACCGGCTGCAGCCACGAGACGGCCAATCGCAGTGTCGAGGTTTTTGTAGGCCGACAAGATGACATTGCTATATGGATTTGCGGGGCCGTCTTCCATGTCGGCCCAGAAATAATGCTGTGCCATGGCCGCATCTAGGAAGTACACCATCGCGAAGTTCCAGTGTTGCGCGTTCAGCAGGAATTCGAACGCCGCCGCGGTGCGTGGTGTTTCGGTGTCGAACAGGGTAAGGCACTCGCGCTTCTTTCGTCCTCCGGGCGCCGTTGCCTCGGGGCTGTAAGCTCCGTGCGCGGCGATCAACCGGTCATGCAATACACGCGGTGAAAATATATTACGTGTCGGAACGGCGCCTAATCCCCCGCCGGCCACGATTGTGCCATCAACCTCAGGCAGCGGCCACGTTAGCGGCAGGTTCACATATGTCGAGCGCAAACCGGTATCACGGAGCCTCGCCCATATCGGTGGCGCCTGCAGTACTGTGGGCGAGCTTTCACGAAAAACACCGTCCGCCCCGCGCTGCCAATAGTCGAAAATGCCGTGCCGGCCGGCATTGACACCCGTCAGGATGTTTGCCCAGCTATGTGGTGTGATCAGCGGGGCCTGCGCATGCACAGACCTGCAGGTACCTGCTTGCATCAGCCTGGCAATATTCGGCAGCAGTCCCTGCTCGACCCACGGGTCGATCAGGTCGCGCGTTGCTTCCTGCAGTGCAATGACCAGCAGTCGCCTCATGCAAGTACCGCTTCACCGCCGAGCATGGCCGCGTAGACTTCAAGGTGAGCGGCCACTGCGGCGTCGAGTTCGTAGGTACCTGCTACGTATTCGCGCGCGGCCTGCCCCAGCACCCTCCAGCGGTCATTCGCAAGCAGCCACCGCAGGCCATCGGCGAAGTTGTCGTGGTCAGCGCGAAAGCCGAAGCGCGACGCAAAATCATCCGGATCTACGCGGCTCAGGATTGCGCACCCACAGGCAGCGGCCTCCATGAACGAGCGTGGCAGACCCTCGCGTAGCGATGTGTTGACGAGCACCCATGCGGAAGACAGTAGTTCAAAAAACCGCGGTGAGGTGAATTGATCGATAAATCCGGTCAGCTCCACGTTCGGCAATGCCCCGTAACGCTGACGCAACTCGTGGCCGTACTTCACGGTGCGCCCTTTGCCAACAGCGACGAATTTCACGTCCGGAAATTCGAACGCGAGATCCAGAAACAGCTCGGGACGCTTGCGCGAATCCCAACGCCCCACGTAGCAAACTGTGGGTACCGCTGCCTTTTTGATTGCGACCAGTGGCAAGCGGATCGGGCTGGGCAGGAAACCGGGTTTCTCGGGCAGACCGAATTTCCTTTGTGCAAGTTCACGTGAAAAGTAATTTGGGCAGTAGACTCCGTCCGCCTCCCTGACCACGTGCGTGACCCAGGGATTGTTCTCATACGGAAAGCTCATTAGCGTGCGGTAGTTACCATCTCGAATCCATGCACCCATTTCGATCAGCCAGTCGCGCAGCAGGCGCGTATCGCGACAGGTGATGACGTGTCTGGCAGCGGGCATCGCCCGTCGTGCCGCGACCGCAGCCAGTGAGGGCTCATGCGAATGGTAGATGTCAGCCGCAACGACCCGGCAGTAGTGGGCGAGCTGGCGCAGGTTCTGCGCCGGGTATGCTATCACGTGGACGCCGTCGACGATTTCGTCAGCCGGCTGCTCCCCGCGACGCGGCGTCAACACCGTCACATCGAATCCACGCAATGCAAGTTCTGTTGCCAGCAGGCGTGTCGATGTTCCGTAGCCCCCGTGCTTGCCCCAGCGGAAGTACTCGCTTACAAGAAAACATAACTTCACGGACGTGGAATACCGGATGTGTTCATGCCCGATCCGAGGCTGTCCATCGTCTGATTCTCTCATCTGATACGTAACATATGACCATAACATTAACGACGTCAGTGGACAGGTTCCTGGCCTTTATGTGTATGATATAACGATCAGCCAGGTAGCCGCCAGGGAGCGCAACCGATGCTGGCGCCTGCAAAAGTATTCACCCGGATTATGGATTCCGGACTGTATCCGGATTGCCACTGAACGTGCACCGGGATCCCGGTTTTAGTTGTGGTACTGCGCAGAGAGTTCATGGACGGCATCGACCAGCACGCCGGCATGCTCCGGGTCGACATCGGGGTTGATGCCGTGGCCGAGGTTAAAGATGTGACCGGTGCCTGTACCGAATGCTCCGAGCACACCGGCAACTTTCTTGCGGATGATCTCCGGATCTGAATAGAGTATTGCCGGATCGAGGTTGCCCTGCAATGCAACCCGGTCACCTACGCGTCGGCGGGCACCGGCAAGATCGGTCGACCAGTCGATGCCGATGGCATCACAGCCGGTATCGGCCATTGACTCCAGCCACTGGCAGCCGCCCTTGGTAAATAAAATAACCGGTACCTTGCGGCCATCAGCCTCGCGCGTTAACCCGCTGATAATCTGCTGCATGTACTGCAATGAGAACTCGGCATAGTCCGGTGGCGTCAGTACGCCGCCCCAGGTATCGAAGATCATCACGGCCTGGACGCCGGCGGCAATCTGTGCATTCAGATAGGCACTGACCGATCTGGCCAGCGTATCGAGCAGGCGGTGCAGCACCAGCGGTTCGTTGTAGAGCATGGCCTTGATCCGTGAGAAGGTTTTCGTCGAGCCCCCTTCTACCATGTACGTTGCCAGCGTCCACGGGCTGCCGGAGAAGCCGATCAGGGGCAGGCGGTTATCAAGGACGCGCCGGATCAGGCGTACGGCGTCCATAACGTAACGCAACCCGGCTTCCGGGTCCGGCACCGGCAGGGCATCGACATCAGACTCGCTGCGCACCGGGTTCGAGAAGCGCGGGCCTTCACCTTCCTCGAAGTACAACCCCAGACCCATAGCATCGGGAATTGTCAGGATGTCGGAAAACAGAATCGCGGCATCGAGCGGGAAACGTTCTATTGGCTGCAGGGTAACCTGGCAGGCAAGCTCCGGATTGGTGCACAGATCCATGAAACTACCGGCCTGTGCGCGTACCTTGCGGTATTCCGGCAGGTAACGCCCGGCCTGGCGCATCATCCATATCGGGGTAACATCCACGGGTTCGCGGAGCAGGGCTTTCAGCAGTCGGTCGTTCTGGAGTGGTTGCATAGTTCAAAAACCTGTCTCGCGCAAAACCGCAAAGGCGCAAAGAAAAACAAGAAATAAAAAAGATATTGCCACAGAGGGCACAGAGCTCACAGAGGAAACTCTAATTACTTTAAACAGTCTTGTCATTGCTTTGTAATCTCGTTACCCGCTGTGATGAATCAGTCAGAGATCCAAAAATAGCTTTAAAGATACTTGGACATAAATAGCAGATAATAATTGTGGGGCATATATTTGGGTTTCTCTGTGTACTCTGTGCCCTCTGTGGCAATTCTTTTTCATGTTTTCTTTGCGCCTTTGCGGTTTTGCGCGAGACAATTTTACCTGGGCAGATCCGAGCAGCCCATCAGAAACTCATCAATCGAGCGGGCGCACTGGCGTCCCTCGCGGATTGCCCAGACGACCAGCGACTGGCCGCGGCGCATGTCACCGGCACTGAAAACCTTGTCGAGTGACGTGTAGTAGGATTTATCGCCCTCGGTGCTGCCTTTCACGTTGCCGCGTGCGTCGAGTTCCACGCCGAGTTCCTGCAACATGCCTGCGTGTACCGGATGCATAAAGCCCATCGCCAGCAGCACCAGGTCGGCTTTTAGCTGGAATTCGCTGCCCGGGATTTCTGCCATGTTCCAGCCACCATGCTCGTCCTGGATCCATTCCAGTCGCACGCAGTTGATGGCGGTAACCTTACCATCCTTGCCCTCGATGGACTTGGTGGTCACGGCCCAGTCGCGTTGCGCACCCTCTTCCTGGGAGCTGGAGGTGCGTAGCTTCAGTGGCCAGTCAGGCCAGGTCAGCGCCTTGTTTTCCTTTTCCGGTGGTTGCGGCAGGATTTCCAGCTGGGTGACAGACACGGCACCCTGACGGAACGAGGTACCGATGCAGTCGGAGCCGGTATCGCCACCACCAATCACAATGACATGCTTGTCCTTTGCGGTGAGGGCGATGTCCGGATCGATAGCATCACCTGCATTGCGCTTGTTCTGTTGTGGCAGGAAGGTCATGGCGAAATGTATGCCATCGAGTTCCCGGCCGGGGACTTCAAGGTCGCGCGGGTGCTCGGAACCGCCGGTCAGTGCCACGGCATCGTAATCATCAAGCAGTTGTCTGACCGGCAGGTTGACGCCGATGTGCGTATCGGTATGGAAGGTCACTCCCTCGGCTTGCATCTGCGCCATGCGCCGGTCAATGATATGCTTTTCCATCTTGAAGTCGGGGATGCCATAACGCAGCAAGCCGCCGATGCGATCATTCTTCTCGAATAACGCGACCTCGTGGCCGGCACGTACCAGCTGCTGCGCACAGGCCATGCCGGCGGGACCGGACCCAACCACGGCGACGCGCTTGCGGGTCCTGTGTTTCGCGATCTGCGGCGTGATCTGGTTGTTGTCCCAGGCCTTGTCGATAATTGCGCACTCGATGGTCTTGATGGTGACCGGGTTGTCATCGATGTTCAGGGTGCAGGCTTCCTCGCAGGGCGCCGGGCAGATGCGGCCGGTGAATTCCGGGAAGTTGTTGGTAGACTGCAGTACCGTGACGGCCTCTTCCCAGTTGCTCTGGTACACCAGGTCATTCCAGTCCGGGATGATATTGTTGACCGGGCAACCCTCATGGCAGAACGGGATGCCGCAGTCCATGCAGCGGGCCCCCTGCTGACTGACTTCCTGGTCGTCCAGCGGAATGACAAATTCCCTGAAGTGCTGCACCCGGTCGGCCGGTGGCTTGTAGCTGCGTTCCAGGCGCTCGTACTCCATGAATCCGGTTGGCTTGCCCATTTAACCCGTCCTCCCGGCAATCTGAGCCTGGCCGGTCTGTGCGGCCTGCATTTCCTGTAACGCATGCCGGTAATCCACCGGCATGACCTTGACAAATTTCGGCAGGCAATCGTCCCAGTTATCGAGGATATGGCGGCCGCGGCTGCTGTCGGTATAGTGTACATGTTTCTCTATCAGACCTTTCAGACGCTGCGCATCATAACGGGTCATGTCATGGTGGATATCGACGCGCCCGTGGGTCTCGAGGTCGCCGCCCTGGTGCTCCAGCTGTTCCAGTGCATCGTCTTCGGCCGGTACCGGCTCGAGTTCCACCATGGCCAGGTTGCAGCGCTGTTCAAAATCACCGCGTTCGTCCAGCACGTAGGCGATGCCGCCGCTCATGCCGGCCGCAAAGTTGCGTCCGGAAGCCCCGAGGACGACCACGATGCCACCGGTCATATATTCGCAGCCGTGATCGCCGACACCCTCAACTACGGCGGTAACGCCGGAGTTGCGTACCGCGAAACGCTCGCCGGCCACACCGCGGAAGTAGCATTCCCCGCTGATGCCGCCGTACAGTACGGTGTTGCCGACGATGATGTTTTCCTCCGGCACGAGCGATGAAGTGGGTGGCGGGTAGACGACCAGGCGGCCGCCACTCAGACCCTTGCCGACATAGTCGTTACCTTCCCCGATCAGTTCCAGGCTGACCCCGTGCGCCACGAAGGCGCCGAAACTCTGGCCGGCCGTGCCACGCAGGGTAATGTTGATGGTATCTTCCGGCAGACCCTCGTGACCGTAACGCTGCGCAACTTCACCGGACAGCATGGCGCCGACGGTGCGGTTGGTATTGCGGATCGGCAGGTCGATGTTAACCGGCTTGCCGGATTCCAGTGCCGGTTGCGCCAGCCGAATCAGTTCGTTGTCCAGTGCCTTGTCGAGACCGTGATCCTGTGTTTCGCACTGGTAGAGAGCAACATCGGGGCCGGCCTCCGGCTTGTGCAGAATACGCGAGTAGTCAAGACCATGCGCCTTCCAGTGGTCGATGGCGCGGCGCATGTTGAGGTGCTGCGACTGGCCGATCATGTCATCGAGCTTGCGGTAGCCAAGTCTGGCCATCAGCTCGCGGATTTCTTCGGCGACGAAGAAGAAGTAGTTGACCACGTGCTCCGGCTTGCCGGTAAAACGCTTGCGCAGCTCCGGATCCTGTGTGGCCACACCGACCGGGCAGGTGTTGAGATGACACTTGCGCATCATGACGCAACCTTCCACGATCAGCGGCGCAGTGGCGAAACCGAATTCATCCGCACCCAGCAGGGCGCCCACCACGACATCACGGCCGGTGCGCATGCCGCCATCGACCTGCACGGTGATGCGCCCGCGCAGGTTGTTCAGCACCAGTGTCTGGTGGGTCTCGGCAAGTCCTATCTCCCAGGGACTGCCGGCATGCTTGATCGAGGTCAGCGGGCTGGCGCCGGTGCCGCCATCGTAACCGGCGATGGTGACGTGGTCGGCATGGGCCTTGGAGACGCCCGCGGCGACCGTGCCGACACCGACCTCGGACACCAGCTTGACGCTGATATCCGCTCGCGGGTTGGCATTCTTGAGGTCATGGATCAGTTGTGCCAGGTCCTCGATTGAATAGATGTCATGGTGTGGCGGCGGCGAAATCAGGCCAACCCCCGGGGTCGAATGCCGCACCTTGGCGATCACTGCGTCGACCTTGTGTCCGGGCAGTTGCCCCCCTTCGCCGGGCTTTGCGCCCTGTGCCATTTTGATCTGGATCATGTCGGCATTGGCGAGGTATTCGGTGGTGACACCGAAGCGCCCGGATGCCACCTGTTTAATGGCGGAGCGTTTTGAATCCCCGTTTTCCATCGGCTTGAAACGTTCCGGTAACTCACCGCCTTCGCCGGTATTTGATTTGCCACCGATGCGATTCATGGCGATGGCCAGCGTGGTATGCGCTTCATAGGAAATCGAGCCGAACGACATGGCGCCGGTGGCAAAGCGCTTGACGATTTCCTTTGCCGGTTCCACTTCGTCCAGGGGTACCGGGTCATTTGCGAAGTGAAATTCAAACAGGCCACGCAGGGTCAGCAGGTGTTCATTCTGATCGTTGACCAGTTGCGCGAATTCACGATAGGTTTCGGCATTGTTGGCGCGGGTGGCGTGCTGTAGCCTGGATATCGATTCCGGTGTCCACATATGGTTCTCGCCACGCAGGCGGAAGGCGTAGTCGCCGCCGACGTCGAGCCGGTCACGATAGACCGGTGCATTGCTCCAGGCGTCGCGATGCCAGCGCACGGTTTCGGCCGCGATTTCGGCCAGTCCGGCGCCCTCAATGGTGGTGGCCGTACCGGTAAAATAGTCATCGATAAATTTACTCGATAGACCGACGGCATCGAAGATCTGTGCGCCGCAGTAGGACTGGTAGGTGGAGATGCCCATCTTGGACATGACCTTGAACAGACCCTTGCCAATGGCCTTGATGTAGCGCGCCTGTATTTCATCGATGTCGAGGTCTTCCGGCAGCCGGTCGCGGATGGCGGCCAGTGATTCAAATGCCAGGTAGGGGTTGATGGCTTCTGCGCCGTAGCCGGCGAGGGTGGCGAACTGGTGGACCTCGCGTGCGGCGCCGGTCTCGATGACCAGCCCGGACTCGGTGCGCAGGCCGGTGCGCACCAGGTGATGGTGCACGGCGGCGGTCGCCAGCAATGCCGGGATGGCGATGTGGTCAACATCGACGGCCCGGTCAGACAGGATCAGGATATTGTAGCCCTCGGTGACCGCCTGCTCGGCCCGATCACAGACAGCATCCACTGCGGCCTGCATGCCATCGGCCCCCTGCACGGCGGGATAGCAGATATCCAGGGTGCGGGTCCGGAATGCGCCGCCGGTGTGGTCCTCGATGTGGCGAATGCGCCCGATATCGGTATTGGTCAGGATTGGCTGGCTGACTTCGAGACGCATGTGTTCACTGGCGGATTCGTGGCCCAGCAGGTTCGGGCGCGGCCCGATCAGCGAGACCAGTGACATCACCAGTTCCTCGCGGATCGGGTCAATTGGCGGGTTGGTGACCTGTGCGAAGTTCTGTTTGAAATAGTTCGAGAGTGGCTTGGATTTGTTCGATAGCACGGCAATCGGATTGTCGGCGCCCATAGAGCCAATGGCCTCCTGACCGGTCATGGCCATGGGCGTCATCAGAAACTTGATGTCTTCCTGGGTGTAACCAAACGCCTGTTGCCGGTCGAGCAGGGTGTCATGATCCGGCGTCATCGGGCTGACCTCGCCCGGCAGGCTCTGCAAGCGGATCTGGGTCTTGTCGAGCCATCCCTGGTAGGAGTATTTGCCGGCGAGTCCGGCCTTGATTTCGGCATCGTCGATAATGCGGCCCTGCTCGGTATCGATCAGAAACATCTTGCCGGGCTGCAGGCGCCATTTCTTGATGATGCGTTCCTCGGGGATGTCGAGGACGCCCATCTCGGAGGCCATCACAACCAGATCATCATCGGTAATCAGGTAGCGCGCCGGGCGCAGCCCGTTACGGTCCAGGGTGGCGCCGATCTGGCGGCCGTCGGTAAAGGCCACGGCGGCGGGGCCGTCCCACGGCTCCATGACAGCGGCATGGTATTCGTAGAAGGCGCGGCGCTGTGCGTCCATCAGCGGGTTGCCGGCCCAGGCCTCCGGGATCAGCAGCATCATGGCGTGTGCCATCGAGTAGCCACCGGTGACCAGCAGTTCGAGGGCGTTATCAAAGCAGGCGGAGTCGGACTGGCCCTCGGCAATCAACGGCCAGAGTTTTTCCAGGTCATCCCCGAACAGCGCCGAGGCCATCGAATGCCGGCGCGCATTCATCCAGTTGATGTTGCCACGCAGCGTATTGATCTCGCCGTTGTGCGCGATCATCCGGAACGGCTGCGCCAGGTCCCAGGATGGAAATGTGTTGGTGGAGAAACGCTGGTGCACCAGCGCGAGTGCCGAGGTGACTCGCGTGTCATTGAGGTCGGCATAGTACTGGTCCACCTGGTTGGCCAGCAGCATGCCCTTGTAGGACAGCGTACGGGCTGACATCGATGGCACATAAAAGCATTCACTGCCTTCGAGTCCGGATGCGCGCAGGTCATTTTCCACGCGCTTGCGGATAACGAACAGTTTGCGCTCGAAGTCGTCATCGGTAGCGCAGTTGTCACCGCGTTTGATAAACAGCTGGCGCACCACCGGCTCGACAGCCTTGACGCACGCACCCACACCGCTGTTGTCGGTTGGCACATCGCGCCAGCCAATGAGTTGCTGGCCTTCATCGGTAAGTGTGGTTTCCAGCAGGGTCTCGCAGTGCGTGCGGGTGGCTGCGTGCTGCGGCAGGAAGATGGCGCCGACACCGTAGTCACCGGCGGCCGGCAGGGTCATCCCGAGGGAAGCACATTCTGCGCGCAGGAAGGTGTCCGGGATCTGCATCAGGATACCGGCACCGTCACCGGCCAGCGGGTCGGCGCCGACCGCACCGCGGTGGGTCAGGTTTTCCAGGATCTGCAGGCCCTGGCGGACAATCTGGTGACTCTTGCGGCCCTTGACGTTGGCTACGAAACCCACGCCACAGGCATCATGCTCGTTGGCGGAGTCGTACAGGCCCTGTCGGGGCGGCAAAGTGCCTGGCTTCATTGGCTAAATTCCGGTTGTGATGCGTCCTCTATCCGGCCGGTGGGCCAGCGTTGCTGGCGCGGACAATAAAAGCGCTTACAATACAATTAGTTATGTAGTTTTCAGTTACGATTGGCGGCGGCAATAGGGCGGCGGCCAAAAGGCCGGACAGTATAGCGCTGCCGGCACCGGGGTTCAATTTGAGGGGGATAGTTTTTCCTTTGGGTTTTCAGGGATATGCAGGTATCCGAGGGAGGCCCGTCAGAGCGGTTGCGCCTGCAGGAACACGACCTGGTAGCCGCGCTTCAACTGGTCGTCGCGCACCCGCAGCAGTGCGGCCTCCGCCTGCTCGCGGTTGGCAAAGTGTTCGCGCCGTACCCGGCCGCTACTGCCCTGGTAACCCCATTCGCGTACCAGCGTCCAGCCTTCCAGCAGATCCTCCTGCAGGTGCAGATGATAGAAGCGTGGCGCCGTGTTGCCCACGGGCGGGATTTGCATGTAGATGCGCATGGTTTATGGATACTAAAACAAAAAACTGTTTCTCGCGCGGAGACGCAGGAAAAGCGAATTATAATTAAAAAGACTTTTCCCCTGATCGAGTGGGTCGCACCTGTCCAGCGTAAATCCGCTACCCCGGCAGTTTCCCTTTGTCAGGGAACGCGGCAAGTCCATCCATGGACGCTCAACGGCTTCATCCCTGAAGCCGATGTCCCTGACAAAGGGAAACTGCCGGGGCAGCGGATTACCAACCATCTCTGCAGTTACTCGGGGGCCAGGGTGGTTTC
>Ga0114931_10000844_pt1 | contig 38433 bp, 40 predicted proteins | sample 2SBtaG_FD_89579 | JGI IMG/M metagenome (GOLD analysis project Ga0114931, IMG submission 89579) | Deep subsurface microbial communities from Kolumbo volcano to uncover new lineages of life (NeLLi) - 2SBTROV14_V59a metaG | ecosystem: Environmental > Aquatic > Marine > Volcanic | place: Kolumbo... | reverse complement strand
TTCCGCTGTCATTTCACGCACCCATCGGCTAATCAAGGTGGAATGAAGCCCCAGGTCATTTGCCGCTTCGCGACAGCTGTAGCCTTGCTCCAGCACCAGTCTCACCGTATCCTCTTTAAACTCTTTACAGTAGCTCTTACGTTTTTTTCTAGCCATATTCATGTCCCCGTTAGTGTCAGGATGGACAGCGTTTTGTCCATTTTAACGGGGGAAGTTCACTTTCACGCAAAGCATGACTTAACAAAACAAGTTTCAGTATTCGAATCTTTTTTGGATAATTGCGCAGTTGTGATTGAATCACGTATACTACGCAATTGAGTGAATTAGTCATGCGCTCCCACATAAAAGATGATACTATCAACTAATTGTAATCTAGAAGGTTGACACTGTCAATAGAAGTATTGCCTGTATTCGGAAAAACTACGATATATGAAACGCTCAGATTCCGTCACAAATGTCCAAAAACATTTATTCGAGCTCATTTTCATCACACGAGACAGGATGAAGGATGTGATTCGGGACGCAGACACAGGGCTTTCGCCAATACAGATCCTCATTTTACGAACCTTGGTTGCTGAAGGTGAAATGACCCAAGCGTTACTAGTCACTAAAATTGGCAGGGACAAATCGCAAGTAACGCGATTAATTCATGACCTTGTCGAAAAAAAACTGGTCATTAAAAGACGCAGCGAAAAGGATAAGCGAAGCTTCATTTTAATGGCAGTAAAAGAGGTTCACGATAAGGTAACAACATTTATTCAATATGAACAAGGCATGGTTCATGAGATGCTCAAGGGTATTCCTCAGACTGAGCTACTTAAGCTGGATAAATTACTCTTACAGATGCAGGACAATCTAAAAAGGAGAAAATGAATAGCAATTGTAGAATCGAGTTATTGATAGAATTGGAGCTTCATAATTTCATTCTATTATTCCAGAATACGCTATCACATTGATCTCCGTGATGGCCCCTGTCGACAGTAACCGGCTAGCTGTGGGCATCACGCAAGCTGATTGTTATATATGGTACGTATTCCTATGAGCATGAATACTCGGAATGGTTAGGTTTTTCCTGGCTTCAAATTTATCACTCCCTTATTACCATTCACCACAACAGTCTGTCCGTTGTTAATTAGTTGCAGTACACCCGGCACATTGACTACGGCCGGAATACCATATTCGCGGGCTACGATTGAGCCATGCGAGGTATATCCGCCTGTCTCCAATATATTGCCACCAGCATGGATAAATAATAGCGTCCAGGCAGGGTCGATGGACGTAGCTACCATAATATCCCCTGGTGTTAACCGCTCACCCTGTTCCGGTGTGTAGACTATTTCTGCTCGCCCCTCGGCAACGCCAGCTGAGACGCCGATACCTTTGTATTGATTCCCTGCATACGATGTCGTCTGGGCGAAAACCTTTTAGACATCAATAATGACATCCGGGGCATTTTCTCTTGATAGCGCAGTCATGGATAGTTTACGCTCTCTAACGATGAGAGGCAGCTCCGCACCATCCCAATATTTCTTTGGCACCGCGTGGACTTCTGCCTGGCTACAATAGAAAACATCCTCTGGGTCACTGATAAGGCCTTTTTGCCATAACCGACGACCGGCTTCTAAAAATATGAGCCGTGTGAGTTGCGAAAGCTTGACGGTGTAAGACTTAGCTTTCTCCCGCGTCTCAGCTCCTTTGACCGCCTGTTCGATAAGACTCCTGATCCATTTGCGCTCTTCGCCTTTCGTTATAAAGATCTACGAAGCAAAAAAACATACGACGTACGAAAACATACGACGTATATAATTATAAGTAAACCTTGCTTAAATGCTACGCTCAGAAAATAGATGTGCCGGTAAAACCTCGCGACTATGTCGCTCCACGGTTCGCCATCACCGCGACTAGCCGTTTGCCAGTGAGCCATCAGGATTTCGTCGTACTCTTCGATGGCGCGTTGTAGGCCATGAATCTTGTACACCTCGTCGTGGCGGAAGCTCGCCATGGGAAGATGCGGTTTGATGGGTACGACGCCCAGCCCCAGTGCTGCATTCGATGGCGATAGCGTCACCCGCCATCCCGGCCAGGGTGCCAATAGCCTCATCCAGCCAAACGGTCCTCGAAGCCGGGTCGTCACGCAGCATGGCAAAAACGATACCGGCTTGTTGTACCGCCTCGCGCGGTGTGGGATGTGCGCTTGCGCCCAATTCAACCTGGGTGTTGCAGCGCGTCTGGGTTCGGTACTGGCTGTTCAGGGATTCCGCGGGCCATGTCGAGGAGGTGAAGATCAATAGCCGCTGCCTGATTACCAACTCCGAAGCCATCCGCCAGTGCGTCTTGTCCGGCATGGGATTGGCCTTGTTTCCGGGCTGGTAGGTGGAAGCGGACATTGCATCACGTACCTATGTGCCATTAAAAGCCAAGATGTTTGTTCAACACCTGCTTGATCGATGTTCGACGTCTGTGAGTCCTTGAAGTGGTCTTTTCGATAGGTGCAGGAGGGGATACACTTGAAAGTCAAGGCCCGAAATGTAACCTGGGGTGCAGCGTTCAATCGGCAATTTTTTCGAGCAGTTTGAAGGATTTCTGAACATGGTTTTTTCATGGTATTACCGTTTAGCAGGAAAATAAGCCATTGAATACAAAAAATAAAAAAGGTTTATTGATAATAGAGTGGGAGTAGGCCAGATCTGGCACTGACAGGCGCCTGCAGGCATCAAGATGCGGCAGGCTCGCATAACCAATCACTATATAGATCATGGCATCGCTGCGCTGATTTCCGTGCGGCGCTCCAATACCATGCAATGTGTGTTGAGGTATTCATGGTATTGGTGGTCGTACACGTGATTGGTTCCCTGACCAGTATCATCCGGCTTGCTGCACCTATCGCTATTTAAGCACGAAAAACCGATAGCATATCGGTTTTTTGTGCTAGGATAAGAGCCGCTTGGAATTCGGGGAAGCCGTACATGATATTGGGTGAATTAGAGAAGCGTGTTCTTCAGTACTTGTGGGAGGCGCCGGAAGTTGATGCGAAGCAGGTGCACGGAGCGTTGACCAAACGCCGAGGCGGTTCGCTGAACACTATCCAGAGTACCCTGGATAGATTATTCAAAAAGGGCCTGCTCACCCGCCAGAAGCGGGGGCACGCATATTGTTATCGGGCCAAAGTTGGTAAGGAAGAGTTGATAGCTCAACTGATTCAGGATGTCACAGGTGATTTCATCGGCAAAGGTGAAGACAGCCTGGTGGCTGCTTTTTCCTCTTTCTCGGTGGGACTCCATGATGAGCAGCTTGCGCAACTTGAAAAGCTGATTCAGCAACAGCGCCAGCTGCGGAGCCAAGGAGACGATGATGCTGAATAATATGTTGGCAATGATACTCAACCAGTTCAGTATCGCGCTCATGGGGTTGCTGGTGTCTCTGGCACTGCTGGCGTTAGTGTGGCCTTTGATTGTTCGTTACATCATTCATTTATCAGCCCGCTCACAAAAAAACGCATTATGGTTGTTTGTTGCCACACCCTTGGTGATCAGCATCATGTGTGTGCTGGTGTTCTTGCCTCCCCTGTCACATTCCGAGAGTTGGCGCTGGCTTACCCGGTATGCACATTGGCACCATCCCGGCGCTTTCGATCTGGATAGCTGGCACAGCGTGATCCTGTTCGGATTTTTCCTGGGTGTTATTTATGTGCTGGCCAGAAAGGGGCTGCTGGCAATCCGCCATTTGAATTCCCTGTATTCGCTCAACCGGCTTACTAAATCAGCAACAAAACACAGCAAAACCAGGCAAGATTTTGTTGTGCTGGATTGCGAGGCGCCATCCGCCTTTACTGCCGGAATTATCTACCCGAAATGCTACGTCACCACCGGGCTTATCGAGCGGGTATCGAAGATGGAGCTGGATATTATCATTGCTCACGAACGTGCACACATCAAGCACAAGGATACGCGCAATAGATTGCTGTTTGCGCTCTTCGCATCGTTTTACCCGAGGTCCGTGGTTCGTCGTTTAAACCGAATGTTCTCCCTGGCAACCGAACAACTGGCCGACGCGCATGTAGGGAAATCCTACTGTGTCTGTGATATTGCCCAGACCCTGGTGAAGGCAGCCAGAATCCAGCGCTTCTCTGCGGAAAGGGTGGCTCATGCGGGCATGAACTATTTTATCGGAGCAGAAATCGATCTGCGTGTCAGAGCCCTGATTGTGCCACAAGTCTATCGATCGTTTCCATTAGGCACCAGCCTGACGTTACTGGCGCTGACCATGATCGTATCATTCGCCGCTGTTGATGGTCTGCATCATCTGATCGAGGTGGTTTTTTCCCATTAAATTTATCTGACATGAAAGGGCTGATAAATGAATCTGCACTTGTTTCGCTTGCCCAATAAACCGATCGCCCATCGGTTTATTGGGCGATTGGTACTGCATGCGGTGATTGTTGCTGGAACATGCTGGACGGCTCCAACAGTCAACGCAGAGAACAGACCAGAGTCGGCCCTATTATCTCTGGATCAGGCGGTTCGATATACCCTGGAAAAACATCCAGAGATGGATGTCTTCCTGTACAGACGGGAAGCATACCAGGGCTTGGTTGAACAGGTCGCGGTAGGCGAGCGCGCCAACGTCGGCTTTATGATCGAGGATTTTGGTGGAGATGGTGACTACAATGGCATTGAGGGTGCTCAGTCTACCTTATCCATTAGTTGGGTAATCCAGCGGGAACGAATCGAGACCCGTGTTCAATCGGCGCGTACTACCGCCAGCCAGGTCGATATTCAGCAGCAGATTAAAGCGCTTGATTTGTCTGCCCAGACAGCCCGGTTGTTCATTCAGGCACTGGCCGAACAACAGCGTTTAACGATCACACAGCAAGCGGTACAACAGGCCAAAGACACAATCGCTGCCATCAAGAAGCGCGTCGATGCTGGCAAGAGCCCGGAATTTGCTCGCTTACAGGCTGAAGTAGAGCTAGCGCAACGGGAGCTGGAAGCCGAAGATCTGCAACACTTGCTGACTTCAACGCGTTACCAATTGAGTGCGCAATGGGGCGGTGAGCGTAACGACTTTCGGGTAGTGGGTGAGCTTTACAAGGTTCCGGCCCTGGGTAGCGTTGAGCAGCAATTTGACCATCTCAAACAAACGCCTGCACTGGCATTGTTAGCCACACAGCAGCGCATTACCCAATCAGAAATTGAACTGGCACGTATCGAGGCCAAACCACAATGGCAATTTTCACTGGGTGTTCGGCGTTTTGAGGCAACCGATAACTTCGGCATGGTTGCCGGGGTGTCGGTGCCATTGGGAACAGATCACAGTAGCGTTGGCAAAGTCAGGAGTCTTCAGGCTAAACAGGCTGAATATGCAAGCGAAGCCGAGGCTCTCCAGCGCCAGCTGGATACGCAGCTTTACGTCCTTTTCCAGGAAATCAAACACAGTCAACATGTGATAGAAACCCTGCAAGAGCGGATTATCCCTGCCCTGAACAATGCCCAGGCGCAAGCGACCCGCGCGTATGAAACCGGCAAACTGGGTTATCAGCAATGGATCGCCATCCTGAATAAGAATCTGGGAGCGCAACAAGATCTGTTAAACGCCTTCGAAGTGATCCATTTACAGCATATCGAACTTCAGCGCCTGACCGGCATAACACTGACATTCTAAGGGTGCTGCCACCGTGAGAGAAACCATTATGAACCGCTACGCTATTCGTTTTTTATTGCTGTGCCAGTTGCTGTTGGGTTGGCTGGGGCTGCCGGCAATCGTTGTTGGAGCGTCAGGGCCGGAGGCACAAGAGGCTGAACCCGAAAAAGGGCCTCACCGTGGTCGGATGTTGCGTGATGGCGATTTTGCTGTCGAGTTGGCCATTTTTGAAACCGGTGTGCCACCGGAGTTTCGAGTGTGGATCAGCAACGACGGTCTGCCAATTGCTCCCACCGAAGTGAAGTTGCGGGTACAGCTCACGCGCCTGGGAGGTGTGGTGGATGATATTGGTTTTAGAACCGAAGGTGATTACCTGCGCGGCGATACGGTAATCTACGAGCCGCATTCCTTTGTCGTTACCCTTTCCGCAGAATACCAGGGACAAATCCATCGCTGGGAATACGATAACTTTGAAGGACGCACCCGTATCGCCGAGAACGTTGCCAACGCTATGGGTATTGTCAGTGAAATCGCTGAAGGTGCCACCCTGCATCAGACAATACGGGTTTACGGCAAGCTGATTCTTCCTCCAGATGCAAGGCGGCAGATTCAGGCCCGCTTTGACGGCGAGATTAAACAGATGCACGTCAAACTGGGTGATCAGGTTAGCAAGGGACAAACGCTGGTCATTATTGACAGTAACGAGAGTCTCAAAACCTACCGGATCACCTCCCCCATGGATGGTGTCGTCAGTCAGCAGTTTGCGGGTTCCGGCGAACAGACAGCGGGGCGCACATTACTGGAAATCACACGTACTGATGCGCTGTTGGCTGAACTGGCCGTGTATCCGGCAGACCGGAATAAAGTCAAAATCGGGGCACCTGTGACCCTGTCTGTCAACGGCATCGATGAATTTCTGAACAGCACCATCAATGGATCAAAGACAACCGTCCGAACTGATCAGGCCCGCCTGTACCTGGCCGGGGTCGATAATTCTGATGGCTTACTGAGCGATGGGATGTTTGTCGCTGGCGATATCGAAGTCGAAACCATTCCTGTGTCACTGGCGGTCAAACGCAGCGGACTGCAGGCCTTTCGTGACTTTACCGTGGTCTATGCCAAGGTCGGTGAAGAGTATGAGGTACGTATGCTGGAGTTGGGGCGTAAAGCAGGCCCCTGGGTGGAGGTGCTGGGTGGGCTTAAGCCCGGTACGGAGTATGTGACCGTAAACAGCTACATCATCAAGGCCGATATCGAAAAATCCGGCGCCTCACACGACCATTAGGAGTTCCCCATGCTGGATAAGATTCTACGTTTTTCCATACAGCGCGGGGGTATCGTTATCCTGTTGGTACTGCTAGTGGCTGCACTTGGAGTCTGGAACTTTACCAAGCTGCCTATCGATGCGGTACCCGATATCACCAACGTACAGGTGATGATCAACACCGAAGCGCCTGGCTTCACGCCGCTGGAAGTGGAACAGCGCATCTCCTACCCTCTTGAAACCTCGTTAGCCGGGTTGCCGGGATTGGTTTATACCCGCTCGGTCTCGCGCTACGGGCTGTCGCAGGTTGTCGCTATTTTTGGCGATGACACCGATATTTATTTTGCGCGCCAGCTGATCAATGAACGCCTTTCTGCAACTCGGTCTGGATTGCCGAATGGGTTGGAACCAGAGATGGGACCCATCGCCACCGGCCTGGGTGAAATATTCATGTTCACGGTAGACGCAGAACCCGGAGCAATCGATACCGACGGCAGTCCCATCACGCCGATGGACCTGCGTGCGGTACACGACTGGATCATCCGCCCGCAACTCATGCGGGTTCCCGGCGTGGTGGAAGTCAATCCTATCGGTGGCTATGAGCGCGAGATACTGGTGGCTTTTGATCCTGAACGCTTGCTGTCATTTGGCCTGACCCAGGCCGATGTGGTGGCTGGCATCAATGCCAATAACAGCAACAGGGAGCCGGGTTTATCGAGCGCAATGGTGCCCAGTGGCTGATGCGGATTCCGGGGCAGGCGGAAGTTATCGACGATATCGCCAGGATTCCCCTGTCAACTCGGGACGGTGCCACCGTGAGAGTGGCTGAAGTGGCACGTGTCAGCAATGGGAAAGGGCTGCGTACCGGTGCCGCAACCCAGAATGGTCGTGAAGTGGTCATGAGCACCGTATTCATGCTGATTGGCGAGAACAGCCGTACAGTAGCGAATGCGGTGGCTGAAAAGCTCAAAGCGATCAATGAGAGCCTGCCAGAAGGGGTTGAGGCCAGGGCGGTGTATGATCGTACCAAACTGGTAGATAAAACCCTCTCCACTGTGCAGACAAACCTCACTGAAGGGGCCTTGCTGGTTATCGTTATCCTTTTCCTGTTTCTGGGAAATATCCGTGCGGCGTTTCTGACTGCACTGGTGATCCCTTTTGCCATGTTGATGACCATCACCGGAATGGTACAGACAAAGGTCAGCGCTAACCTGATGAGTCTGGGTGCTCTGGACTTTGGCCTGTTGGTCGATGGCGCCATCATCATTGTCGAAAATTGTTTGCGGCGTCTTAGCCAGGCCAGCGTGAAGGGACAACCGCTGGCGCTTGGCGAACGCCTGGAAGTGGTGTTCGAAGCCACGCGTGATGTAATACGCCCGGCGCTTTTCGGCGTGTACATTATTACCGCCGTTTACCTGCCGATCTTCGCACTGGAAGGCGTTGAAGGAAAAATGTTTCATCCAATGGCCATCACTGTGGTCATCGCTCTGCTTAGTGCCATGATACTTTCTATCACCTTCGTACCGGCGGCCATCGCCTTGCTGTTTAGAAAACCGGTGCAGGAAAAGCGCAACCCAATAATCGACGCTGCGATAATGCTGTATCAACCGGCATTGAGCTGGGTACTGAAGCATCGGGGATTGGTGATTGGATTGGCTACACTATTGGTGATTGTCAGTGCGATCGGCGCTATGCGGCTGGGCAGCGAATTCGCCCCGAACCTCGATGAAGGTGATATCGCCATGCACGCCCTGCGCATTCCTGGAACGTCTCTGAGCCAGGCAATTGCCTTACAGGAAACCCTGGAAGAGCGCATCAAAGCGCTGCCTGAGGTAGAGCGGGTATTTGCCAAGATCGGCACTGCGGATGTGGCCACAGATGCCGTGCCTCCCAGTGTGGCGGATAACTTTATCATCCTGAAACCCCGGGACCAGTGGCCTGACCCCCACAAGCCAAAAACACAGGTTGTGGAAGAACTGGAAGCATTGGTCAGTGACATCCCTGGCAATCGTTATGAGTTCTTGCAACCGATCCAGATGCGCTTTAACGAACTACTGTCGGGTGTACGAGCGGAGCTGGCGATCAAGGTGTTCGGCGATGATCTGGAGACACTGGCCGCACTGGGTGATGAGATAGAAGGAACGATAGGGTCGGTCGAGGGCATCGCCGATGTACAGGTAGAACAGACCACAGGGCTGCCCATGCTGGTAATCGCGCCGAATCTGGAAAAACTGGCCCAGTACGGTATCAGCAAGCTTCAGATACAACGACAGCTGGCTACCGCATTCGGTGGTCAAGCAGCCGGCAAGTTCTATGAGGGTGACCGATATGCCGACATCGTCGTACGGCTCGATGAATCACTGCGCAACGACGTGGATGCGATGTACCGTTTGCCGGTCCATCTGCCCAATGGGAGCAGTGTTCCCCTGCAGGAGTTGGCGACACTTGAAAGCATGCAAGGCTTCAACCAGGTAAATCGTGAGAATGGTAAGCGTCGTGTTGTGGTAACAGCCAATGTGCGAGGGCGCGATCTGGGCAGCTTCGTGGCCGATATCCAGAGCAAAATCAACGACTCGGTGGAGATACCCGCTGGCTACTGGGTAGAGTACGGTGGCACCTATCAGAAATTACAGTCTGCATCACAGCGCCTGTCTATCGTGGTCCCGGTAACACTGCTGATGATCATCGGCCTACTGGTCCTGGCACTGGGGTCTTTCAAAGACGCCCTGATTATCTTTACCGGGGTACCGCTGGCGCTAACCGGAGGGGTCGCTGCGCTGATGTTCAGGGATATCCCTTTTTCCATCTCGGCTGCCGTGGGTTTTATCGCCCTTTCCGGTATCGCTATCCTGAACGGCCTGGTGATGGTGTCATTTATCCGGGAGTTGCTCAGGGAGAGGCTGCCACTGAATCGGGCGATAACCGAGGGGGCCTTGACGCGCCTGCGCCCGGTGCTCACCACGGCACTTGTCGCATCGCTGGGTTTTATACCGATGGCGCTTAACACCGGCATCGGCTCTGAAGTGCAGAGGCCGCTCGCCACGGTGGTGATCGGCGGTGTGATCTCCTCCACGCTGCTGACACTATTTGTTATACCGGCATTGTATCGGTTGTTGCATCGTGACACCGATTATCTATAAGCGTCTACCGGAGCAGGCTGACAACGGAAGGCGGAATCAGAATATTGGGTAATGAATCGCTGTGACCCGACAGATAGGAACTTTTTGCTGCCCGGTATCGGCTATCACGGGGTACTTGCCGCCCTCACTTCAGCGCTGCTCTTCGGCAGCATCGGTTTTGTGATTGCCGGTAGCCTGATGGCAGCCGGTGTGTGGTTACACCTGACGGAGCGCCACTCCCATCTGCACATCCAAGAGGCGATCGAGCATGAGCACGCGCATGTACACGATGAGCACCATCAGCATGCACACGCAGAACCGGTTGCTCCGGGCGTTCGTCACACACATAAACACAACCATGAACCGGTCACCCACAGCCATGTTCATTACCCGGATGCTCACCACCAGCATCGTCACTAATCGTGCCCATCTGCATACTGGTCAGGACATGCTGGAAACGAGGTATACCGCTGGAGTTCATTGCTCGCAAGGTTGCCTGGGGCCGTCTGGAAGTGCATTGTTAGCTGTTGACAGATGTGAATAGCAGCAACTTTTGAGCATGGTATTTTCCGTGGCATTACCGTTTAGCAGTATGATAAGCCATTGAATATACAAGACAAAAATGGCTTGTTGATGATCGAGTAGGAGTGACCGGAATTTGTAACGCATTGGATTATAATAATAAAAATAATCCAATCGATAATCTGCATCATCAAGGGTTTTTTTTGCGTAGCAAGGCAGAAAGCATCGATACCATGAGATGAAAATTGAGTCTGGCACGGTATCAAGGTAACTGGACGACGTATGTGCAACTGATTGCCTTCGTGCCAGTCAGTCTGCCCTCACCGCCAGAGGCTGACGTTTCCCCAAGTGAGGGCTGGACATAAGTGCTTAGGGACGCCTTTGTTCAGGATGCGGCGTACCTATTGAATGGCATAAATAATTGCATTATAGTGCAACTATGCAAATGGTTACTATCCAACCCGAAACCCTGTTCCAGGCCCTGGCCGACGAGACCCGGCTGCGCATCGTCCGCCTGCTGGCGACGACGGCTGAAGAGGCCTGCTTGTGCGAGCTGGTCGATAGCCTCCAGGAGCCGGCCTACAAGCTCTCGCGCCATCTGAAGATCCTGCGCCAGTCTGGCTTGTTGTCGGCCCAGAAGGACGGGCGCTGGGTCTATCATCGCCTGGTAACCAAACCCCTCTATATAAAGAAGCTGGCAGCGACGGTTTGTGCGCTGCCGGACCCGGGGCAGGTCTTTCAGTCCGATCTTGCGCGCTTCGAGGAACGCATGTGCCTGCGTGAAGGTGGGCGTTGCCGGGTGGGCATCTTGTCTTATGATTTGAAGGCGGAGGCCAGGTAATGGCCTGCCCGAGTTGCGCAGCCGTTGCAGCCGGGGAGGCGATGCCGCCGCCCTGGCGTAATCCGCAGGTGGTGACCTCGGTGGCATCCGGACTGTTGCTGGTGATCGGCTTTTTCGGCGGCAAGCTGGGACTGGCGACGCTGCCGGAAACCGGCCTGTATCTCCTGGCTGTCATCATCGGCGGCTGGTATTTCGGCCGCGAGGCCTTTGATGAGCTGATCAGGGAACGGGAGATTGGTATCGAGCTGCTGATGAGCCTGGCCGCCATCGTCGCCGGTCTCATGGGTCAATGGGCTGAGGCCGCCATGCTGGTGTTTCTCTATTCCATCTCCGAGGCGGCCGAGGGCTACACGGAGGAGCGTACCCGCCACGCCATTCGTGCCCTGATGGACCTGGCGCCCAAGACCGCGCTGGTAGTGCGCGATGGCAAGGAGATGCGCGTTCCCGTGGAAGAACTCGTCGCCGGGGATGTGTTTATTGTCTATCCCGGCGAGGCGGTGGCCACCGACGGTGAAATCATCGATGGCCGCTCCAGTCTCAACCAGGCACCGGTCACAGGCGAATCGGTACCGGTGGAAAAAGCGGTGGGCGATAGGGTCTTCGCCGCCACGCTCAACGGCGAGGGCGCGCTCAGCGTGCGGGTCACCAAGACTGCGGCCGACAATACGCTGGCGCGCATCATTCAATTGGTGGAAGAGGCTCAGGCCAGCAAGGGGCGCAGCCAGCGTTTTATCGAGCGTTTCGGCCGCCGCTACAGCCCGGCGGTGCTCGGCGTCGGCGTTCTATTGGCGCTGGTGCCGGGGCTGCTCGGTTTTGGCTGGGAAGAATGGCTGACCCGTGCCACGGTGTTTATTGTCGCCGCCGCGCCCTGCGCTCTGGTGATCTCCATCCCCATCACGCTGGTGGCCGCTATCGGCACCGCAGGCCGCCAGGGTATCCTGGTCAAGGGCGGCGTGCACCTGGAAAGCCTGGCCCGGATCCGTGTGGTGGCCCTGGACAAGACCGGCACTTTGACTCTGGGCCAGCCGCGCGCTACCGAAATCGTGCCCTTGAATGGGGGGATTGAAGCGGACGTGCTCAGCGTCGCCGCCGCACTCGAGGCCCGCTCCCAGCACCCGCTGGCGCGCGCGGTGCTGGATCGCGCCACGGAGCTGGGTATCGAGGTCCAGCCTGCCGATGACTTTCAATCGCTGACCGGCGCCGGCGCCACGGGCCGGGTACAGGGCGAGCAGTATTTCATCGGCAGTCCGGCGCTGTTTGCCTAAAAACAGGTTGACCTGACCGAGGCCGAGGCACGTATCGAAGCCTTGCAGGCCGCCGGCAACACAGTGGTGGTGATCGGCACGGAACAGGCGGCGCTCGGCCTCATCGCCATTGCCGATCCCTTGCGACCCGAAGCCGCGGACGCCATCGCTGGCCTGAAGCGGGCCGGGATTCACAAGGTCATCATGTTGACGGGTGACAACCCGCGCACCGCGCAGGCCATCGCCGCCCAGGCCGGTATCGACGAGGTGTTCGCCGAACTCAAACCCGAAGACAAGACGCACAAAGTGAAAGAGTTGGACCAACAACACGGCCGCGTGGCCATGGTGGGCGACGGCGTTAACGACGCCCCGGCCCTGGCCGCTGCCCACGTTGGTATCGCCATGGGTGCGGCCGGCACCGACGTGGCGCTGGAAACCGCAGACGTGGCATTGATGGCCGACGATCTTTCGCGGCTGCCGTACCTGATCCGTTTCAGTCGCCGCAACTGGGACGTGATCCGCCAGAACCTGGCCCTGTCGGTGGTCGTGATCGGCAGCCTGATCGTCGGCGCCGTCAGCGGGGTGTTTTCACTGCCCATTGCCGTGCTCGCCCATGAGATCAGCGAGTTCGTGGTCATCGCCAGTGGTCTGCGGATGTTGAGGGCCTGATGATCCGGTTTATCGCACAACTGCTCATCGTCTCGCTACTCACGCTGAACATCGCGTGGGCGGTGGACGAGTGCGCCATCACCGATCCCGGGCAAGTGAACGGCGTTCTCCTTCCCGTCGACGATCAATCCCCGGATTCTCCGAATGCCGGTCTCGACTGTGATGACTGGTGTCATGCCTGGGTGAGCCCCGTTGCACTGACAAGAAATAGTGTCCCCGATGTCTTTATTCCCGCTACCATCATCAGCGGCGGCGCCTACATACCTTCCTATTCCTCCCTGCCGGTACCCCCACCGTACCATCCTCCTATCGTCTGATCCCCTGCGACACGCGCGCGTCCTGGCGTTACACGTCCGAAACCACCGTCCGGTGTCCACCGGTCGGCTGGTCGTTACCCCGAACTGATCGGCTCGCGCTTTACAAGCCAACCCGATCACTCAGTGGAGGAAAGGACAATGAACCGAATCGTCGTTTTATGTTGTGCCGTGCTGTGGGCATCGGCGAGTGGAGCGGAATCTGGAAATTTGCCGAAGCCGCCATCCTTGTCCTGGTCATGGACGACAGGGACAGGGTGGTCATCGATGTGATTTACAAAGACGACGGATCGGGTATCGGAGTGACGGCTATGGAACTGCAGTACCCCAGGCCGACGCCCAGATCAGGTCCATAGATAGAAAAGGAGTCTGTCATGAATATTACCTTGTATGTTCGACAATCAGATCCCACCGCACAAATGGAACAGGTGCTGAAGGATCTACGGCTGCCTTATGCGTTGTGCTTCAAGGGAGAGCATCCAGAGATTGATCAGCACATAGGCATCACAGAATCCCCTGTGCTGATCGTAGATGGGCGTTGCACCTTTGTTTCTCCCGAGATCACACCTGAAATCTTCAAACTATTGCTGCAGTCCTGCGCGGAAAACCTGCCGGGGGAGACTTCGTATGACGCGGAAGTTTCCAGTGACCAACCCTTTGAGCAAGAGGATCCCCGATGAAGATCACAGTATTGACCAACAAAATGTGTCACTGCGTTGACATAGAGAAAGAGTTGAAAGTGCTTGGCTTCGATTATGAGCTTTGTGATATCGAAGACGATCCGGCACTGGCCGAACGATTTGGTACCCGGCACTGCCCCACACTGATCGTGAATGAATCCCGAGTAATTCCCATTGATGAACACAACGTAACCCATCTCCGCCAGCTGCTGGCGGCGGATTGACCAGGGCTACTAACGTAAATTTAAACAATGAGGTTATACCCATGACAACGAAATACGGATTTGGCAAGACGGTCCCCATGGATTTTGAACGCGCGATTGACACTGTTACCGAAGCGTTAAAAACAGAAGGCTTCGGTGTGCTCACCGACATTGACGTGCAGGCGACCTTGAAAAAGAAGCTCGGCGAAAACATGCCGCCGTATCGCATCCTCGGCGCCTGCAATCCACCGCTGGCACATCAGGCGCTGACGGCCGAGCCATCGATCGGTTTGCTACTGCCCTGCAACGTGGTGGTCAGACAGGAAGACAACGGCACGGTGCACGTGGAATTCATGGATCCGCAGGCCGTACTCGAACTGGGGGATAACCCGGCGGTGCACGCCCTGGCCCTGGAGGTGCGCGAACGCCTGGATCGAGTGCTGGCGGCACTCTGATAACGACTGATTGGAGGTACACACTGATGAAAAAACGCAATCTGATTTTAGGCAGCACCGCAACCGCGCTGGTCACTTCACTGACGGCGTTGCCGGTCGTGGCTGCCGATGAAAACCCTTTCCAGACGCGCGAAGTCCAGCGCCCGGCCGGCGCCGAGCGGAAACTTGCGCAAGGCATGTGCGGCGGAAGCTGAGAAGGCCGCTGTGGCGGCATGATGGGTAACATGCCGCCTGCGATCGGGCCGGCGGAGTTGCCGGAGCCGAACTCGGCCGGCGCGAAGCTGGTTACGCAATATTGCATCCAGTGTCACGGACTGCCCAGCCCGACACAGCACAGCGCCTCGGGCTGGCCGCCAACCATCGCGCGGATGAACATGCGCATGCAATGGGTGAGCCGCAACAACAGCCCGATGAACATCAAGGCGCCGAGCGAGGACGAGCTGCGCACACTGACTGCTTATCTGCAAAAGCACGCGATGGATCCACAGGCGACAACAGCCCCGGCTGGGCGGCAGACCACAGCCGGGAAATCCGCCCTCGACATTCTCCAGGAACGCTATGCCCGCGGTGAAATCGAGCGTAAGGAATATCTACGAATGCTGGAGGATTTGAAGCAGTGAGATCATCCCGCAACAAACAGTGACAGGAGACAGGTATGTATGACCACGATTTTTTCCCCTTCTTCGGCATGCCCTATGGGCTGGGATGGGTCGTCATGATTCTGTTCTGGGTGCTAGTGATAGCCGGTCTCATCGCTATCGTGCGCTGGCTGGGTTCGGGAGCGTCGAGGGCGAAGTCGGACTTGTCCTTACCGCCGCATAAAAAGCCCGCCGATATTCTCCGCGAGCGGTACGCCCGCGGCGAGATCGATCGTGAGGAGTTCCTGCAACGGCTCGAGGATCTGAACGGGCATTAACACTTGATAAACAAAAACACATAGGAATTTACTCGATGCGGTTACTACATTTTTGCGGTTCGGCGCTGGTCGGCTGCCTGCTGGCCACGGTTGTGCAGGCAGCAAACAATGCAGATGCGGGAGCGGTGTCTTCATCCACTGAAACACCTCTGTCACCGGCGCTGTCGGCGTTCGTGCGCACGGTATTGGAAGACAATCCCAGGCTGCTGGCGGCTCGCTCCGGCGTGGAGGCGGCGCAGGCCCGTACCCGCGGCGCCGGTCAGCCCTTATACAATCCGGAACTGGAAATCGACGCCGAAACCGCCGAGAGCGATACGGCGAGCCTGGGTATTACACAGACCATTGATTGGGCGGACAAGCGTGGCGCACGCCGTGGCGTCGCAGCGTTTGAGGCGGTGGCCGCCCAGGCCGAGTTCGAGGAAGCGCGACAGCAATTGACCGCCGAGTTGCTCACGGCGCTGGCTGGTTACCATAGTGCTGAAGCGCTCGATCGCCTGGCCCGGCATCGGGCGGATCTGATGCATCGGTTCCTCGCCCTGGCGGAAAGACGCCACCAGGCCGGCGACCTCAACCAGGTCGAGCTGGATCTCGCCCGGCTTGCACACACTCAATCACTGTTGCAACAGGCGCAGGCCAGTGCCGAGCGCACGGATGCCGAGCAGGCGCTGGTCGCCGTCACTGGTTCATCGCCGCGCCAGGACTGGCCGGCACTTCCCGAGCGCTTGCCGGAACCGGCGAGCTTCGATGCACAAAAACTGCTGGATGCCTTGCCGGCATTGCAAGTCCAACGCGCCCGCATCGCGGCGGCCCAATCCACGGTCACCCTGCGCCAGCGCGAGCAGCGTCCCGACCCGACCCTTGGCCTGCGCGGCGGACGTGAGGGTTCGGAAAACCTGGCCGGGCTGACGCTATCCATCCCCTTGTTTGTCCGCAACGATTTTCGCGCCGAGACCCAGGCCGCGAATGCGCAGCTGATCGAAGCGCAACAAGCGGGACAAGACGTCTACCGCCGGGCGCAGGCGCACCTGACGTCAGCCGCCGAGCGCTACCGGGTGACGCACTCAGCCTGGGCGGTATGGGAACAAGGCGGCCAGCCAAGCCTGAGCAGTCAGTTGGCGCTGCTTGAGCGACTGTGGCAGGCCGGCGAACTCAGCACCGCAGACTACCTGCTGCAACTCAACCAGACACTGGAGACGCGGGGCAGCGCCTTTGAGTTGCGCGGGCAGCTATGGCGTAGCTGGTTCGACTGGCTTACCGCAAGCGGGCAGTTCGAACGTTGGCTGAACGGATCACTTTGAAGCTTTTGGAGAAACAACACATGAAAATATCGAACGGGTTATTACTTTGGGCCTGTCTTGCCCTGGCGGTTCCCGCGTATGGCGGTGAAGAGGACGAACGCGGTGAGGCGCATGAGGCCGATCCACTGGCCCTGGATGCGCAACGGCGGGCGGCGTTGGGCATTGAGGTTGCGCCCACGGTGCGGCGCAGCCTGCCCGTGGAGGTCACGGCGCCCGGTGAGGTTGAGGTGAATCTGTATCGTACGGCACAGGTCACACCGCGCATCGCCGCCCAGGTGGTTGCGCGGCACGTGCAGATGGGACAGACGGTGAAAAAGGGCGAACAGCTGGTGACCCTGTCGAGCGTGGCGATGGCCGATGCGCAGGGCGAATTGTTGGTGGCCGACCGCGAGTGGGCGCGGGTAAAAAAACTCGGGCGGCAGGTGGTCTCCGAGACGCGCTTTGTCGAGGCTCAGGTCAAACGCCAGCAGGCCTATGCCAAGGTGCTCGCCTATGGCATGACGCCGGGGCAGGTGGACCGCCTGCTCGCGCAAGGTGATGCCTCCAAGGCCACCGGCGAGTTCGCCTTGCTTGCCCGGCAGGATGGGCTGGTTCATGACGACGACTTCGCCATCGGCGAACTGATCGAACCGGGGCGGGTGCTGGTACGTCTCACTGACGAATCGTCGCTCTGGGTTGAAGCCAAACTGGATCCAGCAGCGGCCGAAGAAGTGCAACTCGGCAATCCGGCGCGGGTGAGTATAGACGGAAGACGGGAGTTCAGCGGCAAGGTCATCCAGTTTCATCATCACCTGGACGAGTCTTCGCGAACCCTCGTGGTCCGGATTGAGGTGCAAAACGTCCACGACGCCCTGCATCCGGGACAGTTCGTCGATGTCGCCATCGACACCGGAGCGAGCCGGCCGGTGTTGGCGGTGCCGCGCTAGGCGGTGCTGCTGCTGCAGGGCGGGCCGGCGGTATTCAAGCTGGAGGGCGATGACTTCAAACCCTTGGCGGTACAAACCGGGGTCACTCGTGGCGGCTGGACCGAGATCAGTATAGGACTGGCCGAGGGGGATCGGGTCGCCGTCAAGGGCGCCTTTACGCTCAAGTCGCTGGCGTTGAAGTCACAAATCGGCGACGCGGATTAAGGGGCGGACAAGATGTTAGATAAACTCGTTGAACTCTCGCTGCGTTATAAATTCCTGGTCCTGGTCGCGTTCGCGGTGGTGGCCTTCGCCGGTGTACATACCTTCAGCACTTTGCCTGTCGACGCTTTCCCGGACGTGACGCCGGTGCAGGTGAACATCTATACCGAGTCGCCGGGGCTGGCTGCCGAGGATGTGGAGCAGTTGCTGACCTTCCCGGTCGAGTCGGGCATGGCGGGCCTGCCCGGCGTGCGGGATATCCGCTCGGTATCGCTGTTCGGCCTGTCCTACGTCTCGGTGTACTTCGAAGATGCCATGGACATCTACTTCGCCCGCCGCCTGGTGATGGAGCGGTTGCAGGAAGTCGCCGACCGCATTCCCGAGGGCTACGGGACACCGGAGATGGGGCCAAACACCTCGGGGCTGGGCCAGGTGTTCTGGTACACCCTGGAGCGGGCCGACAAGAAATTAACAGGCGAGGTCACCGACATGGACCTGCGCACCTTGCAGGACTGGAGCGTGCGCCTGATCCTGCGCACCGCGCCGGGTGTAGACGACGTCATGTCCTGGGGTGGGCAGGAACGCCAGTACCAGGTGCAGATCGACCCGCGCCGGCTGCTCAAATACGGTCTTTCGTACCGGGAGGTCATGAAGTCCATCGAAGCCAATAACCGCCAGGTCGGCGGCCAGTATATCAATCTCGGGCCTGAGCAGTACCTGGTGCGCGGCCTTGGGCTGGTGAGCAACGAACAGGACATCGGCCAAATCGTAGTAAAGGTCACCGAAGGCACGCCGGTCTATCTGCGTGACATCGCTGATATCCGTCAGGCGCCGGCGCTGCGCACGGGTGCGATGACACGCGATGGCGAAGAAGTCGTGCTGGGCATGGCACTGGCGCGCATCGGCGAGAACGCCAAGAACGTGGTCGACGCCGTCAAGACCAAGCTGGCGACGGCCGAGTCGGCCCTGCCCGAGGGTGTCAAGCTGCGCCCGATCTATGACCGCACCGAATTGGTGGAAAAGGCGGTCAGTACCGCCGAACGGGCGTTGATCGAAGGGTCCATCCTGGTTGCCATCGTATTGTTTCTGTTCCTCGGCGAACTGCGCTCGGCGCTGGTGGTGATCGCTGCGCTGCCGCTGTCCATGCTCATCGCCTTCATCTTTATGGGTGAAATGGGTTTATCGGCCAACCTCATGTCGTTGGCGGGCCTGGCCATCGGCATCGGCATGATGGTGGACGGTGCGGTGGTGATGACCGAGAACGCCTTCCGCATCATGGCCGAGTGGCGGGAAAAGGGCGAAAAGGTCAACCGCACGGCGGCGGTACTGACCGCCGCCCGGGAGGTAGCCAATCCGATCGCCTTCGCCATTCTGATTATCATTGTCGTTTTCCTGCCCTTGTTCAGTCTGCAAGGCTTGGAGGGCAAGCTGTTCAAGCCGATGGCTTTCAATATCAGTTTTGCCATGGCGGGATCGTTGCTGCTGACCCTAACCCTGATCCCGGTGCTGGCGGCGCTCATCCTCAAACCCAAGGAGGAACGCGACACCCTGCTGGTACGCTGGATCAAGCGCGGTTATCTGCCGCTGCTCGCCTGGTCGCTGACCAACAAAAAGAAAGTGGTTGCCGCCGCCACTGGCCTGCTGGTCGCCAGCCTGGCGCTGTTTCCCCTGCTTGGCAAGGAGTTCATGCCACAGTTGCAGGAAGGCTCCATCATGTGGCGTATCACGTCCATCCCATCGACCTCGCTGGAACAGTCCATCGATATCTCCAAAAAGGTATCGAAGGTGCTGACCGAATTCCCGGAGGTCAACACCACGCTGGCCATGATTGGCCGCGCGGAGAAGGGCGAGACGGCGGATGTCAACTACATGGAGATTTATACCGAACTGAAGCCCCATGATGAATGGACCTCGGGCCGCAGCATCGAAGCACTGGCTGACGCTATGCGCGAAGAGCTGGAAGAGGCGGTGCCCACCTCGGTGATCGCCTTTACCCAGCCGATCCAGATGCGCGTGGAGGAGTTGATCTCCGGCGTGCGCGCCACCCTGGCGGCCAAGCTCTATGGTGAGGACCTCGGTGAACTGGACCGTCTCAGCCAGGAAATCAAAAACGCCATTGGAGCCGTGCCCGGTGTGGCGGACCTGTCACTGGAGGCCAACATCGGCAAGCCGCAGATACGCATCCAGGTTAATCGCAGCCAATTGGCCCGCTACGGCCTGAATGCTGATGACGTGCTCACCGTGGTGCGTACGGGCATCGGCAACGAACCGATCTCGACGCTGATCGAGGGTGTCAAACGCTTTGATATCACGGCGCGACTGCACGATCCGGCCAAGGCCGACGTGGCGGCGATCAAGGCCATTCCATTGCAAACCGCCAGCGGCGCCATCGTGCCCCTGTCACGAGTCGCCGATGTCTCGGTTGCCGAGGGCTACTCGTTTGTGCGCCGCGAGCAGTTACAGCGCTACGCGGTGGTCCAGATGGACGTGCGCGGCCGCGATGTGGACGGCTTCGTCAAGGACGCCAAAGCCGCGATCGCGCAGCAGGTGAAACTGCCACCCGGCTACTGGATCGAATGGGGTGGCGCTTTCGAAAACCAGCAGCGCGCATTGCAACGTTTATCTATTATCGTGCCGTTGACCATCTTCTTTATCTTCGTGCTGCTGTATACCGCCTTCAACTCGACGAAGTACGCGACGCTGATCATTGCCAACGTGCCGTTCGCTGCCATCGGCGGCATTGTGTCCATGTTTATCAGTGGCCAGTATCTGTCGGTGCCGTCGGCCATTGGTTTTATCGCAGTGTTCGGCGTGGCGATGTTGAACGGCATTGTGCTGGTGAGCTTCATCAACGAGCTGCGTGAGAAGGGCCTGAGCGTCGCCGAGGAGGTGCGCCGCGGCTGTGAGCTCAGGTTGCGGCCGGTGCTGATGACGGCGAGTGTGGCCATCCTCGGCCTGATCCCGATGCTGCTGTCATCGGGCGTGGGTGCCGAGACCCAGCGGCCGCTCGCCTCCGTGGTGGTGGGCGGGCTCATCACCTCGACCCTGCTCACACTGGTACTGCTGCCGGTCATCTATGACTGGATGGAAACCCGAAAGGAGAAACGCACATGAAAGAGGTCAAGGCCTTCATCCATCGCAACCGAGCCGCCGACGTGATTCGCGCCCTGAAGGGCGCGGGTTTTGGCAACCTCTCGGTGGTCGACGTCAAGGGTATGCTGGCGGCGCTCGATGAACGGGAACGTGACCACTCCATGGAACTGGGCGAGGAGACCATCACCGAGGTCAAGCTGGAACTGGTGTGCGTGGACGAGAGCCGCGCCACCGGGCGGTGCACCTCATTCTGGACAATGCCAGGACGGGGCAATCCGAAGCAGGCTGGATCTACATCATCGAGATTCTGTCGGCGCTGCCTATTGCGGACCACTGAAAGGCCGGTAGTGCGGCGCGATGACGGAGGTGCAGACATGCGAAGCATCCACTGGCCGTATGCCACCGGGTCCTTGTTGTTCCTTGCCGGCTGCGTGCCTGTCAGCCTGACGCGTGACAGGCAGATCGCGGTCGAGAGTGTCTTATGGTGGCCGAGCTTGGCAAGCGTTAGCTTGTCGTGGGATAGAAATTTGACAACAGTAAATAATAATCATTATAATTAATATTTAGAATTTCGCCAGACTTTCCGGATTCCGTTGATGAAACATTTACTTACCGTTCAGTTACTGCTGCTCTTCCTGCCCGGTATTGCATTGGCTTCGCCCGACCTGCCCGAGTTGGTCCAGCTGATCGACTACGTCGGCGTGGATTACCGCGGCGCCGTCAGCGACGGCATGATTGTCAACCCGGCAGAATACAGTGAGATGCGCGACTTCGCCGCCGCCATCACTGAACAAGCTAAGCAACTCCCGATCAAAGACACCACCGCAGCGATTCAGCGTCAGGCGCAACAACTGTCCCAGATGGTGGAGCGGCGTGAATCCTCCGACACGGTGGCAGCCGCCTCGGCAAGCCTCAGGCATCAGCTCATCACTGTCTACAACGTGGTCGTCACACCGCGCAGGGCCCCCGACCTTCCGCGTGCACGTCAGTTGTTCGCCGAGAACTGCGTCGCCTGCCACGGCATGAACGGCCGGGGTGATGGTCCCATGGCGCGTAATCTGGATCCCGCACCGACTGATTTCACCGATGCCGGTCGTTACAGCCAACGCACGTTGTACGGTCTGTACAGTACCATCAGTGCCGGTGTCACCGACACCGCCATGCGCGGCTTCGACAACCTGAGCGAGGCGGACCGCTGGAATTTGACCTTCCTGGTCGGCCAGATGGCCTCGTCACCCGAGGCGCAGGCGGCCGGCAAGACACTCCTTGCTGCGAACGCTCCGGCCGCGGAACTGGCGCAGCTCGATCGCCTCACCGTCACCACGCCGGGCGAGGCCCGTGAGCTGTATGGCGAGGACGGCGCCAAGGTGATGGCCTATCTGCGCGGCAATCCGCAGGTGCTCTTCGCCAATGCCTCACCACTAGACTTCGCGCACGAAATGCTTGATGCCAGTGTCGGTGCTTACCGGGCGGGCAGGCACGATGAGGCCTACAAACTGGCAGTCGCCGCGTACCTGGAAGGCTTCGAACTGGTCGAGCACAGTCTCGAAGGCGTGGACGGCGATCTGCGCCGCACTATTGAGACCCGGATGACCGACTACCGCAATTTGCTGCGCAACAATGCGGCCGTCGACACCGTCACCGAGCAGGCCACCGAGGTACGTCAGCTGCTCGATCAGGCTGCGGAGCGCCTGAACAGCGCCACACTGTCGACCGGCGCCGCCTTCATTAGTGCGTTTGTTATCCTGCTGCGCGAAGGCCTGGAGGCCATCCTGGTGGTCGCCGCCCTGGCTGCCTTCCTGATCAAAACGGAGCGCCGCGATGGCATGGCTTATCTGCACTTCGGTTGGATCGGTGCGCTGGTGCTGGGTATCTTCACTTGGCTGGCATCCGTCTATCTGTTCGATTTCAGCGGCGCCAACCGCGAAATCACCGAAGGGGTAGCCGCCCTGGTCGCCATGGTGGTGCTGTTCTACGTCGGTTTTTGGATGCACAGCAAGACCAACGCAATTCAGTGGAAGCGCTTCATCGACGGTTCGGTGCAGAAGGCGCTGTCCACCGGGACGCTGTGGGGGTTAGCCGCGCTGTCATTCATTGCCGTCTACCGTGAAGTATTTGAGACCATCCTGTTCTATCAGGCGCTGTGGGTGCAAGCCGACGGTGCGGCGCAGGCTATGCTGTTGAGCGGTCTGGGTAGTGCGGTGGTCGCGCTGGCGGTGCTGGCGTGGTTGATCCTGCGCTACAGCACGCGCCTGCCGCTGCGCCAGTTCTTCTTGGTCACCAGCATCTTCATGTTCGTGCTGGCGGTGGTGTTCGCCGGCAAGGGTGTCGCGGCGCTGCAGGAGGCCGGCAAGCTGCCGATCGATCCGGTCAACTTCCCGCGCATCGATCTGTTGGGCATCTATCCCAACCTACAGGCGCTGCTGATACAAGCGGGTCTGGTGATGCTGGCGGTGTTCATTCTATGGGGCGCGAATCTGCGCCGACGTACGGCCGCTGGCTGATTGCCGACGATGTGCGGCATGACTTTGGTTGAATGCTGCGATACAGTTTGTTCGACAAATTAGGAAGGGGGCTATTTTGTGGCCAGGCAATTCTACTGTGACGTGCCTATGTCAACGCGATGATCGGGTTAGAGGAACTGTCTCGGGTTTTCGATAAAATGGGTAAGAGCCTGATGCGCATGTTCGGGCCAAAAGGGAATTCCCAGGCGAGCAACCAGTTTGCGGTGATCCAATACCTGCAGGAGCAGGAGGGCATTCACCTGGATAGACAGAAGCTGATAGTAGCTGCACGCAAGGCTCTCATCGCAGCGGATGCGCACTATTATGCCTGGACGCACGAGCAACAGGAGCGCTTCCGGGCTACCATGGGTGAAGATGCAGGACGTAATGTACAGTGCGTACTGCTGGATGACTTGCTCGATATCAAGTGCCGGACTGACGAGGTAGATGAGGTCTGGAATGATGTGCCGTTGACCGACCTCAACCAGCTGAACTGGGCAAGGCTTCTGACCACAGGCATTGGTGAAGATTACATCTATTTCAATGAGTGCATGGCGGAGGGTAAAACACTGCTGGACTTCCCGACACTCTATGATTACGACTATGCCGACTACCTGTTTCAGGAAGACGCACGCAAGCGGGACTTCCCGGGTTACAAAGGCACTGAATACTACGCCTACCAGCACCCGTCCTGGGTTAGGTTGCTCATACAAGAGCAGTTCTACTATGCGACTTTTACCTCCCTGGCTACCTATGTGCTGGATGAGATCGAGTCTGCGGGCAAGGAAATTATCGAACGGCTCATTCCCTATGAGTATGTCGATGGGAAGAACCATGGCAAGCAGGAAAAAAGTGGATTTCTTTGGGATGTGAAAATCGACGCGGCAGGGCAGGAGGCTCAGCTGGACGAACTAAGAAGCCGCTGGTATGACTATCACCAAGAACGCTGGTTGGCATTGAGCGAATCGAATGTCCAACGACCTCGGATGATCTGAGCAGAATAGACGCGGATAAGGAATGATGGCCAAATTACAGTCATCACAATTTGCTCGGAGTCAATGTCATGCCATGGTAGTACAGTGACATCGGAGCGCATCTGTCGACTGTCACCGCCATAAACCAGCCACGCTTTCCCAGCTGTTTCACCTGCCAGCTTTTGCCAGAACGCCAGCCCCTTGAAGTAATCCTGGTTGATGGTTTGCCCGGATTTTATTTCAAGTGGTGACAGATGGGTTCCATGGTCAATCAGCAGATCCACCTCGTGTCCCGAACGATCAGGCCAGAAGTAAAGGTTTGACGTTTCCCCCGCGTTGTAACGGGTTTTGAGCAGTTCACTGATGACCCAGGTTTCGAACAAGGCGCCCCGTTGCACGTGGGTGGCCAGTTGTTCGCTGTTCTGGATACCGAGCAGCCAACTCGCAAGACCGGTATCCAGAAAATAGAGTTTGGGTGTTTTGACCAGACGCTTGTTGAAATTCTGATGATGCGGTGGCAACAGATGGACGATGTAACTGGCTTCCAGAACAGATATCCAGGCTTTGGCTGTGTTGTGCGTAATACCCGTACCTTGATCAATTGCCGGACATCGCGTTCGAGGTAAGTACGCACATAGTTTCCATACCACGGGCGCGGTTCGAGTCCGCGGTCGAAGATGGGGGGATACGCCCCGTCAAAAAGTATCTTGTCGAGGTTCTCGCCAATTTTTCCTGAATGCTGTAATTCGCCGTAGGTCATGGGTAACAGCGTCAGCAATGCAGCCCTGCCGGCCAGACTTTGCGTGATGCCTGATAACAGGCCAAACTGCTGAGATTCTGTCAGGATAAATTCGCCGGGTTGTTGTTGTTCATCGACACGTGTCTGGAGGTAGGAAAACAGGGCAGGGCAGCGTTGCGCCTCGTCCAGTATGGCTCTCCCACTAAACTGATTCAGAAACCCCCGCGGATCTGTTTCAGCAAATTCCCTTTGGTCTAGATCTTCAAGCGATACATAATGATGTTCGGGAAAGGCATGTCGCACCAGTGTGGATTTGCCCGACTGGCGTGGGCCGGTGATGACGATCACTGGATAGCCGATGGCGAAGTGTTTAAGTCTGGATTCTGCGTTCCGCGGGATGTAGGTCACAGCGGCCTCTGGTTGCTTTACATGTCCATGTTATGTACGTGAATGACTAATTGTCAATATGATTATCAATCAGCCATCATGTGGTGCAGTTTACAGTAATCCAGTACCTGAAGAAGGAGGGTTCACACCTGAAAGTCATAGCTTGGAAGGTCGATTAGTGTGGCAGCGCCCAATCGTCACATTTCGAGCATTTTGAAGGATTTTCTGAGCATGGTATTTTTCATGGTATTACCGTTTAGCAGGAAAATAAACCATTGAATATAAAAGACAAAAAAGGTTTATTGATAATAGAGTGGGAGTGACCGGATCTGGCAGGCAATGTCTGGCAACGGCAGGCATTTCGACAGAGGCTTCAAGATCCTGCATCCAGGCGATAGACTGTATGGAAAACAGTATCGCAAGGACGACCTGAGTGTTCGCGAAGAAGTGCTGAATGAAACCCGAAGGGGTTCTACAGTGCGCGGATCATGATTACAAGCCGTTGTGGTTTGTTGATTTATGGGTGTCCAACACCGCTTCCGTGTGTACAGCGATCGCCTGCGACGGCGAAAATAAATCGGTCCCGGTTTTCGCCCGGTATTTGCTAACGGGTTTTAACGACGATCTTACCGAATGCTCCGCGGTCGAGATGGTCGAGCGCCTGAGGCAGATCGGAGAAGGCATAGCGTGCGTCGATAACGGGTTTGATGCCTAACCGGTCAATGGCGTCGATCATGTCTTCGAGACTGCGGCGGTGGCCGACGCCGATGCCCTGGAGCGTCAACCCTTTGCGCAACAGAGGCCCGGCGGGGCCGGATACCTCGAAGCCACCGAACACGCCGATGACGGAGATACGGCCATTCACGGCAGCGGCTTCGATGGATCGTCCGAGATGTGTGCCGCCGATAGTTTCCAAAATATGATCGGCGCCCCGGTCGTTCGTCAGCCGATAAACCGATTCAACCCAATCTTCGGTGTGACGATTGATGCCGTACGCGGCGCCGAGCGTTTTTGCGCGGGCGAGTTTGTCGTCGCTTCCAGAGACGACGATGACGCTGGCACCGAGCGCATTCGCAAACTGCAAACCGAAAGTTGCCACGCCACCGGTACCATGGATGAGCACGGTTTGGCCTGCGCGCAGGGTACCTCGTTCAACCAGTGCAAACCATGCGGTTAGCGCGGCGCAAGGTAAGGTGCTGGATTCGGCATCGTCCAGCGTAGCCAGTGCGCGAACCAGCCAATCCTCGGGAAAACAGACGTATTCCGTCAGGACGCCGGGATAGAGACCGCCGAGCGTTTTGTAGGGTGGGTTGCGCGCCGTGCCGGTATTGCGGCCGTCGATCCAGTCGGGTGAAAAGTTGCCAACGACCCGGTCACCGGTTTGGAACCGCGAGCTGCCGGAGCCCAACGCTTCCACAACGCCGGCCATGTCGGATCCCGGCACGAAGAGAAACGTCAGCGCGAGACCCATGCCGTTATCGATCACCAATTTGTCGCGGTAGTTGAGAGAAACGGCGGAGACTTTGACCAGCACTTCGCCGGCGTTGGGCGCGGGGATCGGCACCGTCACCTGCGATAATCTGTCGCGACCCATGCCGTCCATCGTCCAGCTGTTCATTGTTGCATTCATGTTCATCTCCAAGGAAACGCTTTCGATAAGTTGAGACGACAATAACATTGCTTTTTAGTAAACAGTGACGATAATACTTCGCATCTTTGTTGCTAAAAAGTATCCAATCAAGCCATGCGCGATCATTTGGCCGGTATTATGATTTTTGTCGAGGCGGTGGAGGCGGGAGGATTTTCAGCCGCGGCCGAGCGGCTGAATTTGTCTCGTTCGTCTGTGGGGAAAGCGATTGCGCGGCTGGAGAAACGGCTGGGTACCCGTCTGTTTCACCGCACCACCCGGAGCACGGTGTTGACCGACGATGGCAGTGCTTATTATGAGCATTGTCTTCAAGCGCTGGAGACGATTCGTGCGGGAGAAGCCGTGCTCGAATCCGGCCGGGGAACTGTCCGCGGCAGGCTGCGGATTTCGATGCCGGTATTATTCGGCCGTTACTGCGTAGCGCCGATATTGGCCGGGCTGGCCTGCCGCTACCCAGAGCTCGAAATGGAGCTCAGTTTCAGCGACAAGCTGGTTAACATGGTAGAGGACGGATTCGATCTGGCGGTGCGTAACGGACCGTTAGACAACTCAGCGGATCACTTAATCGCCCGCAAGGTTGCCCGTCAGCATATGGTTGTTTGTGCTGCATCCTCCTATCTTGAGCGACAGGGCATGCCCGAGCGTATCGAGGATATCGGAGTGCATGACATCGTTGCCTACGGCCGCTCCGGCTATACGTCTACTTGGCGATTCCCAAAATCAGGTAATGAGCCAGCGGTTACGTTTAAACCCCAGGCAAGGCTGCGACTGGACGATGTCGAAGCCATTGCTGACTTGGCGTCTCGAGGTATGGGGATTGCCTGGCTGCCGTATTGGTTAGTCAAAGAACGTATCCAGTCCGGCATACTGGTGCCGGTACTCGAAGACCAACCGGGTTTTGTCATGGAATCGTATGCACTTTGGCCGCAAACGCACAGTTTGCCGCTCCGCGTGCGTGTTGTCGTCGATGAGCTGTCGAACGAACTACCGAAAGTTATGGCTTGATGGGGTCGTTTAAACGTTCAGTTATTGCATTCCTGGTAGCTGTGGTATTCGTGCCGTCATGAACTCTAGGAATGCCCTGATCCGTTGCGGCTGATAGCGGCGGGATGGATATACCAGGTGAAGTACCTGTGGCGGCATACACCATGTCGGGAGCAGGCGAACGAGGGATTTGTTATCTATCAGGTCCTGCACGAGCCATGCAGGGGCGGACCCTAAACCCACGCCATCAAGAAAGCATTGGCGCAGGGCGAGCGAACTGTTGACGCGATAACGGCCACGGAGTGATACGCTAACCGATTCCTGCGCGCGCGAGAATTCCATTTCATTTCCAGACTCTATGCCGGCATAACGAAGATATTCGTGTCTGCTCAGGTCTTGCGGTTTAGTGATTCGGGGCGATCGATTGATGTAATCGCGCGCCGCTACCAGTATCCGTGGCGAGGTGGCAATTTGACGCGCAACGACATTGGGCGGGAGTTCGCCCCCAAGTCGGATGGCGACATCAACGCCTTCTTCGACCAGATCGATGATTCTATCGTTGAGAATTAATTCAATTTCCATCTGCGGAAGATCGGCTAAAAATTCGGTAAATAGACTATTCAAGCGTAACTCGCCTAACCCGACTGGTGCATTGACGCACAAGGTTCCTGTTACCCGCTGGGTCTGTCCGCGCACTTCGGCAACCGCCTCGGTATACTCTTCAAGTACAATCTTACTGCGTGCGTAGAAGCGCCTGCCTTCTTCGGTCGGCGTTAAGCGGGTTGTTGATCTCTCAAGTAACCTGACGCCTAAACTTTCTTCAAGTGCAGCGATCACCTTGCTCATCGTCGGCTGGCCGACATTTCTCTCTCGTGCGGCCGCGGAAAAACTCCCCAACTCAATGACGCGAATGAACATCCGCATGGATTCGAGTGTATCCATCTCATTCCCCTTTGGAATGAAGCATATGCTTAAATTCGTCATTCTACAACAAAATGGAATGAGCTAAATTGCCACCGTCATCCATCATTCCAGCGAGGAAAACCTATGACTATCTCCTTCCAAACATCCCTCCGAGGCAGCAATATCGTTGTTTTTGGAGGAAGCTCAGGTATAGGATTGGCGACGGCAATAGTCGTGAAGACAATGGGCGCAAAGGTCACCATTGTGGGCCGACACCTTGAGAAGCTTCAGGCTGCCGCCGTTCAAATCGGCGGAGCCCGGTTCGTAGTAGCGGACATCGGGGATAGAGCATCCATCGAAGCGGTGTTCGATGCTATGACGCACGTTGATCACTTGGTGATCACCGCAGGCGGCGTGCATGCTGGAAAACTGGTCGACTCAGAGCCTGACACGCTACTAACCGAGGACAACGAGCATATTGCCGGGTCGCTCTACGCGGTAAAAGCCACTATCTCCCGGATGCCCCAGACAGGTTCGATTGTGTTGATGGGCGGGCAGTTTTCAGACCGTCCATCGGGAAACGGCACGTCGGTCATGGCGCTGGCTTGCCGTGGTATAGAGGCGCTAGCGCGCTCGATCGCGCTTGAAATCAAACCGATTCGCGTCAACGTGATGGCGCCGGGCTTCGTCGATACGCCGCTCTACGATGTATTCGGCGCCGAAGGCCGTGCAGCCTTATTGGCGCAGGCTGCCGATAGTTTACCTGTTGGCCGCATTGGCCGACCGGAGGAAATCGCCGATGCGATTACCTTTCTCCTACGTAATGAATACATGAATTGTGAAGTTCTGCATATTGACGGCGGCGGGCGCTTCGTCTAAACCGGCGCATCCAGCAGACCAATCAGCCAGGGCAGCATCAGTTTGGCCGAGGCGAGTTCATCAGCCACCTTGCCGAGCAGGTTCGCGACCAGGTAGGCAAAGAAATTTCTCGGCTGATGACGGCAGGCGCTCTCCGGGATGTCTTTACATACCCGTACATCTTCATCATCGGTCACGGCATCGTAGAGGCGTTCAATACTGAGTGATATGGGGTTGTAGTGGTCTACCTGTCCTGAATCGTTAAAAAATTTTCCTAACTTTAATAAGGATGCATATTGATAATCATAGTCATTCGTTTATATTGAAACGATTGTTGTCACCGATGGTAAACATGCATGAACTTGCGAGATTTGAATTATTTTGTCGCTGTGGCTGATACTCGGCATTTCGGCCACGCCGCTGAGCGATGTTTTGTCAGCCAGCCGACGCTCCGGGCAAATCAAAAAGCTGGAAGAGGAACTTGGCGTCACACTCTTTGAACGCACCAATAAGTCGGTGACCCTGACACCGGCCGGAGAATGTTTACTCGATCGCGCACGCCGAGTAATGGGTGAAGCCGAAGCCTTGAAAGAACAGGCCCGTTCGTTGCGTGATCCATTGGCCGGCCCCCTGCGTGTCGGTATGTTGCCGACATTGAGTCCGTACCTGATACCGCTGATCCTGGCGCCGCTGCGAGAGGCGGCGCCACTGTTGCGGCTTATCCTGACTGAGGAGGTCACCGATCAACTGATTCGCCGCTTGCAACAACATGAAATCGATGCAGCACTGGTGGCTACGCCTGTGGAAGATGCCGGTTTCGTTTGTCAACCGCTGTTTGATGAACCTTTCTGGCTGGCGCACCCTCGTGACAGCGATCTCTACACCCACGAGGGGCCGTTCTCCCATGAGGAGCTGGACGCGCTCAATATCCTGTTGTTGGCCGACGGGCATTGTCTGGCTACCCAGGTGATGGAAGTGTGTCGGCTTGCGGAATGGCGACAGGCTGGTGAGATGGCAGACCTTCGCGCCGCCAGTCTGGAAACCCTGTTGCAGCTGGTCGGCGCGGGCGCCGGTTGCACACTGATCCCGGCGCTTGCCCTGCGCGGTAACTGGATGAGCGACAGTGGTGTCGTCGTGCAGCCGCTGGAGATGCCGGATGCCTATCGCACCATCCGGTTGGTCTACCGTGAATCGTTTCCACGCACTGCGGCGTTGCAAGTGTTAATGCAGGTGATCGAGTCGAATTTGCCGAATACGGTGAAGACCCACTCACTGACAACGGCGGTGTTAAGAGGGTAGATGCCACGCCGCCGCAGTAGAGTGGTGGGAAAGAATTGCTCATTCCAAATCAAAACGATCCGCATTCATCACCTTGGTCCAGGCCGCGACAAAGTCGCGCACGAATTTTTCACGATTGTCGTCCTGGGCATAGACCTCGGCATAGGCACGCAGGATGGAGTTCGATCCGAACACCAGGTCGACCCGGGTGGCCGTCCATTTGACCGAGCCGGTCTTGCGATCCCTGACCTCGTACAAATTATCACCTGTCGGGTGCCACGTGTTGGCCATGTCAGTAAGATTGACGAAGTAATCAGTGCTCAACGCACCCACATGATCGGTGAATACACCATGCGAACTACCGCCGTGGTTGGTGCCCATGACACGCATGCCACCGACCAGCACAGTCATCTCCGGTGCGGTCAGTCCCATCAACTGGGTACGGTCGAGCAGCAACTCCTCTGCACTGACCACATAGTCCCGCTTGAGCCAGTTACGGTAGCCGTCGTGCAGGGGCTCGAGAACCTCGAAGGCGTCGACATCGGTCATGTCCTGGCTGGCGTCACCCCGGCCAGGCATGAATGGCACCTGGACATTGATACCGGCAGCGCTGGCGGCCTGCTCGACGCCGGCATTGCCCGCCAGCACGATTACATCGGCGACGCTTGCGCCGCTTTCCGCGGCAATCGGTTCCAGCACCGAAAGGACTCGGGCGAGGCGTTCAGGCTCGTTGCCCTCCCAGTCATTCTGCGGTGCCAGACGAATACGCGCACCATTGGCACCGCCACGCTTGTCGGAGCCTCGGAAAGTGCGGGCGTTGTCCCAGGCGGTGGCCACCATGTCACTGATACTCAGATCACTGGCCGTGATTTTTGCCTTCACTGCTTCGACATCGTAATCGGTGTTGCCGGCGGGCACCGGGTCCTGCCAGACCAGATCCTCGGCCGGCACCTCGGGGCCGATATAGCGCGGTTTCGGACCCATGTCGCGGTGGGTCAGTTTGAACCAGGCGCGAGCGAAGGCGTCCTTGAAGGCATCGGGATCGGCATGGAATTTCTCCATAATGGCGCGGTAGGTCGGGTCTTCGCGCATTGCCATATCGGCATCCGTCATAATGGGTTGGCAGCGGATGGACGGATCTTCGACATCCACCGGCATGTCCGCTTCCTTGATGTCGACCGGTTCCCACTGCCAGGCGCCGGCAGGGCTCTTTTTTACCTCCCATTCATGGTCGAGCAGCATGTCGAAGTAACCCATGTCGAACACCGTCGGCCGGGATGTCCAGGCGCCTTCAATGCCACTGGTGATCGTGTCGCGCCCAACGCCGCGCTGGTTGTGGTTATTCCAGCCCAGGCCCTGTTCCTCGATGGCGCCGCCTTCCGGTTCAGGCACAAGCTGTGCGGCATCGCCATTGCCGTGTGACTTGCCGACTGTGTGACCGCCCGCGGTCAGGGCAACGGTTTCCTCGTCATTCATCGCCATGCGCTCGAAGGTGACACGCACGTCATGGGCGGTTTTCAGCGGGTCAGGCTTGCCATCGACACCTTCCGGGTTGACGTAGATCAGCCCCATCATCACCGCTGCCAGCGGGTTTTCCAGGTCACGTTCTCCCGAGTAACGGCTGTCTTCACTGCCGCTTGGGGCCAGCCATTCTTTCTCGGCGCCCCAGTAGGTGTCTTTTTCCGGGTGCCAGATATCTTCGCGGCCGAAGGCAAAGCCGAAGGTCTTCAGCCCCAGGGTTTCATAGGCGACGGTGCCGGCATAAGCGATGAGGTCCGCCCAGCTGAGCCGGTTGCCGTATGTTTTCTTGATCGGCCACAGCAAGCGGCGCGCCTTGTCAAGATTGGCGTTGTCCGGCCAGGAATTGATTGGCGCAAAACGCTGGTTGCCGGTACCTGCACCGCCGCGGCCATCGGCAATGCGGTAGGTACCTGCGGCATGCCACGACAGGCGGATCATCAAGCCACCGTAGTGACCCCAGTCGGCGGGCCACCAGTCCTGGCTGTCGGTCATTAACGCGGTCAGGTCCTTTTTCAAAGCGGCAAAATCGAGTTTTTTGACTTCTTCGCGGTAGTTGAAATCCTCTCCGAGCGGATTGGTCTTGCGGTCGTGCTGATGCAGAATGTCGAGATTCAGCGACTTCGGCCACCAGGCCATATTGGACATGTCGCTTTCCGTGGCGCCGCCATGGACGACCGGGCATTTACCGTTACTCATGTTAGTTCTCCCCGTGTTCAGGTGGTTGATAAACGATGGACACAAGCTGGTGTGGCATCCTTGTGACCAAGCTTAGGCGGCACCTGATATTTTGAAAAATCGTTTGATGTGATGGCAGCGATAGGTCAGAACAATTGGTCGTAAGTCGATAGGTGATGCTGCGAAATCGAGCTAATTTCGACAGGCGGATAACAGATAACAAGTCAGATTATGAAAGCAAAAACAGGAAGTCTTGATATCACGGGTTCCTGCCCCATGAAGCATTAATTGGTGAAAACTATGGCCGCAATCACATCAAACGATTATGTAAATGTGGTAAACCCGTCTAGGCTATCTGACTCTATCGATCAATTTCAATCAAGGAGATAGCGATGGAAAACACGACAGTAGTCCAATCTTCACGCGATATGCCGGAACTTAATCAACTCGCCCTGGCGTTTAGGACGATCTCTACTAGGGGAATAATTTACAGAAGGAAAGGATGGATGAAGCTACGTATATCATCGTTGCTTGTCGCAGCGTTTTCCATTGTTATGGCAGCCAACCTGCAGGCAGCCGATGAGATGAACCGTGGCGAAGCCAAAACCAAGCAGTTCTGGTGGCCTGACCAGTTGAACCTGGCGCCTTTGCGTGATCATCAACCCGAATCCAATCCTTATGGCGCGGCCTTTAATTACGCAAAAGCTTTCAGCCAGGTCGATATCAAGGCGCTGAAAGCCGACATCGCCAGGGCCATGACCGACTCCCAGGACTGGTGGCCCGCAGACTTCGGCACCTATGCCGGGTTGTTTATCCGTATGGCATGGCACGCGGCCGGCACCTACCGTGCAATGGACGGTAGGGGCGGCGAAGATGGTGGCCAGCAACGCTTCGAGCCACTCAATAGCTGGCCGGACAATGCCAATCTGGACAAGGCGCGCCGCTTGCTGTGGCCGGTGAAGAAAAAGTATGGTCGTAACGTATCCTGGGGGGACCTGATGGTTCTGGCGGGTAACGTCGCGCTGGAGAAGTCCGGTTTCAAGACCTTCGGCTTTGCCGGAGGACGGGCGGATGACTGGGAATCGGACAACGTGTACTGGGGTCCGGAAACGACATGGTTGGACGACAGCAAGCGCTACAGCGGCAAGCGTGACCTGGAAAACCCGCTGGCGGCGGTACAGATGGGGTTGATCTACGTGAACCCGGAAGGGCCGACCGGTCATACCGGTGATCCGATCGCTGCGGCGCACGATATCCGGGACAGTTTCGGCCGCATGGGTATGAACGATGAAGAAACCGTCGCCCTGATCGCCGGCGGTCATACGCTCGGCAAGACCCATGGCGCGCACGATCCGGGCAAATGTCTTGGGCCGGAACCGGCTGCCGCGGATATCACCGAGCAGGGCCTGGGCTGGAAAAATTCCTGTGGCAAGGGTAATGCTGAAGACACTATCACCAGCGGACTCGAAGGTGCCTGGACCCCGACACCGACCCAGTGGACGGCCATTTTCCTGCAAAACCTGCTGAACTTTGAATGGGAAATGACCAAGAGTCCGGCCGGGGCCGTACAGTGGGTGCCAAAAGACAAGTCTTTGCATGAGCTTGCACCGGATGCGCACATTAAAGGTAAACGGAACCCGGTGGTGATGCTGACCACGGATATTTCGCTGCGCGAAGATCCGGCGTACCGGAAAATTTCCGAGCGGTTTGCCAGGGACCCGAACGCCTTCAACGACGCCTTTGCCCGCGCCTGGTTCAAACTGACCCACCGAGACATAGGTCCGAGCAGCCGCTATGTGGGTGCCGAAGCCCCTGCTGAAGACCTGATCTGGCAGGACCCGGCGCCGAAAGCGGAATACAAGATGATTGATGATCAAGATGTTGCCCGCTTGAAGAAGCAAATCCTGGCTTCAGGTCTGAAAGTCACAGATTTGGTGAAAACCGCCTGGGCGGCAGCCGCATCGTTACGGAATACCGATATGCGTGGCGGCACCAATGGTGGCCGTCTCGCGCTGGCCCCCCAAAAAGACTGGCCGGTGAATGATCCTCAGGCGCTGGCGAGCGTTTTGAACAAACTCGAAGCGGTGCGCGATGATTTCAACAAGGGATTGTCAGGCGGCAAACAGGTGTCGCTTGCGGATGTCATTGTGATCGGAGGTGCGGCGGCGATTGAGAAAGCGGCGGCCGATGGTGGTCATACAGTGACGGTGCCCGTCAACCCCGGTCGGGCCGACGCGAGTCAGCAACAGACCGACGTGGCCGCATTTGCCTGGCTGGAACCCAAGGCCGATGCCTTTCGCAATTATTACAGTCAGGCGGCGCTCCGTTCACCGGCCAATGAAATGGTCGACAAGGCGGATACCCTGGGTCTGACCGTACCGGAAATGACGGTATTGATCGGTGGGATGCGTTCGCTCGGTGCCAATGCCGGTGACAGCAAGAATGGCGTGTTCACCACCCGGCCGGGTGTGCTGAGCAATGACTTTTTCGTGAATCTGCTCGATATGTCCACACAGTGGAAAAAAGCCAAACAAGATGGCCTGTATGAAGGCTATGATCGCAGGACTGGCAAGAAGAAGTGGGGCGCGACCACGGTCGATCTGATCTATGGCTCCAATTCAGAACTGCGGGCCGTTACCGAAGCCTATGCCGCCGATAACGCCGGTCAGATGTTTGTCGATGACTTCGTCAAGGCCTGGTTCAAGGTGATGAACAACGGGCGTTACTGATCATATCGGTCTTGCCGGAACGGGGATCCCGTAGGTCGGGGTCTCCGTTTCATGGATCGTTATATCAAGGCGATACTGTTGAACGGGACCTCGGGGTCATTCAATCCATGGGCCTGACGCTGTCGCACACGGTCGAAACCCGTATCCATGCCGATCACCTGAGCGGCGCGCGAAAATTGAAACAACAGAGCGGTTGTTTGATTGCCGTGCCGGGTAATGAGCGCTGTGGCGAATGTCCGGACAATGTGCCGGCTGAATTCCGAGGACCCTGCGACACGGGTGACCAGGAATAGTTGATATCTCCTGATTGATCCGCCTCGTGTGTTTTGTAAGGAAGCGGATGATGGAAGACCATGGAGATAAACGGCATAGCTATTTTTTGCGCTCATCCCCCAGGAGGGTGATGGACGTATCCGTAAACAGGTAGTCCTTTAGTTCCTTATCAGAGCGTGGATCGCGTCGCCGGATCCACTCCAGCACCATGGCGGCATGCTCCTTTTCCTCGTCCCGGTTGTGAGCGAGGATGGCTTTGAGTTCGGGATCTGAGCAGGCATCGACGCGTTGGTTATACCAGTCGATAGCCTCAAGTTCTTCCATCAGGGAAACAACTGCCCGATGGAAATCGCGCGTTTCGGCGCTGAGTTTATCGACAGCTTCATGATAGCCTTCCTTGCTCATCAATATTCCTCCAATTAAACTAAAGTACGCGATTACATTAAGCGAGATACCGATTCCATGTGCGGGATGCCGATAATATCTATGCCTTTCTCTCCAATCATGTAGAAGACAACATGCTCACCCTGGGGAAAACTGTAATAGCCTTCAGCAACAGCCGTGCGGTGTTTGCCCAATTGCGGAGTTTCCGCCAACCAGTTAAAAGCACTTCTCGAGTGCTTTCAGGTAGATATTGCGTTGGGGTCTGCCCCTTTGCTGTTCGGTATATCGTCCGATATTTTTCAAGTCCTCCGGTGCTCTCGGGGTGACTCTGAATCCAGGCGTCAGGCTTCGTTATCCAGATCGTTGATCAGGGCATCCATGGTGAAGTTATCGGCGAACTCGCGGGATGCGGCCTGTTTAGCACCCTGTGCCAAATGATACCGTAAAGCATCGAGTTTGCTTTTACGTTCCTCCATGGCGCGGAGAGCATCACGAACGACTTCGCTGGCGGAACCGTAACGCCCGCTGGCAATTACATTCTTGATGTAAATTTCCCAGTGCTCACCCAGGCTAAGACTTGTGGTTGCCATAGTGCTCTCCAGATATTCATTGTTAACAAATATGAATATAAGTCAGGGTAAAAAGAAAGATGACTGGTTTTTTGATCCTTGTGATTCTACGAGCACATAAATGCGCTGTGCTCGTGCCCGGCGCGACGCTCTCGCGGAAGTGTCGGCAGGTCATACAGACAGGTGCGCTGCGGCGCGATCAATTGGCGCTGTTGCAATTGGATGCACGGATGCAATCGAAGAGCATCACCACCAAATTTCGGGGTAACGCCGGGTGGATGACAGGTTATTGATGATTAATGCGACCATCAGCATAATGACGGGACCCAGTGTAGCGGGCACCAATACGTAGGTATAGCCGACGGCGTGAATCTGGTCGGAACCGATGACGGCTATCAAAGCGGTGGCGCCACCGGGCGGATGCAATGTACGGGTCAGGTGCATTACAGCAATGGCTGTGGCTACGGCTACTGCGGATGCCAACCAGGGATCGGCGTGGAAAAGCTTCCAGGCCGTCACTCCGATGACCGCAGAAACCACATGCCCACCCACGAGATTGCGCGGTTGGGCCAGCGGGCTGCGCACAGCACCATAGGCCAATACTGCCGAAGCGCCAAAGGAG